>ERZ650311.187-NODE-187-length-42031-cov-6.611040_pt1 | contig 42031 bp, 48 predicted proteins | sample MGYA00376247_ERZ650311 | MGnify/ENA primary metagenome ERZ650311 (study PRJEB26733, sample SAMN07839324) | wastewater metagenome | biome: small river; feature: stream; material: water | place: USA: North Carolina | collected 2016-07-28 ... | reverse complement strand
TCTCGTGCTCGATCTCGTAGCCGCGACGATGGCCGAACACGTGGATGATCCAGCGCTCGACTCGCTCGCGGATCTGTGCGGTGGACCAAGGACAGTGCGGGTGCTTGCGGTTGGCGGGCATCGTCGGGTTCCTCTACCGCCGAAGGCTCGCCCCTTGCGAGGGCGAGCCGGTTGGCGTTGGTGTTCGTTCAGCTCAGTGCCGCGCGAGCGATGGCGAGCTCCGAGCACCAAGCGCTCCCGCGCCATGAGGCGGCGATCGGCTGCTTGACGCACTCGGTCATGGTGTCATAGCTGTCAAACTTGAACACCGTGCCGGGCTTGTCGCTGCCGTGAATCATCATGCGCCCGCTGCCTCCCCACGTGCCGACCTGGTAGGATGTGTACTTGCAGCGCGACGCCGAGCGGTTGATCCACAAGTCGTCGATGACACAGACGACGTCGGGCGTACCCAGCAGCGCAGGGAGTTCGCGTTCCAGCTTGGCGCGCAGTCGTTCGCTGATCTTCGTGACGGGCATGAGGTCAATATACACGCTCGCCAGCCGGACGCAATAGGTTTATCGCTCGCTCGTTTGTGTGGCTACTCACACGCTCCGAACGATGGCCAGCGCGGACGCAAGCGCCGTTTCCCGCCCCGCCGCGGCGCCCGGCAGCAGCCCACCGAGCGCGGCCGCTTGCGAGGGCGAGAGCCCGCGACGCAGCGCCGCTTCGGCCTCGCGCTCGATCGTCGCCGCGGCGCTGGGGTCCGCGGGCGCGAGGGCGAGCCGGAGCACCCGCGCTCGCGCGATGGCTCGGCGCTCGCTCGCGTCGGCATCGAGATCGGACGCGAGTGCAGCGGACCGCGACGGGGTCCCGCTCCCGACCTCGCTCTGAGAGTCCAACACGGTCGCGGCGAACCCTGCCTTGCGCGAGAGCACTGCCGCAACGTGTCGCACGATCGGATGGTCGGGAACGAACGTCGAGATGTGCACGCACTCGTGTTGGCCCGGACGATGGCACCGCTCGAATGCCTGCGCGTTGAGCCGGTGCGAGTAAGCGAGGTCGACGAAGTGCATCCGACTCGCGTGCGTCAACGTGATCGCATCACCAGCCGATGCGATCGTGCCCGCGAAGCCGATGACTCCGTCGGTTCCTGCCTGGAACGCCGCGACTGCTTCGGCGTGCGTGCAGGGCTTGCCCGAGATCGTGGCGGAGCCGGAGGCGATGACGGCCCACCCGTCGCGGTTCCGCAGTGCTTCGATCGGCTCGACGTGCTCGGCGAACACGACGAGCGGCGTGTTCTGCTGCTCGTACTCGTCGGCGATCTCGAGCGTGTGCGGGACGAGCATGCGAGCGAGCGCGGTGCGGACCTCCGCGATCTTGCCAAACGGCGGAAGCTCGCCTTCCGCGATCAAGCGCTGCACCTCGGGGTCTTCAGCGATCTCGTCTAGTCGCGCGAGCACCTTCGCGTCGATCTCGATCGGCAGCTCGCTGAAGACCTTCGGCGGGAGCTGATCCAGTACCTTCGCCTTCAGCCGTCGCAGCATGACGCGACGCAGCAGCTCGGGGATGCCGGGCCGGACCTTGATCTGTCCCTTCGCCCCCGGCGTCGTGCTCGGCTCGCGCTCGTGCTCATAGCCGCCATGTGGGAGCTTCTTCGCATGGAAGCCCCACAGGAGCAGGTCCCGATCGAACGGGTTGCAACAGCACGTGGTGAGCAGGGAGCCGAGCAAGAACGGATCGTCTTCGACAGGCGTGCCCGTCAAGCCGACGACGCGCTTGGCGTGCGGAGTCAGGCCGCGCACGCCCTTCGTTCGCTTGGCCTTCGCATTGGCTGCTCGGTGGACCTCGTCCAGCACGAGCACGACCGGGACCGCGGGCTTCTTCGGCACGCGCAGCGCTGCGTTGCGGGCGAGCGCCTGGTCGTTGCGTCGGAGCTTGCCTTCGATCTCGGCGCGCAACGTCTCCAGCTTCATGCGGTCGGCTTCGCTGATCGACTTCTCCAGCTCCGCGTTGACGAGCGCGAGCTGTGGAGCGAGGCCGGGCCGGCCGTTCTTCTCGGCCTGTGTTTTGCCGGTTGGGTTGGGCGCGACCCCGTCGCGGTCCCCGAGTAGCTTGACGCGCTCGGCTGCGATCATCCCCTTCGTGTAGGGGAGCTGATCGTAGGTGACCAGCACGCACTCTCGCGTCGACTTCGGCCACGCGAACGAACGCGACTCAGCCACGCGAACGGAATCGAAGCGACCCGGACACCACTTGGCGATCTCTTGTGGCCACACGCCGAGCGCCGACTTCGGGCATACCACGACGAGGGCTTCGTCCGCGCCGAGCGATAGCAAGGTCTGGATCGTCTTGCCGAGCGATGGCTCGTCCGCGAGCAAGCACCCGCGCATCGTGTCGTCGCTCGCTCGCGTGGCGAGCCAGCGAATGCCCTCGATCTGATACGGCCACGCGCCGAGCTGCCGCGCTCGCTCGAGCATCGCGTCGACCTCGGGCGGGAGCGCGACGTCATGCCACACGGGATCGACCGCGAGTCCGAGCTTCTCCGCAACGGCGAGCACGTGTGCACGATCGCCGGGATTGCGGAGCACTCGCCAACGCGAGCGACCGCCCTCCAAATCGAGCGTCGCCATCGCGCGCAAGAACGGGAGCGAGGCTTCGGTCTCGGCGCAGACGACGGTGCCATCAGCGAGGAGTGAGGGACGTGCGTCACTCACCGTCGCGGTGCGACCGTGGAACGTGGCGAAGCAGCGCTCGCTCCCGCAGACCGTGAGCCACTTCGATTCGCCGCGCCGCAGCGCTTCGATTACCGCGTCGGTCTGGGGGTAGAGTCGACCGGCTTGCGGCGCGACTCGGTCCGAACACACACAGCACTTGGCCTCGTAGGTGTTGCGCCGAATCATCAACGCCCTCGCATGCACGCACGCTCGGCATGCTCGTAGAGCTGCCCGCCTTCAGGCGTCGTCATGCCGAGCACGACGCGACCTGCTTTGACTTGCGACGCGAACACGGGGGCGCGGCACCATCGGCAGACGCCGAGCACTTGATCGACGGGCGGGGGTTGGGGAGGGCGGTGCATCTACCTACCCTAGCGCGGCTCGATCCGACCGACCACGCCCGAGCGCTCGCGCTATCATCGACGCGATGGCCGACGCTCCCACCTCCGTCACGCCGCAGCAGGTCCGAGACCTCTCGATTGCCAACGTGTTCGCTGCCGTGTCCGACACGGTGATCGGCAACTTCATCCGACTCGCATCCAACCTGCTCGGCTCGGACTACGCTCGCTCGCACGAGCAGCGTGAGGACGCGGTCGCGCTGCTCACCGCTCACTTGCTGTGGTTGCAAATGAAGGCCGAGAGCTTCGGCGCGGGCGGTGGTGGAGGCGGTGGGAATCCGGGTGTGTTCTCGTCGCTCACGCTCGTCGGAGTCGGATCGATGTCGTTCGCCGTGACGGCGCAGACCGTCGCCGAGCTGAACGACTGGCTGGCGACGTGGTCGCCGTGGTCGGTGCAGCTTCACGCGATCATAGATTCGTTCGGGCCTGCGATGTTCGTCACCGGCATGAACGGAACGGAGGTGGTCTGAATGTCGACCTTCGATTTCCGCCCCCTCGTGCAGGCGTTCAACATGTCCGGTTCCGCACCGATCACTGCGTGGCGCTACGAACCCGCCAACGCGATCTACGTCGACGGCGTGCTGCAATCCAACGCCGGACTCTACACGCAGATCACGATCCCGAACGGACGGCACACGCTCATGCCCGCACCGAAGGACTACGTCGACAAGCTTCCCGAGGGCGAGCGGCAGCGCAGCCGCAAGCTCGTGTGGGTCGAAGGCACGCTCGTCCTGCGCACGATCAAGGCGCTCACGTTCGCCAAGCCCGACCTCGTGCGCGACGAATCGACGGGGCTCGTGTACGAAGCGGAAGACGAATGGCCTCATGGTCAGCAGTCCGGGATCTGCGGGGTCGTGCTCGTGCGGATCGATGACGTCGTAACGCTACCTCGCACTTGACGGGGCAGCGTCAGGCCCTTCGGCGGCACGCTGTCGCTCTTGCAGCTCAGACAACGCGATCATCGGATCGATGCGTCCAGCCCGACACAGCACCGCGAGCTCGTGCAGGTACGCGGCGAGCAGGGTCGACCATGCCTCGTCGCGCACGCTCTCGGGCAGATCGGGCGCGATGCTCCGCGCCGTCTCTCGATCGAGCCCGGCCACGTGCACGATCTTGTCGAAGCGCTTGGGACGGCACTCTGCTCCCGAGAGCGCGGAGCGGTCGTTGGCCGTGAAGATCACGACGCGAGCAGATGCGCGGAGATCTCGAATCAGCGCGAGCGACCGCCCTTCGTCGGCGCGCCGATCGTAATCATCCACGACCACTGCCTGCGCTCCGCAGTGCTTGACGATGCTCACCACGTCCTCGCTACTTGGAGGCCCTGAGCTGCCGGGGTCGCTGTATACGAGAGTCGACCCATTAGCGAGCGCAACGCCGTCGACAGCCACGGTCGTCTCGGCGAACGCGGCAGCGATCTGTCGCGCCATCGTACTCTTACCAGATCCGGGAGGCCCAACGAGTAGCACGGTCCGGCAAGGCTCTCCGGTCGCCAGCTCGGCGCGGAGGTCTTCGATCAGCTCTTGCGCCTGCTCACTGATGAGCGAGCCGAAGTCGTCGGAGTCGGCGACCAACCCATCGCGGTCCACGTAGAGCCGCGCCGAACTCAGTTCCGTGGTGATGAGCTCCACGGCGACGCGAATCAGCTCCGCGGTCGGTGTCGCCGACCGGACGTCATACTTGGAGCGCGCGTGGATGTGCGCGATCAAGTGACCTCCAAAATCCCACACGCACACGCGACCCTCGGTGTCGGGCAGGCTCGCGTCAAAGATCAAGCGCCCGTACTTCGGGAGCAAGCGCAGCACGAACGCACTTTCGATCTCCGGCCATTCCTCGGCGTAGCGTCGCGTGGCGACCTCCAACGCAACCCTGCTCGAGTAGTCGGCACCCGCGGCAGCACGCAGCAGACGCTCAGGCAGCGAGCCGCTGGGGAACAGCCTGGATATCGCCTCGGCATGCATGAGGTATGGCGAGACCTTGTCGATGACTTGCCAGGCGCGAAAGATGGTTGGAAGCTTCATTCGTCGCTCTCGTTCGTGTAGTAGCTGCCCTCGCGGCGAGGCCACGGGCTGCGGGCGAGCTCGGTAGCGATGCAGCCCATCGCGTACCATAGTTGGACGCCCCGCTTGCCGTTGGCGAGGGTGACGTGCTCGGTGAAAGGTTGATTATGGTAGGACGCGACGCGACGATCGAGCACGAGCCCGACGAGCGTGCCTTCGGCGTCCGTCATGCGTCGGAGGATTCGGCAAGGCTTCGGAGCCGAGTAGCTATCGAGCTTGCGAATCGTGACGAACTCGCTACCGATCTCGATCTCGGTCGGCTTCTCTCGGTTGACGGCGCTGTAGTAGCTCATCCGCGTGCCCCTCCGTTCGCGTCGAAGTCCCGCACGAACGCGGCGAAGATCGAGTCCAAGCTGCGGAACTGCGTGCCCGCGGGCGTGCCTGCCCCGTAGTCCAAGCCGCTCGCCATGGCGAGGGCTTTCTGATCGACCATCTGCCGCTGGTACTCGTCGATCGAGCCGCGCAACATGAGCTTCTCGATCACCACGTCGCGCCGCTGCTGCGGGCGGAGCACTCGCGCCGCGGCCTGGTGTTCGGTCTTTGGCGTCCACGTCCGATCGAAGAAGAGCACCGCGCTCGCGCACGCGAGGTTGTAGCCGGTTTGCAAGCAACCCTTCGTGGCGGCAAGTACTTGGGCAGGGCCTTCGCGGAAGCGCTTGTCGAGCGACTCCACGCGCTTCGTGACCGGGATACCTCCGTGGAAGGGGACGACGTCCAACCCCGCCGCGCGCAGCCTGACCATGAGGCGCTCCACGATCGCGGGCTTCTCCGCGAGCACGATGACCTTGCGATCTTCGGCGACCCGCTCGAGCACGCGTGCGACGGCGAATCGTTCCTTGCTCGTGTCGCCTCCCGTGTAGGCCGGCTCGTCCCCGATCTCTTCGTGCGGGTGATTGGCCGCGCAGTAGACCGCGTAGAGGTTTCGTAGCACCGCGATGAGGTGGGCTCCCTTCGCGTCCTCTCCTTCGGCCTTTTTCAGCCGCTCATACTCCCGCTTGTACCAATCCACGAAGCGCTGGGCGACGCGGTTGTAGAGCGCGAGGTGTTCGGGGTCCCACGAGAGCACCGTCTCCACGTGGGTCGGCACCGGGATCTTGACGTGCTGCGCGACGTCGGGCTCGGCAGCGACGCGACGTTTGATGTGCGGCGCGACGACCTTGCGAAAGCCGGGCACGTCGGCGATGACGGGGACCTCGCGCTTGGCCCCTTCCTCCATCTCGTCGACGAACTCGTTCGTCACCCATTGCAGCGTCACGAACATCTCGCGGAATTCGTCCACACCTCGCGGTGCCTTGCCGAGGTCGTCGATGTTGCCGGCTTGCATGAGCGGCCAGCGGTCACCGAAGATCTGCCGCGCCGTGCCATCGCCCGCGACCCATTGCAGCAGTCGCAAGATGTCGCGCGGGTAGTTGCTGATCGGCGTGCCGGTGAGCAGGTACCGACGGCCCTTCGAGCTGACCTGCCACACCGCGCGCGACTGCTGCGTCGTGTGATTGGCGAGCAGGTGGCCCTCGTCACACACGTGCGTGTGGATGCGTCGGCGCAGCGCGTCGGCGAAGGTGTGTCGGACGTCCCACGTGCGGGGCTTCACTCGCTTGCGCTTCAGCTCGGCCTTCTGCTCGTCGGTCAACGGCGGGCGCTTCTTCCCGGGCAGCGTCGACTTCAGCTTGTCGTAGCTGATCAGGTTGATTCGACGCAGCCGAGCGAGCTGCTCGGGCTTCGTGATCGTCTGCCACGTCGCAGCGGGCAGGCCGATCAAGCGGAACTCGTTTTCCATTTCCTTGATCAACCGGGTCTCGACGGTGATCAGGTTGTGCTTGCCGCCGAGCAGGCAGAGCGCGGCAGCGAGTCGAGCCTTGCCGAGTCCCATCTCCCACGCGATGATCGCCCCGCGCTTGCACGCAATCTCGCACAGGTCGTGAAGCTGGTAGGACCACAGCCACGTCGAACAGCCCTCCGCGATCGCGCGACGCATGCGGTCTGCGTAGACGCGTGAGTGGGCGACGCTAATCGACGGGTGGACCGACTGCCACCCATCGGGACGCGGCACGAAGTCGGGGAAGTCGAACGCCGCGAGCATCTCGTCCTCTAGCCACGACTCGGACACCTCGCGTGCTTCATCGAGCCCCGCATAGCTCGCTTCAAACGCGAGGTTCCAGCGTCGCGTGTGGCGAGATTCCTTGTACTGCGGGTAGCCTCGCTCGGCGTAGAACTCGGGGCTCGTGACCGTGCCGTAGTCGTAGCGCGAGCCTGCCCTCACGACACGTGCGCCGACACACGTAGGGCACACGCGCTGCTGCACGACGTCGTCGTTCTCTTCTTCTTCGACGCCCGTGCCGGAGCAGCGCCAGCAGTCGATCATCGCGTTGGAGTGGTACTGGTGCTTGGTCTTTGTCGACGCGTCGACACCCTCGCGCAGGTTCAACCGCACTTCGGGCTGCGCGCGCAGCCAATCCGCGAAGCCGCCGTCGGCGACGCAGGCCGTGTGCCCGAACGGCGCGACGTCGATCGCGTGGCGACGTCGACGGCGATTGAAGTAGCGAGCGAAGCCGCCGTCCAGCTCCACGGTCAGGCCGGCCTCGCGCAGCGGCGTGACGATGTACTTGTGCAGCGCCAAGCCTGCGTCGGGCTGCATGAGCAAGCACTCCACGTCCAGCCGCCCGCGACCGATGAAGTCGGCCATGCGAACTTGACGATGCTCGGACTTCGTGATCCGATCGACCAGTACGCGATTCATCGCCTGCACGTAGGTCGCCGCGTCGTTGCAGACGAGCTTGATGCGACGGCCGTCGTGCGCGATGCGAACGGTCGTGTCTCCGGTGAGCGCGAGGGTTGTTGCGGGCCGCCCGTCGGTGTCGTTGTAGACGGAGGTCAGCTCGGGGGCACGATGGCCATCATCACGGTCGCGGTGCAGGTTGGGGAGGCCGTGGCGGTAGATCGAATCCGAGTCCGAGATCGGCCACAGATCGATCGACACCGTCTGGCAGTGGGCGTGCTCGTGCTGATCCCAAAGCAGCACCGAGACGTCGACCTCGGCACCCTCGCCACGGAACACGGAGCGCGGGAGGTGGAACACCGCGACGAGTCGGGAGTGGTCTTCGCGTTCGGCGAGTGCCGTCTCAGCGAACGAGCGGGGCACGACCGCCACGACGCGCTCGCACATCTCGAGCGCCTGCGCGACGGCGAAGATCTGGCTCATGCAGGACGAGCCCGGCCCGAAGCGCCCGAACGAGCCGATGCCATCCATGCGCGAGACATTCGGGCTATCGAAGTGAATCGAAAACGGAGGGTTGATCACGCCCACGTGGCAACGGTCCGAGTAGGTGCGCCACTCCGTCTTCTTCGTGACGAGCTTGAAGTCCAGCATCGACCCCACGTGCAGATCGACGCCGAAGCCAGCAGTGCGCGCCGCTTCGATCACCGCGCTCGCCGGGCCCTCGTCAACTTCGATCCCGTGCAGCACGTGCAGCTTTGGATCGGCAGGCCAGAACATGCGCCCCGACCCGAACGAGTTGTCCAGCACGTGCCATCGGTCGTTGCGGTAGTAGTCATCCAGCCCGTCGCCGTGTCGGTCGGAGTCAGCGCGAGCGTCGGTCAACCCGACGATGCGCCACATGAAGCGCACGACAGTCTCGGGCGTGAAGAACTGTCCGAGGTGCTGCTCACGTGCGGCGTGCAGACCAGCGAGGCCGCCGACCGGATCGATCTGAGAGCCGCGGGAGATGATGGAGCGGAGGGGCGAGTACCAGTCGATCACGTGGGCAGGTCCTTGGGGATGCTCAGACGGAAGCGCGCGTTGACGGTGTCGATCGCAGCGTTCAACTCTTCGCGCTGGCGTTCGACGTTGACGAGGCCGCCTTGGGGTGTCACTCGCCAACCATCGGGCGCTTCGGGAACCTTGCCGTTCGAGCAGTCGTACTCGGGATTTTCGGACCATCCGCACGCGGAGCAGCCCCACGGGCCGTGGATGATTCCGACATCGACATCGACCTCATCTCGCCAGCATTCGTCACCACACTTCGGGCAGACCATGTCGTCTCGCATGTCGATCGTTCTATAGCGCTATTGCGTCCGCGATGCAAGGCCCTTGCGTGACTGCTAGACTCGGCGCGTGGGCAGCACGACGCGACGCACGGGCAGGAACTTCCGCAAACTGATCGCCGCGCGAGCGAAGCAGGTCGCCCGCAACACGATCCGCACGGGATGGTCGACCGAGATGGACGCGAGCAGCGAGACGGTGAAGATCGCCATCTACAACGCGCTCGGCACCGACACCATCCCCGCACGCCCGACGCTTGAGCCGACGATGAATCGAACCGCCGATCTGATCCGCGCAGAGAACAAGGCGATCGTGCGCATCGTGAATCGCGGCGCCGACCCGGTGCCGCTCATGGACCGGCTCGCGTCGCGCCTGGAAGATGCGGTCGTGGCCGTGATCGTGGAGCTGCAAGACCCTCCGAACGCACAGAGCACGATCGACCAGAAGGGTTTCGATGACCCGCTGATCGGGGCGGGGTCGGAGGGCGGGCGGCTCGTCGCGGAGGTCGCGTCACGCCGGATCAGGAAGTGAGCGCAAGCGAGAGGCTTCCTCTTGCAGCAGGTTGACCAGCAACCACGCGAGTTCGTCGATCACGTCCTCGCGTCCGGCTGCCCGCACGACCGAGATCAGCCACAGGGCTTCATCGAGATCATCATCTGCGACACGTCCGCGTACCGAAGCACGAGCTCCGCGGCTGCGCGTTCGGGGTCAGGCTGTCGGGCTCGGATCTCCGCGACGACGTCCGCGGGCGCGAGGTCGTTGGCGACGATGCGACTCGCTTCCGAGAGCAGTGCGAGCGAGCTCATGCCTACACCTCGCTGTACAGTGCCTTGTTCTGCGCGTGCCACTCGTCGGTGAGGGCGGCCGCAGCGACGCGCTCGCCGAAGATCAGGCGAGCCTTCTCCAGCGCGCGCTTGATCTTCCACATGGGCGTGTTGTCGCGCTTCTTCGGCACGTAGCGCGTTTTGATCTCACCGAGCCACAGGTCACAGCTCACGACGAGCCCGTCGACTTCGACCACTCCGTTGCAGCCGCTCGCGTCGGCGAAGACCACGAAGCGTCGCAGGGCTCCGGTCGGGCCGTTGTGTCGGTGGGCCGGGTTGCCGCACGTCAGGTACTCCGCGATCAGGTACCAGTGCCGCTCGCTGGGGTCGGGCGGCGTGACGGCGTAGGTGAAGCCGTCGACGGTGACGGTGGGCAGGGCTTGATCGAGAGCGTGCGAGGTCTGCATGGCGGGTGCTTTCACTGGCGAAGCCCCGTGCTCGTGAGAGCTACGGGGCGGGATTGGTGCCGACGCGAGTCAGAGGTTGTGCCGGACCGCGGCGATGTGCTCGTCGAACGAGCCCTCGTTCACGAGATCGTCGATCACGCCGTGCCCTTCTTCGGTCATCCACACGAGATCGGTCCCGATCGGACGACGCTCGCGCTTGACGAACCCGAGCGCCTCCAGCTCGGCGAGCGTGGCTTCCTCCCACGCGGGGGCGTAGCCGATCCCGTTGCCGTCGTTGCGACGGTTCCAGCCGCAGCAGATGGCAACGAGTGCGCGGTCGAGAACGGCGAAGGGGATCGGGTTGGCGGGGTTGGCGAGGCTGCTGGCGGGGATCGTCGTCGCGTTCATGGGTTCACTGTATCAGGTCTCTGGCCGGATGCAATAGGTTTCTTTCAGAAATCTAATCCCACGCGATACCCGCGCCGTTCTCGAGCGCCCACACGAGCACCGCCCGAAGTCGCGCGAGTTGCTCGGTTGCGCGACGATCGTCGCGTGCAGCGACGTAGAGCCGCTCGCTGTCGTGACCCGCGCGGAGCATGCCCGCGCGCGCGACGAGTCCCGGCGCGTCCGAGCGCAGCGCGGTTTCGCAGTCGGCGAGCACGCCCGCGACTTCGCTCGCATCGATCGCCCCGCACAGACTCGGGTCCGAGGGAAGCCCGACCGCGCGCAGCAGCGCAGGCGCGTTCACGTGCCCGACGTTGCACTCGGGCGTGGTCGGCTGCTCGTCGTGTTCGATGCCATCGACGCACCAGCCGGGCTGGCAGTAGCCGCGAGCACACGCGTCGCAGGGACGCGAGACGACGCGACGAGGGAAGCGACGGAAGGTGCCGGGCTGCGTGGGGTAGATCGTGACGCTCATTACCTTGCCTCCAAAATCTTGCGGGCTGCTTGGGCTGCGTTCCCTCGTCCGCAGTGTTCCACCACGCTGGTCGCGATGAACATCGCAGCAGGATCGGACGCGACCTCGCGCCCGCAGGGGTCCGCGAAGCGTGAGCGTCCCCAGCGAAGCGCGTGGAACCAGTGGCTCGCGCCTTCCTTCACGGCATGCCCCTTGCGCCCGACCGTGAGCGTGTCTCCGTTGGGACATGCGATCGTGAGCGTGTGGCCAGCAACGAGAGCTTTGGTCACGAGCGAGGCTGCTTCTTTGTTGGTCATCGTCGGGTTCTCTCAACGCCCTAAGCCCCGTCCGCGCGAGCGGTACGGGGCTGGTCGGAGCCCGAAGGCTCACGCCGCGGCGCGCAGCCACGAAGCGGCACCGGGAAGGTAGGTTGCCCAGAAGTCACGGTGGGCGGCCTGATGCTGCGAGAGCAGCGGGTGCACGACCTCCGCGGTCGCGCGGTCCGAGACGCAGACCTCGTCGTAGTAGCCGCGGAACTGCATGAGGCCGGGCTCGTCCGCATACTCCACGTAGACCTCGGTGCGGCCGCCCTTGAAGGTGACGAGCTCGTACGCGCGCTCGTTGATCTCGGTGGCGGTGCGGGTGAGAGTCTCGGTCATCCACACGAGATCGGTTCCGGGCGATCGACGCTCGCGCTTGACGAACCCGAGCGCCTCCAGCTCGGCGAGCGTGGCTTCCTCCCACGCGGGGGCGTAGCCGATCCCGTTGCCGTCGTTGCGACGGTTCCAGCCGCAGCAGATGGCAACGAGTGCGCGGTCGAGAACGGCGAAGGGGATCGGGTTGGCGGGGTTGGCGAGACTGCTGGCGGGGATCGTCGCGTTCATTGGTCTGTGTCTCCTGTGAGCGCCGCGCTCTTGCGAGCGGCCCCGGCTTTTGTACGGGGCTGGGCCTAGGGGAGTGTCGGGTCAGCGACCGAGGATCATCGCGCAAGCCAGGCGATCGCAGGGGTCGCCCTTCAGTGCACGCTGCGCGCTGCGCACGGTGTGGCGGTCGCCCTGCTCGGTCGCGTTCTCCAGGATGGTCTGGATCTCGACGTCCGAGATGAGTGAGGCGGTGCGGGCGAAGAACTTCTTGGCGGCGGCGTTCATGAGAAGAGTAAAGACGATCGCTAGGCCGGATGCAATAGGGTTCAGAAAGAAATTTTCAGCGATGTTCGCGCCGTTCAGGGTGGCGTTCAGAACCCCGTTATAGCGCGTTCCGTTCAGGGGCGGCGCAAAATTTGCTAACGTTTTCGGTTAGAAGCGTGCAACGCGCTTCGCTCACTCCCCCGCGAACGCGATCTCCGCGCCCGTCAGGACCGTCTGCACGGTGCCGCGGTACTCGCCGATCGACTGCACGCGACCGCGAGCGGTGAAGGCCCCCTGCTCCATCCGGTGCACGGTCGTGACCGCGGTGATTCCCTTCAGCAGGACCGTCCGTCCGGCGCGGTCCGAACACTGCACGGCCCACCGAAGATCCCGATCGAATGTCAAAACGATCTCGATCGTGCGACCCGGGACGGCGCCGGGCACCGGCTCGTTGGTCCGCTCGCTCGCCTGCGTCATGGCGCGGACGATGCCGAGCAGGTAGGAGATCGGACCGGCCTCGCCCTTGTTGACGTGGCCTCGCTCGAGTGCCGTGCGGATGCAGTCGACGGTGCGCGCGGGGTAGTAGGCGAGCGCGGCGTAGCCCTCGGGCGTGAGCGCGTTGACCCACGCAATCGCGTGCGCGGCCGCGTTGACGTCCGCGTCGGTGACGGGCTCGTGCTCCGCGGTGACGAGCCGATCGTAGACGTCGCGCCCGGTCATGCGATCGAAGGGCTGCGCGCGCAGGCTCGCGGACACGGCGGCGAGAAAGAGCTCGGCCGCGGGGCGGATCTTCGGGCCGCGGGCCTTCTTCGCCGCGTCCTCGGAGTGCTCGGCATACCACTCCGCCGCGGCGTGATGATCGTAGCCCCACCCGCGGAGATCCTGCTCGATGTTGCGGAGCTCGGAGAACACGAACCAAGACGCGAGCGCGTCAGCGCCGATGTACTCGTTCAAGCAGGTCTTGCCGACCTGCTTGGTCGTGCCGTCCTCGTGGGCGATCACGAACACGAAGGCGCGACGCCGGTTGGTGTTGCAGTGGTCACAACGCTGCGGCGCGACCAGCCACGCGGGATCGGTGTCCACACCGCTCGCGGTGCAGACATCGGCCGTCCACTCGCCGCCCTCTTGACGTGGGACCATGACCGCCACGCAGTTCCAACCGTTGCACACCGGGGCCGCGCCGAGCAGCCGGACCGTCACCCACTCCTGATCGCCCGCGTCCGTGGCCCGAGTCTCGCGCGAGACTTCTTCGATCGTCGGGATCGGCAGGCCGCGATCGGCGGCCTTCTTGGCAAGCTTCGCCACGGCAGCGCACGCGGCATCGAAGCGGTAGGCGGGCATCGAGAGCTGAGCATCGAGCAGCGACTGGATCGCGGCGAGCGAACCGATGTCGCCATTGGCGAGACGGAGCTTGGCGCGACCGAAGATCTCGGTCTGCTTGGCGGAGAGGCGAGCGACGTCGCCGCTGAGTTCGGCGCGGTCGAGAGCGACGAGAGTGTTTTCGATGGTCATGTTTGTTGGCTCCGTTGGGTGAGGGGTTCACATGCCCGCAGCAGCGCGACGCTTGAAGGCGGCGATGCCATCGAAGTAGCTAGTGGCGGAGAAGGTGCCCGAGTCCCAAGGACCCGTCATGTCGAAGATCCAGGTCTGACGCTCGCGCCCGTCATCGTCCCACGTCTCGGTCCCGACGAAGTACAGCTTGAAGGTGCCGAAGGAGTTGGTGAGCGTCTCGGTCGCGTTCATGAGGTCAATGTATCAGACTCCCAGCCGGACGCAATAGGTTTCAACAAAGAAAGTTCGTGATGCTGCGCACGTCCCCAGGATCACGCTCGCTTTCGCGCTCGCGTCTGCCATGCTACCTGCGTGCCGCTCGCGCTCCCCGTCCGCACGTTCGCGCCGAAGCGCTTGCGGCGCTATTTCAATGTGTGGGCGCAGCTTGCGCTTGGGTGGACGTCGACTGGCGCGGCCAACGCGCCGACGCGCCGAGTGCACCAATCGGATGGCGGTGACCCCGCTCCGGCGCTGCCCTATCTGAGCTACACGCGCATGTCCGGACCCGAGGCGCTCGGGGGCGCGGAGGATCCGTCTTGGATCGGGCAGGTCCCGACGAGCGGCACCGTGCTCGTCACCGCGGCAGCAGCCGGCGACACCACGACGCTCGTGATCAACGAGGCTCGCTTCACGCGGACGATGCTGCTCGGAGAGACGACCGAGGATCAACGCGACGCTCTGCTCGCTCTGATCGCCGAAGGCGTGGAGCCCGTCGTCTGCACCGCGAGCGGGTCAGACTCGATCTCGATCGTTCCCGAGTACCCCGGTGACCTGCAAGCACTCACCGCCGTCGAAGGTTGCACCGTCACGCTCACGCGAGCGCTCCGCGAAGTCATCTACGGTCAACGCCTCTTTCGCTACCGCGTGCAGCTCCACGCGGGCAGCGACGCGAGTGATCCGAACTCCGGCTACATCGACATCGACACGTGCGTCGATGCTCTGCTGACGGCGCTCTACTCGAGCGAGATGACGCGGACAGGCGCGACGCTGCAAGTCGCTCGCACCGGCGCTCGTCCGGCGCCTCAACGAGCGTCCGTCAACTCGGGCGGGCGCATCGAGCAGCGGGCCTTCTTCGATGTGTTTTTGTCGATCCCGATTCACCTGGTCTCGGGATCCGAGCCGATCACGATAGACAGCGTCGCGCCACCGGCTATCGTGTTGACGTAGCGCAGGCGCGTGGACCTCACGCGAGTTGACCCCATGGCGAACCCCAACAAGCTCGACGACATTTTCGACGTCCAGGTCAACATCTCGGAAGAGACGGCCTCGGTCGCATCGTTCTCCAATCCGCTACTCGTTGCCACGTTCGCCGCAACGCCGTCGTTCCCCGATCGCGTGCGCGAGTACTCGGGCAACGCGTCGCAGATCAAGGCGCTGCTCGTCAACGATGGATTCGCGTCGGGCTCGGTCGTGTACGAGATGGTCTCGCGCGTGGTCGATCAGCGCGGCGCGACCAACAAGGTCTATGTCGGTCGGCGCGACCCGGCGGACGCCGATCTCGTCGCGGCCCTCAACGCGATCGTGGCGGTCAACGATGACTGGTACCACGTCACCGCGGACCCCGACGCGACGACGAGCGCGGAGCACAATGCCGCGAGTGCGTGGATGGAGGATCAGTTCGGCCTCTATCACATTCAGACCGACTCGGCCGCGGTCTACAACAACACGCCAGGCAACCTCGCCGCGACCGTTCTCGCCGCGCAGCGTGGTCGTACGTCGATCCTGTGGCACGACCCCGCGGCCGCGAGCGGTTACGGTCCCGCGATCCTGCGCTCGGACCTCGCCACGTTCTCGCTGCCCAACGGGTCGACCGTGCAGCTTCGGATCAACGGTGGATCGACGCAGGTCTTCACCTTCGTGTCGGCGGCCGCGACCGTCACCGGCAGCAACACCGGGCCCTTCTCGGTGACCGACGGCGACGCGATGACCGTCGCGGCCGATGGCGGCTCGGAGCAGATCCTCACCGTCGCACTCGCCGAAGCCGAGGTCACGTGCGTCAATGCCGAGACCTACAACTTCACGAACGGTATGAACCTGCTCGTGCGGCGCAACGGAGCCGCCGCCGAGAACGTGGTCTTCAACGGTGCCGCGGGTGACGTCGACACCGACGCCGAGCCCTACGCGCCCGTCGGTGCGACCACGACTTTCGTGATCGACGGCGGCGCGCCGGTGGTCGTCAGTTGGGCGGGCGTCACCACGGCCGCGCAAGCGAAGACCGCTCTCGATGCGCAGCTCACCGGCGTCACGACCACGATCATCGCGGGCCCGGCCGTGCGGATCACGAGCAACCGACTCGGCACGAGCAGCAACGTGCGGATCACCGCCAACGCCGGCAACGCGCTCGCGGAGTTCGGCCTCGCCGTGGGCAACAACGCGGGCAGCGGCTTCGCGGCGTTCCTCGATGCCGCGACCGCTGCCGAGGTCGCCACGGAGATCAACGCGGACACGACGAACGTCGTCGCGTCGGCGGTCGGCGGGCGTGTCAAGGTGGCATCGAACACCGAGGGTACGAGCAGCAAGATCCAGATCACGGGCGGCAGCGCGAACGCGGTGCTCGGCTTCGACACCAACGAGTACAGCGGCTCGGGCGACTTTGCCGATGGCTCGAGCGTCTCGGCCGCGCAGATGGCCACGTGGATCAACAACAAGAGCTTCGGGCTCACCTCCACGGTTAGCGCGAACGCGGTCGTGCTGACCTCCGACACGTCGGGCAGCGCATCGGAGATCGAGCGCGTGTCGGGCACGCTACTCACCACGCTCGGCTTCACGGCTGCGTCGACGCTCGGCTCGGGCTTCGCTGCGAACGCGGCTGCTGCCGAAGCGAGCGAGGTCGCCACGCTGATCTCGTTGACGCTCTCGCTCGCGTCCGCGAGCTCGGCGAGCAATCGCGTCGTGATCACGTCGACGGCCCAGGGCGCGAGCGCGTCGGTCGAAGCGGTCGGCGGCACGGCCCTCGCCTCGCTCTTCTCGGGCTCGGACTTCGCCGCGGGCACGGGCGTGCAGCAGGACTACGCGATGTGTGCCGCGATCGGGTACGGCTGCGCGATCCGACTGGACGCCGAGAACGGCAACCGCGGATGGAACAACGCGGGCAACCTCGTCGGCGCGTACGGGCTCTCGCCGCTCACCACGACCGTCCGCGAGCGCCTGCACGAGACCCTGCGCTGCAACACCTACGAGCAGCGACAGAAGACGCGCGCCGAGTTCCACGACGGCATCATCTGCCGCAGCGTCAACGGTCTGCACCGCTACATCGACCAGGCGATCAGCGCGGATTGGATGGACGCGCGCGTGACCGAGGCGTTCAAGCAAGCCAGCGACACCGCGGCGGATCAGCTCACCGCGATCCCGTTGACCGACGAGGGCTTGCAGACGCTCGGGCAGCTCATGCTGGACGTGGCCTTCCGCGCTGCGGGTATCGGCCACACGATCTACGACTCCAGCACGATCGACCCAACGAAGTCGAACGACACTGGCGTCTTCATTCCGCGTCTGATCGACCTCACCGCGGAGCAGATTGATCTGCGCCGGCCGGAAGGGTTCCGGCTCGTGCAGCGACTTCGCAACGAGATCCAGGGCGCGGTCGTATCGATCACCCTCACCAACGTCGTGGCCGGGACCTGACCCGCGCATCGCCTCGCTGACGCAACGGAGACACCACCATGGGCGCCCTTCTCGGTACCAACGACAGCAAGAACGTAGTCATCGCCATCACGCCGCCGACCGGGCCCGCCGGTGTCGCGCTCGGGGCCCTCGTGCTCGCGCTCTTGCCCGGCGAACTCGGGATCACGTTCCCGTTCACCGTGACCGGCAAGATGTCGGGACAGTTTGCGAGCGCGCAGCGGTCGGTCGCGCAGACGGCCTACACCGCCGGAGCGGACGGCAAGGTCAACCGCACGGTGAGCCACGACAAGAGCGGCACCTTCGTGCTGACGCTCATGCAGAACGCCCCGAGCGTCTCGCTGCTCACCGCGATGGTGCGATACGAGAGTCTCAATCGCGTGCCGCTGATCTTCAACATGACGATCACGGACATCGACAACGGGGCCAAGTACGACGGCAAGCAGTGCAGCGTTGCCGGCTACGCCAATCGCACGTTCTCGAGCGACGCGTCGGCATCGCTGGAGTTCACGATCCTCGTGGCCGAGATGGAGATGATCGAGATCACGCTGCCCGTGTTCCCGGGCTGACGTAGTCTGATTGGACACGGACGGACCTCCCCATGCCGCGCCCACAGCCAATCATCATCCCCGCTGGTCACTTCAATCCGACAAGCCCTCGCTACCGCTATCACCCGGTCGCGGTCCGAGAAGCCACGAATCAAGCCGAGCGAATCGCATTCCGCTTCGGCGAAGACTTCCTCGCAGCCGTCCGCGACTTGCTGGACAACGCGCAGGTCAAGGCCGCGCTCGCGTTCCGCGAAGAGCATGCGCGATGGAAAGCCAAGGTCGCCGCGAACGAGGACGCCGGGCCCGAGCCCAAGGTCTCGTTCGGCGTCGACGTGTGGGACCTGATCACGTCGGTACTTGCGGGCGTGCAAGCCGGACTCACGGGCACGACGCTCACGCAGTTGCAGACCGAGCACTTCCTTGCGAGCCAAGTCGAGGTCGAAGTCGGCGAGGGCGACACCGCGACGTGGGTGCGACTCGTCTGCGTGGTCGATGGTGGGCTCAATCACGACGGGTGGGATTGGGACACTCCGGCCGAAGACGTGCTCCCGCTGTGGTGGATGCTGGTGGAGGTCAGCTTGCTCCCTTTGTTCCGAGCGCTCCTTCGCAAGATCCAGCCGCTACTGGATCGAATGAAGGCCGGCGATTCCTCGACGCCTTTTTCGCAGCCCGCGGCGCCCGATTCCTCGGCGGCCTGAAAGGCATCTCGCCGATCCGCGTTCGCGTCATGCGTCAATGCGTGCGCGACGGGGGTCAGGTCGACTTCGCATCGTGGCAAGCGCTCGGCAGCGACGTGAGCGTGCGCGACTTCATCGAGCTCGAGCGCGTGGCGACGTTCGTGGCCGAGATGAAGTGGGAGCAGACCGACTACTACAAGCAGTGGATCGCAGAGGGTCAGCCGAGTCCAGCGCCTTCGCAACCGCTACTCGACCCACCCGCGTTGCGCCATCCGGGCACGCCGCCCGAGCCTGTCACAACGCCGTCCGGCGCGAAGGTTGATCTCGACACTCTCGTGCGTCGCGCTCACTTGCAAGCACGCGAGGCCGCGCGCGAGGGAGCCAAGCTCCGCACGCCCGAGGATCAACTCGCGTGGCTGCGCGAGAAGGGCTACGCTTAGACCATGTCGTCTGTCGTCGCTGAAGAGCTCGTCACGGTTCTCAGCTATGAGACCGACACGAAGCCTCTCGCCGAAGCCGAGAAGGCCGTCGACGCAGTCGACGAAGCCAACAAGAGCGCGACGATCTCGGCCGACAAGCTCACGGCCAAGATCGAAAAGGTCGGCGAGCAAATGCAGGAGACCGCCGACAAGGCGCTCGCCCTGAAAGAGCAGAAGCTCCGGCTCCAACGCCAGATTGAAGCGACCGGCAAGGCGACCGACGAGCAGCGCAAGGAACTCCATCGATTGAAGATGGAGGAAGAAGACACGCGGCTGCACACGCAGAAGCTCGCGGCGTCGCAAAAGGAACTCCAGCGCGAGTTGAAGAAGACGCGCGAGGAAGCCAAGCGCCTCGCCGACGAGGAGAAGAAGGCCGCCCGCGCGGCACGTGACGCCGATCGTGAAGCTGCGAAAGCCGAGCGCGAGAAGGCGCGTGCAGCCAAGGAAGCCGAAAAGGCCCAAGCGCAGTTCAGCTCGTCGCTCGATTCGTCGTTCGGCGAGGACCGTCGCGGGCGGGCGTTCGGTAAGGACCGACGCGGCAAGCCGGGCTCGTTCGATGCCGCGGGCAAGGGACGATTTGGCGAGGCGGGCGGAGGGCTCGGCAAGGCCGACGAGAAGATGGGGCTGAAGGCTCTCGTCGGCGACAAGCTCGGTGGCGGCTTCTCGGGTCTGACTGCGGGAGCCGCTGCGGCAAGTGCTGCGGCTGTTGCCGTTGCGGCGCTTGCGGCCGGCATGGCCTATCTCGGTGCGAAGGTTTTCGAGACCTCCGCCAAGTTCCAATCGCTGCGCGCGAGCTTGATCACCGTCACCGGCTCGGCCGAGAACGCCGACAAGCAGTTCGCCACGATCAAAGAGTTCGCTGCGACGACGCCCTACCAGGTCGAGAACGCGACGCGGGCATTCGTCAAGCTGAAGGCGCTCGGGCTCGACGCGAGCAACGCTGCGCTGACCTCGTACGGCAACACGGCGAGCGCGCTCGGCAAAGACCTGAATGACATGATCGAGGCCGTCGCCGACGCGACGACCGGCGAATTCGAGCGACTGAAGGAGTTCGGCATCAAGTCGTCGGTCGCGGGCGACAAGGTCCGATTCACCTTCCGCGGCGTCACCACGACCGTCCAAAAGGATGCTGAAGCGATCCAGGACTACCTGCTGAAGATCGGCGACACCGAGTTCGCCGGCGCGATGGAGCGGCAGATGGACACGATCGGCGGCGCCGTGTCCAACTTGGAGGACACGTTCGACTCGTTCCTGCTGCGCATCGGCGAGGGCGGGCAGATGGACGGGCTGAAGAAGACCGTTCAAGACGTCAGCAAGCTCATGACGACCGACCTCGCCGACGCGCTCGGCGAGCTGCAAGCCGAAGGGACCGGCATCCTCAACGACATCGTCGGGAGCATCGACCCGAAGGATCTCGAGGGCATCGTCGAAGGCTTGACGGTGATCGTGAAGGTTCTCCGCACGGGGTTGCAGCCTGTGCTGTTCGTGCTGGAGATCATGTTCAAGATGCTCGCCGGGATCGGGCGAGTGCTCGGTCTCGCGGCCAACGAGGCGCAAGCGTGGATTCGCTCGCTGGATCTCATGATCCAGGACATCAAGATCCTCGTCAGCGATTCAGTACTCGGCAAGATCATCGACCTGTTCGGCGAGGGCACCGAAGCGGCGAGCGGCTTCTTCGATTCACTGCTGACGCAGATCCAGGAAGCCGTTCCGATCACCGAAGACCTCGCGCTCGCGTGGAACAACGTGACCGACGCGATGCTCGGTACGGAGAATCAGGCGAAGGCGACGCAGGGGGCGCTGCTCGCTCTCGTGTCGGGAGCGTTGGAGAAGAAGCTGCAAGAACTGGGCAACAAGCTCGAGCTCGCTGGCGATCGGTTCGTGCAGAATGCGACTGTAGAACAGCTTCAACGTATGCGTGCGCAGGGTGGCGAAATCGGCAAGGTCGCCGACGAAGAGTTGCAGCGACGCGCCGAAGCGGATTACGACGCGCGCGAGGAAGAGCTTTACCAGATCGGCGGTGGTGAGAAGTTCAAGACCAAGACCGACGCCGAAACCGAGAAGGCTATCGAAGACGCCGCGGACATCGAAGCGGACAAGGCGTATCGAACGGCAATGGACTCGGGCAAGATGTCGCCCGACAACGCCCGCAAGTACGCGACGGTGATCAAGGGCCAAGAGATCGAGCGACTGCGCCGGACCTACCAAGCGACCGGCAAAAAGCCGAAGAAGAAGAAGGGCAAGGGCAAGAAGACGAAGGAACACGGCCTGGAGAAGATCGTCAAGCAGCGCGCCGAAGAGCTCGGCGAGCAGGCCGGCGAGCGAGAAGCCTCGCGCCTCACCATCGCGGTCGCAGAGGGCAAGTCGACGATGACGATCGAAGAAGCGCTAGAGGCTGGCGAGACCAAGCGCAAGGACACGCGAGACAAAATCCTCCGCGACTTCTACTCCAGCGGCAAGCTACCGCCCGGTGTGCGCTCCGACCTGCAACGGCTCACCGAGATCCCGAGCGTCGAGCAGCAGATCGGCAAGGTCGCGCCGCCCGTGATCGCCGTCAACAACTACCGCGTCGACGCTCGGATCGGCGTCATGAACGTTGCGGAGCGCGGTACCTTCTCGGGCACGGCCGGCGAGAACGCGCAGGAGTTGATGAAGGCGATCGATGCACGACTCTCGCTGCACCTCCGCGACGCGTTGATTGACGTCACGCAAGGGGAGCTGCAATGACGTCCACCGTGCGAGGCGTGGTCGTCTACTTCGGTGCGACACCGGGACAACCTCCGCCCCCGTTGCCGGGCTTCACGTGGGATGCCGAGTCGGACGTCACGGTGACGTACCCGGCAGCGGCGAGCGACCATCCCGTGGAGTCGGGCAAGAAAGACGTCACCGACAACGTGAAGACGATGCCGGCGATGATCGCCGTGTCGGGCTACGTGTCCGCGACACCGCTCTACCGTCCGAGTACGATGCCGGGTTTGAACGTCGACGGCAGCACGTTCTCGTCCGACCTCGCGGTGGCGATGCAGCAGCTCTTGCTGGGCTATCAGCGAGAGCGTCGGCGCGTGGTCGTGGCCACGTCGCGCGGCACGTTCCCGAGCTGCGTCGTGCTCAACGTCGACGTGAAGTGGGGCGCGACGGACGGCAACGCGCTCGCCATCTCGGCGCAGTTCAAACAGATCCGAGTCGCGCAGCAGCAGCTCGTTCCGGCGATCGAGGATGCCGACCTGCTCGCCGCCGGTGCGACGTCCAACGGGACGAGCACGAGCCAATCGACGTCGATCGGGACGTGGAGCCCGAACGTATGAAGTTCAGCAACGCCTTGCTGCAAAGCGCTCCGCAACCGCTGATCGGGTCCGCCAACCTGACCGGGCAGCAATGGCTGATTCGCGTGTGGTGGAACGCTCGCCTGAACGACGGTGCGGGCGGGTGGCTCGTCGACCTGTTCTTCGCCAATGGCTCGAGCCAACGCACAACCGACTCGGACGGCAACGCGCTCCCGCGGAGCGTGCTCGTCTACGCGGTCGGGACAGACGGCGATCTGTGGGCGCCCTATCGGTATCTGCCCACGTTCCCGCCCGGACGGCTCGCGGCGTACCGAGTCGACGGGACAGACGCGGCGCCCGGGCTGTACGACCTCGGCTCGACGTTCGTGCTGGAATACGTCGAACCGACGACCGACGAAAACGCCGGTACGGGCACGGGCGCTGCTTGATCGACACAGCACCGCGATGGGGTCTCGGCTAACCTCCCAACGTGGAGCAGTTCGGCCGCACCATCCGTGTCGTCGTGCACGGGGTCACGCTCGTCGACCAGCGAGCGAGCGGCAACGAAGACGTCGCGCCCACGCTCGATTGCGATTTCCAGGTCACTCGTTGGGTCAAGCCCGAGCCGCAGCCGCTCACGCTGACGGTCTACAACCTGTCCGAAGAGAACCGCAACCGCCTCACGCAGCAGCAAGAGCGCGCAGCACAGATCGGATGGAAGCGCTTGCAGGCCGTGCAGTCGGGAGCGGTGCTCGTGCTGCCCGGTCAGGAAGCCGCCGTGCAGCAGTCGCTCGTCGCAGAGACTGGACGCGTCGAGATCTTCGCCGGCTACGGCGACGATGCCGGTCGACTCTGCTCCTATCAGATCATGCCGCAAGACGGCATCAAGCACGAGTTCACCGGCGTCGATTGGGTCACCACGATTCGCGCGCAGGACGGCCGCTTGCCGTGGCAGAACGCATGGGTCACGCAGTCGATGGCGCCCGGCATCCTGTTGCGGGACGTGCAGCGCGTGCTGCTTGCAAGCGAGGAGCTGCTGGAGGGCACGCTCGACGAGGAGACATTCTCCGAGGCGTACCCGGAGCTGTTGCAGTACAAGCCCACGCCGGGCTACCGCAACGGCTACGTGCTCCACGGACCGACGCACGAGATGAATACCGACCTGCTCGAAACGCTCGGGCTCGACGCGTTCTACCGAGACGGCACGTTGCAGTACACGTTGAAGGGCGCGGCATCGTGGCCCGATGCCGTGCGCTTGTCGACCGCCAACAACGTGATCGCCGTGCCCGAGGCGATGGAGCGCGGGTTCTACCGGGCGAAGTCGCTGATCGACCACCGGCTAGAGCCCGGTCGACAAGTCCAGCTCTTCGGGGACGACGATGTCACGCCGATCGGCGTCGGCACGTTTCGGATCGAGGAAGTCGTGTATACCGGATCGAACTACGCGCAGCCGTTCGACGCGACGATGATCTTGCGCCCGAGCGGGATCACGGCGAGTGCGAACCCGTGATCGGCGAGCACCACACGGTCGCGGTGCTAGCATGAGTACATGGCCGCTCTCCCCGACATCAATGTCAAGCTGAACGTCGACGTCGACATCAAGATCAACGTGAGCGACGTGCCCGACGACGTCCGCGTTCTCGCGGACGCCGAAGCGTCGAAGCTCTACATGGACGAACTCGCCAAGGGCGACAAGACGCGCGAGCAGATCCGCGAGCTCGCCCGGGCCAAGCGCGCGGAGGTCATCGCCTCGCTGACCTCCGAGCCCGATCCGACTCCGGTGCTGCCCTCGTTCGGCGACGAGTGAACCCGAGGGTGACTCATGGCGACGACCGATAACAGCTCGTTGCAGCCGACGCCCGGCGGCACGGTGACGCCGTTGATGCTCGCGCGAGCGATCATCCGGCGCGCACAGATCACCACGAACGTTGCGATGCCGGGCACGGTGCTCGAGTGGACGCCGCCCGTAGAGGCGGGCCTGGAGTCGAAGCCGGCGATGGTCCGCGTACGACCGGACTTCAAATATGCTCGCGCCATCGACAACGCCGACTCGGCCGCGCCCGGCGAAGAAGTCCGCGAGCACCCAGCGTTCGGTTTGATCGCCGTGGGCGTGCTGCCCGAGATCCCAAACGTGCCCGTGCACTACCCGGGTCCGAGCGGCATGATGGCAACCGGACCCGTGCAGATCGGCGAGTGCGGTTTGCTCGTGTTCGCCGACCGCTCGATCGACGATTGGATTCAGGACGGCGGTCCGGCCGAGTGGGCGCTTCGGCACCAACGGCACAACTTGACGGACGCAATCTTCCTGCCGGGTCTGCGCTACGGCACCGCCGCACAGAGCGTTGATCAGAACCTCTACTTCATCGGACGTGAGGACCGAACCGCGGGCATGGGCATCGACGCGACGACGCGCGATCTGATCGTGTCGACCGAGGGGGCGAACGCGACGCTCGACGCAGCGACGCAGATCAAGCTCGGCGAGAATGCGACGCTCGGCGTGGCGCGCCTGAACGACACGACGAGCGCCGACACGACGATGGCGGTTTGGATCGCGCAAGCGCAGGTCGTGCTCGCGGGCGCGGCCGCTCTGCTTGCACTGCCCGTGCCGACACCTCCAACCGACTTCGGCAAGATCACGTCCGCGAGCACGAAGGTCAAGAGCGAATGAGCGCGATCGAGATTCACCACGCCGACTGCTTCGACGTGCTCAGCCGATGGTCCGGCCCGCGCGTCGACTTCGTGTTCGCCGATCTGCCCTACGGCACGACGCGCAACAAGTGGGACAGCGTGCTGGACCTCGCGCAACTGTGGCCGCTGCTGCGCGGCGTGTGCAAGCCGAATGCTGCGATGTGCTTCACGGCGCAACAGCCCTTCACGACCACGCTGATCAACAGCAACCCGCGCGAGTTTCGTTATGACGTCGTGTGGCGTAAGTCGCGGCCAACGGGGTTTCTGAACGCCAACAAGATGCCGCTGAAACAGCACGAATCCGTCTTGGTGTTCTACATCGCGCTGCCCACCTACAATCCGCAGAAATGGCAAGGTGTGCCCTACTCGGTCACGGCAGGGGGCAGGGTAAAGTCCACGAATTACGGGAACACGACACGCGAGAAGTCAGTCCGCGGCGTGACGGAGCGGCACCCTACGAGCGTGATCGAGTTCGGCTCGCTGAATCCGAACGTGAACAAGCGCTACCCGCTGCACCCGACGCAGAAGCCCGTCGACTTGCTGGAGTACCTGATCCGCACGTACACCAACCCCGGTGACCTCGTCTTGGACCCAACCGCGGGCGCACTTACGACCGCCGTTGCAGCGCACGCGACCGGGCGGCGAGCGGTGTGCGTGGAGATGGAACGCGAGTACGTCGACCTTGGGATTCGTCGGCTGAACGATGCGGGCGCGGACTGGATTGAAGCGGGGACCCGAGAGTGAGGAGATGAAGCGTGGCACGTACCTTCAAGTTGGATGCGACCGAGGATTGGGCGTTGGAGGGACCTCCGGGGCAGCTCGATCTCGTGCTCGTTTCGGACGACGATCCCGAGTTCGTGCGAGCGATGATCCTCGGGCGTTTGCCGGTGCAGCGCGGAACGTGGCGTTACGATCCGACGCTCGGGATCGACTGGCAATCCTTGCTCGGTCCCGCGATCAGCGAAGCCTTCACGCTCGCCGCCGTGACTGCTGAGTTGCTCTTGTGTGAGGGCATCCAAGCGGCGCTCGTCGGCGACTTCACGATCGTTGACGACATCGACACGCGCCGACGAACGATCAACGGGCGTGTGTACGTGTCCGGTGATACCATCGACGTCACGGTGGCGGTGTCCGGCTAATGGCGACTCTCGACGATAGCGGCTTGCAGGTCGACACGTTGGCGGCCGTCGTCTCGCGCATGCAGACGTCGCTCTCGGGCGAGTTCGGCTTCACGCTCGCCACGTCCGACAACGCGCAGGTCACCAAGCTCTTGAAGGTGTTCGCGCGCGAGGTCGTGTCGGTGCAGCAAGCGTTGCTGCCGGTGCTCACGTCGCTCTCGCTGGACTTGGCGACGGGCGTGCAGCTCGTCAACCTCGCGGCGCTGAACGGCTCGCAACGGCTCGCCGCGACGCGGTCGTCGATCCCGATGCGCGCGCTCGGAACGGCGGGGACCGTGATCGCCGACAAGCGCGTGCGGAGCAACACCACGAACGCGGTGTTCCGCATCCCGCTCGGTACCTCGATTCAGGGTTCGGGCTTCGTGACGTTCACGGCAGTGGCCGAGTCGACGGGGGACGTGCAAGCGTTCGTCAACGACACGTGGACCATCGTCGACTCGGTCACGGGATGGCAAGCGGTCGGAGCGACTGCCGACTACACGCCTGGCTCGCCACAAGAGACGCAAGAGGCGTTGCGAGCACGCGCGCAGCAAGCCGCCCGCAGCAACGCGCGAGCGACCGAGCCCGCGGTGCGCGAAGCGTTGGCGGCAGTGCCGGGCATGATCTCGGCGGACGGCATCTTCAACCGCACGCCGCTGCCGTTCGATGGCGTGCCCAAGTTCACCGTGGAGCCCATTCTCGATGGGACGTTCACGGCGCAGGATGTTGGGCTCACGCTATACAACTACCTCGGCGAGACGACGCCCACGTTTGGGTCGACACAGGTCAATGTGTCGACGCCCACGGGCGGCGTCTTCGCGGCCTACTACACGCAGGTCGAGACGCTGCGCGTGCAGTTCAGGATCACGCTCGACACGACGGGCGCCGAAGTGCCGCTCGATCTCGACTACGTGCAGCGAGTGATCAACGCCGTGGTCGCGTACGCGAACTCGCTGACGCGCGGGCTGAACGTCTCGCCGGCCGTGGCGGCTGCTCGAGCGATTGCGTCGCTGACGACCGGCTCGGTCATGGACTTCTCCGGCGAAGCTGCGTTCTTCGGCGACCCCTACCAATCGACCCCGCTCGTCGTGGGCTCGCGCCAACGGGCCTTCACGATCGGCGGTCCGACGTCGGGGCAGACGACCGGCACGCAAGTCGAGACCTTCAACCTCACTACGGGATGGACGCTCAACCTGTCGATCGATGGCGCGGCGATGGTCGTCTACACCGTCGACAGCGATTACCCGAGCGTGTCGGCCGCGACGGCTGCCCAGATAGCGACGCGGTTGAATGTCGTGCTCGGCGACGCTGCCACGGCGAGCGACGTCAACGGACGGCTGAAGATCTCGTCCAACTCGGCCGGGTCAACCTCCACAGTCGCGGTGCTCGTTGCTAGCTCGGCTCCGTTCTTGACGGCGCTCGGGATCGTCGTAGGCGTCTACGCGGGCACGAACTCGGACGTCGAGGTGGTGGTGACGCCGTAATGGACTACGTCGACCACGTCGCGCTCGGATTGGACGATCTGCCGCCGCAACAGCGGCAGCCGTTCATGGATGCCGTCGCAACGGTCGTGCTGCGCGAGCTGAACGCAATCGAAGACCTCTACTCGCAGGCCCTCGATGCGTTGGACCTCTACTCGGGCTCGCAGACGTTGACGTTCTTGCTCGATTACCTCGGGCAGCTGCTCGGGCAGGCTCGGCTCACGGGGCAGAGCAACGAATCCTACCGCCGCTCGTTGCGAGTGCGTGTGCTCGTGCGGCTGTCGTGCGGCACGTTGCCGGACGTGTCGCGCGTTGCCGAGGCTGCCGCGCGCGAGTTCGGCGACGGACGATGGGACACCTACCGCGTCGATGCACACATCATCGTCGTGGCGATCGGTCAGCTCGATCCCGACCCGCTCGTGCGCGAGCTCGTCACGCAGCTCGTGCTCGACACGATCGGCGAAGTGGATTGGCTGATCCTGTACTCGCTGCCGCAATCGCCCTTCACCTTCGACACGCCCAACCTCGGATGGTCGCAGGGGCTTTGGGCTGAGACCGTTTTCGCGTCGTTCTGATCGGGAGTCGTCATCGCCATGGCCATCCGCCCTACTCGCTACCCGCTGCACGACGTCAACAACACCAACTCGGCGACGCTGCCCGACGCCTTCACCTCGGACGGCTATCCGCCGAACTCCATCGCGGATGCGTTGTCGGCCAACGCGAAGCTCGGCAGCAACGGGCAGTGGGTGAAGTTCAACGACTTCACGATCATCCGCGCGGACTTGATCGCCAACGAAGCGACGGCGCGACGCCTATCGTCGAACGGCCTCACGTACCCACTCGCTGCGGGGCTCGGACCTCACAGCCCGATCGTCTCTGGTTATCCGGCGACGTACATGCTGCGGGCGAACGTGATCACGTTCGACAGTCCGTTCTGTGTCGACGCAGGGCTCGAGCCGATTACGTTCCAGGCATCGAAGCGCACGTGGATCTACTGCTCTTCGGACGGCGTCGTGCGCGTCGACATCGTGCCGCTTGCGACGGCCGCGACTCCGGCGTTCAACGAGTTCGTCGTCATCGCTGTCGACACGGACGCAACGAACATCGCCGCCATCGTCACGAGCTCGTCGCCGCTCTACGAGCTGCACTACTCGGGCCCGATCTTCCAGTTCGATTCGCTGCTGCGCGCAGTCGAGATCAACACGAATCGGCTGGAGGCTGACGAGGCTGAGCTCGGCCCAGCCACCGGCACCAACCCTACGCTGACGATCAACTCGGCGGCGGCAGGCGTGATCACGACCGACATCATCGGCAACGGCACTGCGCCGGCAATGAGCATTGCCGGCGGCAACCACTACGCAATCAGCGCAACGGCAACGGGCAATTCACGGCCTTGCATCTCTGCTTCGCACTCGGGCACGACTCCGGCTGTCTACGGACGCAACACCAGTGGAGTCACGGGCGACGGCGTGTACGGTCAATCCGACGCGGTGGGCGGCGCTGGTGTTCGCGGAGTCTCGGGCAACATCGTCGAAGCGGGTGTGCTGGGCGAGTCGGCCACGCTCGCCTCAGCCGTCGCGGTCGAAGGCGACGCGAAGCACCCGAGTGCGTTCGGTGTGGTCGGGCGTTTGGACGCTGCCGCGACGTCCAGCTCCACGGCCGTGCTCGGACTCGGTTCGGCAGACGGCGAAGGCGTGCGAGGTTTCGGCGTCAACGGCTACGGCGTCGTCGCGCAGTCGACCCTCGCCGGCCCTGTGCGAGCGGCGATGCGAATTGTCCCGCAGAACGCCGACCCAACCATGCCGCAAGCTGGCGATCTCCGCAACGCGAGCGAGCGCGGCGGCAAGTTTCGCGGACGAACGTCGACGCAACACGAGTCGTTCCATAGCTCGGCGAAGGGCATGGTGTTCGGCTACGCAACGGCTGCGGACGGCAGCAGCATCACCACGACGGGCGACATCTTGGACGTCACGATCACTGCCGAAGAGCTCGGCGTCGTGGAGCTGCTCGTCATGGGAGCGCTCGCACCGGGAGCCGACACGACCACGACGCAGGTTCTCTTCAAAGACATCACCAACGGCGTCACCGCGTTCACGAGCCAGAACTACGCGGCCTACGACTCGGACGGCGGAGCCGCGGCGACGCGCATGAGGTCGTTCTCATGGAGGCGCTACTACACCCTCGTCACGACCACGACGCTCTTTCGCGTGCGTTTCAACTTCACCGCGTCGGTGAACTGGTACGACCTGACGTTCACCGTACGCGGGACGTTCTGACGTCCAAGCGTCACCCGAAGGTCGGATAGGCGCACATGCCTGCGCTGCACAGCATCGACGCCGGGCAGTCGCTCGAGTCGCTACACGCAATCACGCACGCGTTCGCGCCGTCGTCTTGGGTCAGGTCGAAGGGCTCGCCATCGATGGCGATCCACTCGGGGCAGGTCCCTTCGGCACGACGCTCGACACACACGCTCGCGTGTTCGATGCCGGGCTCTTGCGGGACGGCGCACAAGCGCGGCGCGTCGGGATCGGTTCCTTGCGAGCAGTAGTGGTAGACGTTCGCGGCGTCGTGCTTGCACGGGCCCATGACCTCGCCGGCTTCGATCAAGTCGCTCTGCAACGTGCCGAGGATGGTCGCGTGCCGGATCTTGTTGCGCAGGGTCTCGCGCGTGTCGTCGCTGCGGACGACGACCTCGGTCACGGGGCTCGGACGAGAGGGCGCGCCAAGGTCCGTCTCGGGAGCGAACACGTCGTCGGAGCCGTCGCAAGGAAGCGGATCGCAGGCGAGCAGGAGCGGAACGAGCAGAAGCGGGGCGAAGAAACGGTACATGACGGGAGGGTAGTCGGGATCACGTGGATCGCAGGACGATCGGGTTGTCGCAGAACGGGACACGCCGCTAGACTGCAAGCGTGCAAGGAGCCCAATCCACAGCCCCCGATCTTATTCCGGGCTCCGGCGATGCGATCACCATGGCACGCGATGACACGACAAGCCCCCTTCGTCCCGTCTCGGCCACCGAACCGCGACCGGGTGATCGCTCTGCGCGCTCGGGCGTGCGTCGCAAGCCAGCGCCTCCGCCCGACCCCGAAACTGACTCGGGCGACGATGCTCCCCTGCCGCGCTCGCACGAAGCCTCGGACCTCATGAAGGTCTACGCAAGCACGCCCGCTGACTCGGCGGAGCGTCGCGCGATCGAAGCGGTCATGCAGGCGTTGCTCAACGCAACCAAGCCCGCGGCCGCTGCATCGGCTCCACCTCCGCCCCCGCTCTTCGACCCCGACACGATCAAGCGCTGGGGCGCCGCGTTGGTCGTCGCCGTGTCGATCGTCTCGCCCGTGATCTCGCAGGTCGCCAGCGTCATCGCCGACGTGCTACGCCCCAATCAAGTCGTGCTCGATCAGCTCGCGGAGATCCGAGCCGCGCAGGACGACCAAGCCACCAAGGCCGACGATGATCGAGAGCTCATGCGCGACTCGATCGCGTGGACCATCGACGCGTTCGATGCGACCTCCAAAGGCCAGCCCTTGCCACCCGTACCCGCGAGCCTCAACCTCGCGGCGGCCATCCACGAGGCCGAACGCCAATGACCATCCGAATCCGACCCCTACTCTCGCGCGCCTTCTCGGGCTCGCTCACCGCCGTTCTCGTCGCGCTGCTCTCGTGCAGCTCGATGGCCGAGACGTCCACCGTCCCGCAGCCGCAGCTCTGCGATCTCGATGGCGGTCGTTGGTGCACCGACTGCACCGGCCCGCAGTGCACCGAGGGCAAGTCGGGATGGCTCTGCTGCTCCAACGGGATCTGCGTGGCGGTCCCCACCTACGGCGACTGCAAGGGCGGCGTCGCGGGTTGGTGCAACAACTACACCGAGACGACCACGCCCGCGGGCAACGTGGTCGCGCAGTGCCACGACTGACCACACAATCGCGGTTCTGTCGTCTGCTGCTAGGCTGATCGATCATGGCTCGCCATCGCATCGATGATCGGGTGGTCCGCATCCTGGAGGGCTGCTTGCAGAACCTCCGCGAGAAGCTGAAGATCGACGAACGCGCCACGCTCCCGACGCCGCGACCGATGGCCTACGTCGCGTTGCAGATCGACGTGCCGACGCGCACGATCAAGAAGTGGCTGAGCGAGGCCGCAGGCTCGCGCGCACGCGAGGAGTACAAGACGTTCGCGGAGATCTACGAGCAGTTCGTGTTGTTGTGGCGCAACCGCGTGGAGCTCAACGTCCTGCGCGTGGCCGACGACGTCAGCAACCGCTCGTGCTTGCCCGCGAGCTTGAAGGTGCTGGAGTGGCTCGCCGAAGACGAGTCTCTGCTGGGCGAGCGCGACGACTCGATCGGGCCGGTGCCGGCTGACCTCGCGTCGTACCTGACCGACGAGGAGATCGAACTGCTCGAGCGACGCGAGGCCGCGAAGCAAGCCGAAGAAGACGAGGATGCTCGCCTGCTCACGCTGCTCCGTGCTCGCAAGGCGCAAGAGCAGGTCGAACGCGCGACCGAATAGGCGAGAGGCCGCAACGCCCTCCCCGACGCTGCGGCCTCTCTACGGGACCATTCCCGCACGGTCTCCAGACCTGATCTTTCGGTAGCACCGGCGGGCACCCAAAGCAAAGGCCGATCGTCCTGCGACGATCGGCCTTTGGAGCTTCGGTGCTCTAGGTCCCCCGACCTGCGCGGGAGCTAGCACCGATCGTCTACGACGTCAACCGTCCGAGCCGACGAGCTGCACGATCAGCGACTCGATCGACACACCGGCCCGTGCAGCTCGGCGAGCGAGCAACTCGTAGACGTGCGCGGGCACGTCGACTTGCCGCGACATTGCCGAGCGTTGCACGTGCTCGCGCCCTCCACGTTGCTCCCACGCTTCGATCAAGCGTCGGACTTCGGCGTCGTTCTTGTAGCGTCGATGGATCCGGGAGAGCGCGTCGCCTCGCTCCGCTATCTCGCGGATCCTCGTGATCGGGATGCCATACTCCTGCACCGCGATGGTGAGCGCGGTCGCGAACGCCTGTCGGTTGCGCAGTCCGTGCTCGTTCGTCGTGCGCGTGTTCGGGAACGCGTCGACCTCCACACCCGCGGCTCGTTGGCAATCCGCGAGTACGACGGCCCACACTCGGGCGTTGCGATCGGCGAGCTCGTCGTCGTCCATGTCTCGCAACTCCTCGGGCAGCTCCGCGCCGAATCGGCGCCGACGCGATCCTTGGCTCGCGTGCTGCTTGACCATGACGAGCGGCGTGCCGTCCGTCGTCACCCTCACGCGGAGACCTCCACGATCTCGACGCGTTGGGCGTTGGTGCGGTGCGCCGCGATCACTGCGTCACGCAGCGTCGACGCTGCTCCGTGGGTCGGGACGATCGCCACGTCATCCGAGACGACGTCGATGCGAGCCCAGCGGACGCGCGTCGAAGACGGGTTGGCGTCGGGCCAGTAGTGGAAGGTGCCGTCGGTGCGGCCGAAGACGCGCTCTTGCGAGTCAACGTAGGGGGAGAGGTGCACGGTGATTTTGGTCGTCGGGGGACGTTCGTACATGATTGGCTCCTACTTGTTCGGATCGAATGCCCAGTTCTTCAGCGAGATGTCGCGCTTGCTCGGGCCCTCGCGCCCGTCGACCTTGACGGGCTTGCCTTGCTCGGCGCCCTTCATCCGCGAGACGAAGGACACCGTGCGCATGGCCGAGCGAGCGTGTGCGAGGGTCCACTGCTCGCGCGGCGTTTCGAGCAGCGTCAGGTTGCGGTCGATCGGACCGCGCGAGAGGCTAGCCTTCTTCGCCCACGGAGTCTTCGACCACTCGCGCAGCTCGGCCGCGCCCATGTTGACGGTCGCGTGGTAGCGCTTGAACGCTTCAGCGATACGCTTCTCGGTTGCGTCCTCGTCTACGGACACGAGTTGTCGCTGCACCAGTGATTCAGCTTCGTCGATGGTGAGTGGGCTTGATCCGCTTGCCATGAGGACTGCTCGCACTTGCTGTACGACCAGTGGGCCGTGAGCCAGCACTTCCGCTTCGTCCCGAATCGACTGCTCGATAGTCATGTCCCACAGAGGGTTGAAGTGCTTGCCGATTTCCGGGATGTCGGCAATCTCGGAGGCGTTCAATACAAGTCGGTTCGGGTCTGCTTCGGCGATCAGTACGACACCGATCGCCTCCGGGTCGACGTCTTCAGGCTTGATGTACTTGCCGGCCGCGAATGCACACGCCTGCTCGAAACTCGTCGTCCAGCTCTTGTCTCGGACCGGGTCAGTCTCAGCAAGCAACTTGCCGACAAGAGACGGTTTGATGTTGGACAGGCCACGGTAAACGTGTTCGGTTCGTGGCGGGCGCAGGAAGGAGTACTTGGCGCGCAAAGCCAACAGCGCCTCGATGCGAGGTCGGGTCAACTTGGGAGCCATGCAGTAGTGCTCGCGCAACCATTGATAGATTGTTTCGAGCGTCGGCTCAGCCAAGTCACGGACGTCGGTGAGCAAGGGCGACGTCGACGAGGCGAAGATCACCTCGCGCGTGTCGTCTGCCGGGATGCCGATGGTCTGGCGATCGTCACCGCGCCACACCTCGATCGCGTCGACCTCCCACGCGCCCTTCGGCACCGGGCCCATGTAGCGCGCGCCCTTGTCGACGTAGGCGAGCGTCGCGTGCGGGATGTACTCGGGACGGAGCTGCACGGGAAGGCCGAGCACTTCGGCGAGCTCGTGCAGCGCGTGGTGCAGTTCGTGCACGATGTCGCCGTCGACGGTCGCGTAGGCGACATCGTAGTCGGGCGCCGAGTCGAAGTAGTCGACGGTGCCGGGCAGCTCCACGGGACCGCGCACGAAGTCGCGCATGAGCGCGGCGATTGCCACGACCAACGTCGCGTGCTGGGCGTCCGTGAGCTCGGCGAAGTAGAGCAGAGTCACGTGGGGCGGGCTCGGGTCCTTGGCCTTGTACGGGACCCACAGAGCGAGCTCGGTCGGGAGCCGAAGCACGACGCAGCACGAGAGCGGCGACCAATCGGCGACCCCCGTCGCGGTCGGAGCTTCGACCCCGTGGTGCCGCAGCAGAGCGCGCTGGACTTCGGCGACCGAGTAGCGCGGACGGAAGCGGCCGAAGCCCGGGCCGGGCGCGGAGTAGACGTTGAGCTCGCCTTTGTGGGCGCGACGGTGGATCTGCTCGGGCGTCACGCCGTTGCCGACGATCTGCGCGACCTCTTGCGCTGTGCGAGCGTCGGCCGGTGCAGCCTGCTTGGACAGCACCGAGGCGAGCTGGTCTGCAAGCTCGGGGTCGGCGAGTAGCGTCGCGTCTTCAACCTCGGGTTCGGTGGTCGTGGACGCGGCCGTGGCCGTGGTAGCGAACTTGGCTCGGATCGGGTCGAAGATCTTCGCGCCGACTTCGGGCGTGACGTTCAGCGGGACGAGACCTTCGGCGAGCGCCTGCGCGGAGTCGACGGGGACCTCGCCTGCGGCCGCTGCGACGGCGACTTGTAGGATGGCGCTCACGTGGCCGACGAGCGCGTTGGAGATGTCGACCGAACCTTCCTCGGTCGGAACGAACGGGAAGATGTCTGCGTTGGCGGTACCGAGCCGCTCGAGCGCCGTGCGGTACTCGGCGCGGGTGATGGCGTTGGCGGAGAGGGCCTGCGTCAGCGAGGCGACCGACTTCGTGATCAGATCGGCTCGCGTCTCCTCGCTCGGCGGCGAGAGGTCGGCGAACTCCAGCGTGCGGCGGATGTCGACCGAGAGGTTGCCGCCGTCTTGCGCGGCGATCAGGTAGCCTTGCAACTTGGGCAGGCACGACCGAGCCGCGAGCACTTGATCTTGGAACGCGCGGACCTCCGCATGCCACGTTGCGATCTCGGAATCGCCCGTGCCGAAGCCGCCCGGAGACACGCCCCAGAACTGCGTGATCGGGATGTTGAAGCCCGTGGCGACCCACACCATGAAGGGGTCGGCGACCTTCTCCACGCCGCTGCCGGCGTTGGACATGGGCACGATCTCTTCGTTCTCGGCGTCGACCACCCACGCGTTCAAGCTGGACTTCAGCTTCTCGATCAGGCCGACGCGCTCGTAGGTCTTCAGCGCGTCCTTGCCGAGAACCTTCTTCAGCAGGTCCTTGATCTTGTAGATCTTCAGGCTCGCTTCGCGGGCATATTTTTGCATCCCGTTCGTGGCCTCGAAATAGGCCGAGAGCGAGTCCTGCATGCCCTCCAGCATCGGGTAGTAGTCGCGCGTCGGGAACGCGAGCACTCGGCTCGCGTGCACGTCCAGCACGCTGCTCGATCCGTTGGCCTGCTTGAAGTCGGTTGTGGCGACCGAGTAGAGCGACGCGAGCTGATCGCCGTAGCGCAGGCCGTCTGCGAGCACGCCGTTGATGTCGGTGATCCGGTAGATCTCGGGCTCGGCGAAGTCGCGCGAGTTGACCCCGCCGAGACGCAGCACCATGAAATCGCGGGCGTCGATGACCGCAGCCCATCGCACGGTGACGATGTTGTTGACGTCAACAGGCTGATCCCACGGTCGACCGTCGATGATGTTGAGTAGAACGATCGCGTTGCCGTAGAGTCGACCACCGAACGCCGCGCGAGCGACCTTGCCCGAGATGCCGAGACGCTCCTCGTATTGCGCGACCTTGACGGATAGCGCTTGCGGATCTTCGACGCGCTTGTCATCGACAACGATGCGCCAACCCTCACGAGTCGCGGTGTTGCCGACGAGCGCGACGCCGCGAGCCGAGAGCTGATTGCGACCGAGAGCGAAGAGCTCGCGCCACGACAAGCGCCGTTGATTGACCCACTGCGCGAAGATCGACGAGTCACGCCGCGAGCCTGCGCCCGAAGCCATGTTGTAGAGCATCGACGTCCCGCCATAGCCCCACTCGGGTTGAATCGCTTGCAGGCGATTCGGGTCGTCGACCATCGTCGGGCTGACGTCGTGCGCGGGAGCCGAGACAACCGGACCGAGACTCGGGCTCGGGCTCGGATCGGAGGGCGCGTCGGTCGTCGGAGTCGGGCCAACGAAGCGGGTCACGAGACGGTCGAACAGGCCCATGGGTCCTCCTAGGATAGCACGCCTCGGGAATCAACGGACGTTGAGCAAGTCGATCCCGAGATACCGCGACGTGCAGATCACTTGCTGGCTCAGTGCGTCTCGTCGGTCATCGGGCTTCGTGAACGACGCCATCTCGTAGATGAAAGAGCCCTTCTCCTTCACGCTGCCGACCTCCACGCAGCCGAACAGCGGCAACGACGAGTCAGTCGGATCGACGCCCCACCGACCGCGCGGCAGCCAATAGCGAAGCTGACGAACCTCGGCAGCGGCCAGACGATGGCACGCGATCTTGCCCGTGGCTTTGGGCACGAGTCGGAAGTTGTAGTTCTCCTCGCAATGAGCGAGACGCGAGACGAGCACCGGACCGAGCGCCTTGTTTTCGACCCACGCTCGCCCGTGTCCGACCTGCTCGGGGAACACGGCGCGCCACTTCGCGTGCAAGCGCTGGAACTCGTCAATCAGCGTGGTGTCGTCCCAATGACCGCGCGATTCCTCCAGCAGGAACCAGTTCTCGCAATCATCGAGCGTGACGACGGCCGTCACTTGGATCACCGAGAACGACGCGCCGGTCTCGGTCATCGCCGCGTCCACCGAGAAGTCGATGCAGCCGAACTGTCGACCCATCGAATCCATCGTGTACGTCTCGCTGTAGAAGCGCCACGCGTCGTGCGGGAACGTGGCGCCGCCCTGCTTGCTCGGGCGCTGCTGATACATGCCCTCCCACACCCACGGCTCTTGCGAGAGCAGGGCCATGCGCGTGCTGTAGTACCAGGACGATGGACGCCAACGTGGATTGTCGAGAGTGTCGCCCACCAATCGCGGTTCGAGCTTCAAGCGGGCCGCGAGGCGCTGCTCGTCGGTCAGCTCGGCGAGGTCTAGCCCGTCTGCAACCCAGCGAGCCAACACCTCAGCTTCGGCTTCGTCGATGTCGATCTGTTCGCAGATCGCCGCGAACTTCAGCACGCTCACGACATGATCGCCCATGCGCCAGAAATCGGCCAGCTCCTCGGCGAAGTCGGGCGACGTCCAGCGTGTGGCGATGTAGAGCTGCACCGCGTACGGTGAGCCGCGGGTCTGAAAGCACGACGTGTAGAACTTCCACATCGCGGCGTAGTGAGCGGGCGAGCGAGCCTCCGCGGCGTTCTTGATCAGGTCGTCGATGATGCCGACGTCAGCACCTCGCCCCGAGATCTGACCGTTCATGCCCTGCGCGATGTAGCTGCCGCGGGCAGGCTCGTATCCGGCACGCGGGTTTTCGGGGTCGCGTAGTCGAAGCGTCTCCATGAAGGTCGCCGTGTCCTGCACCGCGACCGTGGTGGTCTTCGTGTCTCCGCGCTCGACCTGCTTCACGCTCCCGATCCGCGTGTCGAACACGTCGGCATACTCGCGCGACTTCATGATTCGCTGCGTGTTGTCGATCGCTCGCTTGGCGAACTCGCTCGAGTAGGTCGCCAACATCACGCGCGCGTCGGGCATCCGGCCAAACACGAACGCCGGCAGCAGCTCGGCACCGTGCAGCGACTTCCCGTGCTGCGGTGGCATCGAGATCGACAGGCGCGAGAGCCCGCCGCGCTGGCCCTTGAACTCGTGGAAGCGCACGAGGTCGTCGAGCGCCTCGCAGATCCGCAAGTGGAACCACGCTTGCCGCAAGCGGTAGTCGAACTCGATCTTGTCACTCCGCACGACGTGTCGAGCGAACGACGCGATCTTGCGCTGCGCGAGGAGTCGAGAGCTTGCGGAGAGCATGCAGCTACCGTCAATGCAGCGGGACGTTGCCCCACTCGGGGGTATCGAGCGCTTGCGGAATCAGGGTGCACAGTACGCCCGTGGAGATGGCGAACTGCGTCGCGCGAACGCGATCGGTGAACGTCCCGCGCACGGTCCCGTTCGCGTCGACCACGACGATTACCACGCTCGCGTGCGAGTCCACGCCCGCCCAAAACCGATCGCTGCAATCGGGCGGGCAATCGGGCCCGTGCGCGGGCTCGATCACGTTGGGCGCGAGGTCGTCGGTCACAGCGCCTTCCCTCCGTGCCGATGCGGGCGGGTGCGATTGTAGGCCGTCTTGATCCGCACGGCTTCGGTGAACGGATCGGGGCTCTCTAGCGAGGAGCCAAAGAAGAGCGAAGTGGCACCTTTGGCAAGCTGCACGCACTGCCCGATCAAGCACGTCAACGCTTCTTCGACGTCGACTTCGCTAGAATCGCGCAACGCCTCCAACGCGTACGAGACGCTGCCGTGTGCCTGCACGAACAGTGCAGGCATGTCGTCGAACGACGGGCGGATCACCTCGTCCCAAACCTCGTGGGTAGTCGCCCAGCTACCCGAGTACTCGATGTCCAGCGCGCCAAGCAAGTCGCCGACACGAATCACCACGTCAGCGAGCTCCACGAACAGCCCCTCGGGCTTGCCGGAGTCGGACACGCGTGTGTCGAAGTCTCGCATCGACCAGCACTCCCACGCCTCCGTGATCTCGGAGTGAATGAGCGCGAGCTTGGCAGCGACGCGATCGACGTCCAGCTCGCCGGCTTCGTTGCGGAGCGGGCGTTCGTGCCAGCCCTTCTCGCAAGCGGTGGCGTGGGCTTCGTGGATGATGTCGGCGATCTTCATGGGTTGAATCCGAGGGCAGCGAGGTCGGAGTAGACGACGGAGAGGGGTTCGGCGATGTGATCGTGATAGGTATTGCCGCGAGCGGGGAACAGGACGATCTCGCCGCCGTGCGCCATGAACTCGGCGCAGTTGCGGGGCGAGTCGTCAATCAGCACGGCGCCCGGCTTGGCGCAGCAGTGCTTGCGCGGCGTGATGATGTAGTCGCGGAAGCGACTGCCGAAGTGGCGTTGAATCCACTCGACCTTGCCGGCTGCGCACGACGAGTGATTGCTCGGGGACGTGAGCAGGTAGGTCGGACCGAGGTTGCAGCACGCGTCGTAGAGCGGGCGAGACCAGCGGTGAAACGGGAGGTTGGCCCAATGCTCCGCGCCGGCTTCGTGGATGATCTGCCACGCGGTCACCTCGGGCATGAGCAGCACATTGAAGACGTTCCACGGTCGCGGGTTGAGCGAATCCCACGTATCGAACACGGCTTGCGGATTGTGCCCGAGCAGGCGCAGCGTCGGCGTGAGCCAATCCGCGAGGACTTCGTCGATGTCGAGGTAGATGGTCGGTCGCATGAGGGTCACAGGTTTGGGCACGGGCCTAGTGCGTCAAGCTCCCGTTCAAGTAGGTGGCGATCTTGCCCGCTTGAAAGTGCTTTCCTCCGTTGTACGGCATAGCGACCTTTACAGGTAATCCCCGCGCTTCCACCCCACGATGTCGTGCTCACCCGGGATGGTCTTGCGGTACTGCACCCACCCGCGGAACGGTCCCGAAAAGTGGTCCGAGATCCGAGCGCGGCCCCAATCGACGCCGGTCGCCCCGAGAAAGCGCATGCGTTCTTCGACGTCGGCTCGCGTCATCGGGCGCGCCGGATGGCCGAAGGGGCTCATGTGCCCGGCCGAAAGCAGCGAGTCGTGCAGGTCGAAGTCGTGCTGCACGTCGCGGATGCCGTTGTGGGTCAGGTAGCTGACGCGCGCGAGCCGGGCTGTGGAGACGCGCAGCTTGTCGGCGAGGGTCAGCTCCGCGTCACGCTCGTCGACGAACGGCAAGTGCCACTCGCCGTGCGCGAGGACGCGAGGTTCGGACACGTGCATGGCCTCGCGGATCGCAGACGCGGTGCGTTCGATCTCGGGCTGGGCTTGCGGCGAGCAGCGGAGGTTGAAGAAGTTGCTCCACTCGGTTGCGGTCATGATGACCGTGTGCCACTGGAAAGGCTCGAGCAGTCGATTGGCGAGTTGCTTGTGGACGCCGAGCTCGTGCAGCGTGTTGACTGCCGCGACCATGTGCCAGCGAGCATCGAGCCACGCCATCTTCGCCCGCAGACTCAGACCCTCATCGAGCGAGCCGTGCGCTTGCATGCCCTTGCCGTTGCGGCCCCAATCCTCGGGCACGAACGGGTCGCTCACGACCCGCTGAATCATTTTCTCGATCGGGATGGCGCGCGAGCTCGCGGAGTTGCGCTCACGGTCGCGGTGCGTGTTGGCTTCCGCGAGCACGATGCGAGGCATCGTTGTTTCGACGGTCGTGATGCGCACGCCGTCCGGGCTGAGCGAGTCGGCGATGACGCGGGCGAGTTGGCGATCCTGCATGTCAACCCTCGCTCGGCGTGGCCGAGATCTCGTTGATGCTGACGTTCAAGCAGTTGCCTTCGACGAGCCGTTCGTAGAAGTCCCATTCAAGATCTTCGTACTCCACACCGGCGTTGAGCTGCCGCAGCGCCTCCTTCTCGGCTCCGCGCTCGGTCTTGGCCGTGACGGTCATGACCACGTGTCCGGCGATTGGGACTATGACCGTCCACTGCTTCGGTTGCTTGTCGTCAGTAGTCTTCATCGTCATCCTCGTCGTCGTCGTCGCACACGACCACATCGTCATCGAACGCGTACGGGTGTGGCGTTGCCCTTGGCGGTGTCGTGGCCTTGACGGCCCACTTGATCATGGGGTCGTCGAACACGAGACCCCAGCCGAGCGCGAGCGCCTGCGCGATGACGCCGAAGACCCAGCCGACCGCCACGAGCGGAAGGGCCCACGCGCGGATCAGCATGGCGAAGCAGAATACGATCCAGGCTTTGACTCGCTGGCTCACTTGCTCGCTCCGATCTTGTGGAGCGTCCGCAGCATCACGTGGATGGCGGCGGACAGCGGCGTGTTGTCGTTCATGACCGAGTAGTCGATCAGCGACTTGGGTAGCCCGGCTTCGCTCGCGTGCTCGGGGTTGTAGAGCACGCCGGGCTGCACGACCTCGATCACCACGCCGCCTCGCTTGTGGATCGCGTCGGCTTCGTTGGCGAAGCGGACGTCGTCGGGTCGGATGAACGACCGCAGCGTAGGCGCCTTGAGGGCGAGCTTCACGATCTCGCCGTAATCGGAGACCTCGCCTTTCTCCATCCACTCGCGACGGCACTCCTGGAGCACCCAGAGGCCGACGAGGTTCTTGAGGAAGCGGGAGGTGCCGTGGAGGGCGGGGGCGGGGATCTGGATATGCGTGAGCAGTTCGGCGTCGGCAAGCGCGGTGCGGCGTGGGCCGAGCAGGAA
>ERZ650311.186-NODE-186-length-42040-cov-13.027748_pt1 | contig 42040 bp, 38 predicted proteins | sample MGYA00376247_ERZ650311 | MGnify/ENA primary metagenome ERZ650311 (study PRJEB26733, sample SAMN07839324) | wastewater metagenome | biome: small river; feature: stream; material: water | place: USA: North Carolina | collected 2016-07-28 ... | reverse complement strand
GGTTCAACCGCTTCCGCAAGTTGTTGGTGCGCTATGAAAAGCTCGAACGCAGCTTTCTTGCACTCAACCACCTCGCGGCCGCCATCATCGCGTTTCGGAAGGTACCGTTGGCAGTGAATATAATTTACGGATAAGTTCTTAGATAGGCGTTTCCCTAATCCTGGAGAATTGAAATGAAAATCGCGTTCACATCCTGCTTTGACGCCGAGGACGATCCGAGGCAGGAAGTCTGGGATCGTATCCACGCTCTGCAGCCGGACGTCCTGCTTCTATTGGGCGATTCGGTGTATATGGATTTCGGCGTCAAGTTCCTCGGGGCGGATCGACCTCTGGGCTGGCCGCGCAAGAAGAGCGATGCCGACTTCGCCGCTTTTCTTCACGGGCTCTACGCCAAACAATGGGCGGTGGATTCGTTCCGGCGTTTGGTACGCTCCGGCGTCCGTCTCGGGATGACATGGGACGATCATGACTTTGCATGGAACGGTAGCCGCGGTGCCGGAGTGATGAAACGCTATGCCGTATCGCCGGAAAAACGGCGGATTTCCCGCGGATTGTTCATGCAGTTTCGGAATGCACTGGAGACGCTGCCCGAAGCCGCCACCTATCCTCCGTGCCCGAAGATGGATACTTTGCTAGACCAGCCGGCTGCGGGCATCCAGTATCAGTTCGACAAAAGCGGGGTGCGCTTCATTATGCTGGATGGGAGGACGTTCAGGCAGGACCCCTCATTTACGCAGCCCCCAACCACTATGATGCACGGGCCGGATCAGATGGCGTGGCTGACCGCACAGCTGTCTGCGTGGTCCGGCATCAAGGTCGTTTGTGCTGGCAGTGTGCTCACGGGTTCAAGCGAGTGTTGGGAGCAGTACATGGACTACGGTTGGCTGCTGGACCAAGCTCCCGACAAGCTTATCGTGCTCACCGGAGACATCCACAAAAACAAGAAGCCCCATAACCATCGTCCCTCCCGGCCTCCGCTTTACGAAATCACGGCGTCGGGTGCGGCACGTCCTGGGCCTCTTGACAAGAATCCCAGACTGTTTGGGGCCAGTGGAAATTTCGGAATACTGAACCTGAACGACGATACCGCTCAGGTGAGTCTTTACTCCGAAGAAGGCATAAGTGGGCCATATGCCCTGAATTTTTAAGCGTCAAGGCCGGGTGGCTGCACACCACCTCTTATCTCTTCATTCAGTACGCATTCGGATCTTTGCGCATCAGACCGATGGTGCGCAGGATGATCCGCAGATCCAGAAGGAATGACCAGCGGCGCAGGTATTCGAGATCGAAGTCGATGCGGCGCTTCATTTTGTCGAGGGTCTCGGTTTCGCCGCGGCAACCGTTCACCTGCGCCCAGCCGGTTATGCCGGGGCGGACCTTGTGACGGATCATGTAGCCCTTGATGAGCTTGCGGTAGGTTTCATTGTGGGCCACCGCGTGGGGGCGGGGGCCGACCACGCTCATGCGGCCCTGCAGCACATTGATGAACTGGGGCAGTTCGTCCAGCGAGGTGCGGCGCAGGAAGGCGCCCAGCGGCGTGACGCGGCTGTCGTTGGCGCGGGCCTGGATGACGGTGTCGCCGTTTTCGCAGACGCTCATCGAGCGAAATTTATAGACCACGATCCGCTCTCCATCGAGCCCGTAGCGGTGTTGCCTGAACAGCACCGGGCCGGGCGAGGTGAGCTTGATGGCGATGGCGATGGCGATCATGAGTGGCGAGATCAGCACGAGGATCAGCGCCGCCATCAGGAAGTCCGACACCTGCTTGAAGAGACCGTTGATGCCGGTGAAAGGCGATTCGCACACGGCGACGACAGGGAGCCCGCCCAGATCGTCCAGACGCGCCTGGATCAGGTCGGTCATGAAGAAATCCGGCACAAAATAGATCGACACGGTGGTGTCGCGCAATTCGTCCAGCAACTGCAGGATGCGCGGTTGGCTGCTCATGGGTAGCGCGATGTAGATCACGTCAACGTTCTGCTGGCGCACGAAGTCGGCGAGTTTGCGGATCGGGCCCAGATGGGGGACATCGGCGCGGGCGTGGCGGCCGGCGTGGCGATCGTCGAAAAAGCCGAGCAGGTGCTTGCCGGCCCGCCGGGAGCGTTGCAGCCGGTCGGCCACGGCAAGCCCTGCATGGCTGGCTCCGACGATCACCGCCCGCTGGCGGTAACCTGCACCCGCCATCACCAGCGGCGTCAGCGCATGGGCCGCGTGACGCATCAGGGCTGCGCTCGGCGGACCCACCAGAAACCACGCCAGCAACACTTCAGGGGCGTAGGCGCGGCTATAGCCCGTAAGCATGCCGATCAGCGTCAGCGCCGAAAACACCATCGTCCCCTTCAGCCAACTTCCCCGGTAGAGCGCCTTGAGCCCGCTGTCGATGTGCATGGGCATCGGCTGGGCGAGCATGAACGCGGCGATGGCCAGGGCCAGGTAAGCCGGTTCCGTGGCCACGCCGAATGCCCGCTCCACGGCCAGCAGACTGCCGGCGAAGGCGATCGGATCGACGAGAGCCTCGAAAAATGAAATCAGGGACAAATGGGGCTTGATCCCCGGGTCCTGACGTTCGATGGCGGCCTGCATTGCGATAGGAAAATTTGGGCAGATTCAGAATGCTGTCGAATTTACTGCAAGCGCAGAGGTATTAATGTCAAATTTATCAGTAATGTGATTTTTTTTGCAAAAAAGTGTCCACGGACCACTGAGTTTTGCAAAATGCGTAAGAATTCGCTTTATTTCGAGCGCGCCTCCCTCAAGATGCCGAAACTTGAAGAGTCGGGGTGCGGATTTGTGTGAATTTGTTGTTCGTGTCGGAGGTGTCTTGCTGCTTGTCGGAACCGGAATGCCGGCTCTGGCGAACGATGCGGCGTCTCTGCGCGTTTCGACCCTGCTCGGCGAGCAACGCAGCGCAGTGCTGCTTTTTGAGAGCGACGAGCTCGATCCGCCGGCTTTGGAGCTGGCTCGCAGTCTGAGTGCCGAATCGGCGCGGGTGGCTGCCGAGCCGCGGGGCAGCGAGCCGCTCGATCTGCCGCTGGCTCGGAGCATCGCTTCGCGGATCAGCATCGGCGAGACCCTGGCCTATGACAGCAACCTGTTCCGCCTGTCGGGGCCGGCGGCGGCGAGGGCGGCGGGCCTATCCCGGATGGGCGACTGGTATAGCGCGACGCGTCTCGGGCTGGGGCTGGACAAGTCCTACGCGGGGCAGCAATGGGTGCTGGACTATGACTTGAACCTCGTGCGCTACGGCGCCTTCGATTTTCTGAACAACAACGCCAGTACCGCCGTCGGCCGCTGGCGCTGGACTGCCGGGCCGGACTGGAAAGGTGAGCTCAGTGCCGAGCACCGCGAAGCGCTGGACGACTTCGCCTACTACCGCCAGCAGCAGCGCAGTCTCGGCGTGACCCGCCAATACACCGGCAGCGCGTTTTATCAGGTGGTGCCGGATTGGCAGATCGGGGTGCAGGCGGGGCAGGGCAGCCGGCGTTATCCGGACGGCTCGCGGCCGACCAACGAAATCGATTTCACGGGGGTCGATACGGTGCTGCGCTACGCGCCGCCGTCGGGCTCGGTGGTGGCGCTGACCCGCCGGACGGTGAAGGGGAACTACCCCAATGTGCCGACGACCTCCGGAGGGCAGTCCGAATCGAGCTTCGATCAGGAGGAATTGTTCGCCGATGCGTCGCTGCCGCTCAAAAGCGGCACGCGGGCGCTGCTGCGGGTCGGAACGGTGAAGCGTACCTACGGGCGCTTCCCGCAGAACGATTACTCCGGACGCAACGGCATGGCCGGGCTGGAATGGCGCGTGACGCCGCGCACCCAGGTGAGCGGCGCGCTGCGCTACGAGGTGGAGCCGGCCCAGGATTTCGTGTCGAGCTACGTGGCCACCAAGGGGCTGCGGCTGGGCGCGCTGTGGGAATACTCGCCGAAGCTGCGCGTCGAGAGCCGCTTCGAGTGGCGCGATGCCGAATACCGGGGCGACCCCGGTTTCGGCGTGGCAAGCGGCACGCGGCGCAGGGATCGGGGTGTGCTGGCCGGGGTCACCGGCATGTGGCAGATCGGCCCGCAGACGCGCGGAATCGCCTCGCTGACGCGGGAGAACCGCGACTCGAATCAGGCGGAATTGAGTTTCAACTATTGGACAGTGGCGGGGAGTCTGCAGTGGATGTTTTGACGAAAATCGGGATGGACAAACGCGCCTGGCTGGGCCGCCTGCTGGCGGGCTGCGTGCTTGTGGCGACGCTGGCGCCGGCCGCGGTGCTGGCGCAGGCGTCGGCGGCCCAGGAATACCGCCTCGGCCCCGGCGACGGCGTGAAGATCACGGTGTTCCAGAACCCCGATCTGAACCTCGAAACCCGCGTCTCGGAAACCGGCGCGATCAGTTATCCGCTGGTCGGCAGCGTGCAGGTGGGCGGACTCAGCGTGGCGGCGGCCGAAAAGGCCATTGCCGATGGCCTGAAGAAGGGCGGGTTCGTGCTGCAGCCGCAGGTCACGGTGGTGCTTCAGCAGGTGCGCGGTGCTCAAGTGGCGGTGCTGGGCCAAGTGAGCCGGCCGGGCCGCTATCCGCTGGAAAGCACCGCGATGAAGGTGACCGATGCGCTGGCGCTGGCCGGCGGCACCGCGCCCCAGGGGGCCGACCGGGTGATCCTCACCGGTCTGCGCAATGGCCGTCGGGTGCGCGCCGAGATCGACGTGGCCGAGCTGTTTGTCGCCTGGACCCCCGAAAAGGACGTGCCGGTGCAGGCCGGCGACACCCTTTACGTGCAGCGTGCGCCGCAGGTCTATGTGTATGGCGAGGTGCAGCGCGCCGGCGCCTATCGGGTCGAGCGTCAGATGACGGTGCTGCAGGCTTTGTCGGTGGGCGGCGGCCTCAGCCCGCGCGGCACCGAGCGGGGCATCCGCATCCACCGCCGCGGCGAGGACGGCGCGACCCGCGTCCTGACGCCGCAACTCAACGACCTCGTGCAGGCCGACGACGTGATCGTCGTTCGCGAAGCACTTTTCTGAGCGGAAACCAAGCATGGGAATCGCACAACTCCTGGCAGTCCTCAAGGCCCGCCGCAAGGAACTCTTCGCGGTGTGGGGCAGCGTGGTTCTGCTGGCGCTGGTGGTCAGTCTGGTGCTGCCGCGCCAGTACATGGCCTCGGCCGAAGTGGTGGTCGAGGCCCGCAGCGGCGACCCGCTCGTGGTCCAGCCCGGGCAGGGCGTGACGACGCCGGGCTTTCTGGCCACCCAGGCCGACATCATGGCCAGCGAACGGGTTGGCGCGCGTGCCGCGGCGGCCTTGAAGGTGGTCGACATGCCGCGCTGGGCCGAACGCTGGCGGAAGGCTTCCGGCGGGCAGGGGGACGCCAACCGCTGGATCGCCGCCCGTCTCAAGAAATCCGTCAAGGTCAGCCCGTCCCACGAGAGCAACGTGCTGACGGTGACCGTCACCGCCGACGATCCGAAATTTGCCGCCGATTACGCCAATGCCCTGGCCCGCGCCTATCTGGAAACCGATCTGGAGCTGAAGGTCGAGCCGGCCCGCCAGTCGGCGGCCTGGTTTGATGAGCACACCAAGGCCTTGCGCAACAACCTCGAAAGCGCCCAGCGCCGCCTGTCCGAGTTTCAGCGCGAGCGCGGCCTGGTCGGCGACGAGAAGCTGGATCTGGAGAGCGCCCGCCTCACCGAGTTGTCCACCCAATTCACCGCGGCCCAGGCCCAAAGCACCGAAACGTCCTCGCGTCAGCGTCAGGGCGGCGGTCTGAACGAGGTGGCGACCAATCCGTTGATCCAGGCGCTCAAGGTGGATCTGGCCCGTCAGGAAGCCAAGCTCACCCAGTTGTCCGGTTATCTCGGCGAAAACCATCCCGAGTTGCAGCGCGTCAAGGGCGAAGTCGAATCCCTGCGGGCCCGTCTGCGATCCGAATCCGGTCAGGTGGCCGCGGTGGTGGGCACCAACAGCCGCATCAATCAGGCCAGGGAAGGCGACCTCAAGAGCCGCCTCGAAGGGCAGAAGCAGCGAGTCCTGGAGCTCAAGCGCCAGCGCGACGAAATGGGGCTGCTGCAGCGCGAGGTGGATAGCGCCCAGAAGGCTTACGACCTGGTGATGGCCCGTCTGACCCAGACCAGCCTGGAAAGCCAGTCGCGTCAGGGCAACGTGGCCCTGCTGTCGTCGGCGGTGCCGCCCACCGAGGCGTCCAGTCCCAAGCTGTTGCTCAATCTCGGTCTGGCCATCTTCATCGGCGGGCTGCTCGGCATGGCCGTCGGCATCGTGCGCGAACTGTTCGACCGGCGTATTCGGGGCGGCGCCGATCTGAGCGATGCCATCGGCGCCCCCTTGTTGGTGGAAATCGGCAGCCCGGCTGGCGCGGCTGAAAGCGCCTCGCGCTTCCTGCCGGCGGCGCTGCGTCGGGCTTGAGGAGAAAACATGGACATGTACCCGTTTCCCGCCAGCAGTCAGGTGTCGGCTTTCGAAAAACCGCCGATGACTTTTCCCAATCTCGGCGAGATCCTCGTTTCCACCGGCCGGCTGTCGGCCGAGGCGGTCGGCCGCGTCACGGCCCGCCAGCGGGAGCGCGGCATTCCCTTCGGCGCCGCGGCCATCGAACTCGGTCTGGTCACCGAAGCCGATGTGCACGCCGCGCTGTCGCGGCAGTTCGACTACCCGGTGCTCTCGGTCGGCGATCAGGGCGCCGACCCGGAGATCGTGGCCGCCTTCGAGCCCAATTCGCCCCGCGTCGAAGCGCTGCGCAAGCTGCGGGCCCAGATCGTGTTGCGGCGCATGAGCAATCCCTTCTTGCGCACCGTGGCCATCGTCGGCGCGGCCCGTGGCGACGGGCGTAGCTGGCTGGCGGCGAATCTGGCGGTGGTGTTCTCGCAACTCGGCGAGCGGACCCTGCTGGTGGATGGCGACCTGCGTTTCCCGCGTCAGCAATCCTTGTTCCGTCTGCCGCCGTCCGGCGGTCTGGCGGCGCGTCTGGCCGAACGGGGCGACAAAGGCGCGATCCAGCCTCACCCGCGCTTCGACCATCTGTCGGTGCTGCAGGCCGGCATCGTGCCCCCCAATCCGCAGGAACTGCTGGTGCGGCCGGCCTTCGCGGCGCAGATCGCGGTGGCCCGCGAAGCCTACGAGATGACGCTGGTGGATACGCCGGCCGACGAAACCGGCGCCGATGCCCAGCTCGTCGCCGCCACCTGCGGCAGCGCAATCGTCGTCGCCCGGCGCCATGCCTCCACCCACAAGCGGGTGGCCGCGCTTTCGCAGAGCCTGCGGGATGCCGGGGTGGCGGTGATCGGCGGCGTGCTGCTCGACTTCTGATGAACACGACGCTTTTCCCATGCGCGCCGGTCGCGGCGTCCTCGACCTTCGAGCAGCGGGTGGCGCGGGGTTTGACATGGGGGCTATTCGTTGCCCTGTGGGGCAAGCTCCTGGTGTCCGTGATGCTGACCCAGCCGGTGATCGACGCGGAAGCCGATTCCCTCTACAACCGCCTCGCCGACGCGTTGCTGCTGGGGGTGCTTCTGGCCGGGCTGCTGACCTACGCCGACGCAATCCTGCAACGCGCGCCGCTGATGCTCGTGGTCGTGCCGTTCGGGCTGGCGTCCTTCCTGACCACCGAACTGCTTTCCGGCCTCAACTTCTCCACCGCCGTCTTCGAGTATCTGAAGATCGTCACACCGGCGCTGATGTCGGTGTTGCTGCTGCGCCTTTTCGAGCGGGAGCCCGCGCTGGCGATCCGGCTGATGAAGGCCACGCTCGCGCTGATCTGGGGGCTGGTGATCGTCGCGCTGATCTTTCTGCCGCCCTCGCTCAACCGGGGAGGCGAGCTGTTCTGGCCGGTGTATTTCGCTTCGCTGCACACCAGTTCCTACCTTGTGGTGGTGTGTGCCGCGCTGTCGCTTTACCTGTTCGAGGCGGGGGAGCTGGGCCGGCGCACGCTCATCGGCCTGCTGGTCTTTTCGGTGGTGCTGGTTTTTCACGGCTGGGGCGTGCGTACTTCGATGGTGGCGGCACTGGCTTTCGGCATCGTCGTTCTCATCCAGCGCACGCGGCTGGCGCCGGTGGCGCTCTTTGTGTTGTTGGTGGTGGGGCTTGCGGCGGCTTTCGTGCCGCTGCTGTTTGGGCTGATCCACCTGCCGTCCTGGGATGAAATGGTCGAGCTGACGTCGGGCCGCTTCTCCATGTGGCTGCAGAAGATCGACATCCTTGCCAACAGCAGCCTGTCCGAATGGCTGTTCGGCCACGGCGAGGGCTCGGACTGGATCGTTTCCGAAGTGTGGTGGTGGAGCGCCAAGGATTCCCATAACGATTTCATCCGCCTGCTCAATCAGCAGGGGCTGGTCGGCCTGGGGGCGGTGCTGGCCGTGCTGGCGGTGTGGGCGCGCAGCTTTCCGCCCGGCGTGGCTGCGCCGTTGCTGGCTGCGCTGGTGGCGTCCACGGCCTTCAGCAACGGGATCATGTTCCGGCCCCAGGCCGGGCTGATCATGCCGCTCGCCCTCGTCGCCGCGGCGGCGGCGTGGCAGCGGCGGCAAGCGGAGGCCGAGGCATGAGCCCGCGTCTGGCCGCGCTCATGCACCGCGGCGAAGTGCTGGCGGTGACCGCCGCGCCCGGCGGCCAGCGTCTGCTCCACTTCGCGCTGGTTCAGGCCATTTGCGGCACCGAGGCGCTGGGACGCTTCGCCAACGATTTGTCCATCGCCATGATGCTGGGCCTGTTTTCGGCGGTCGGCTGGTCGGCGCTGGTGCTGGCCCGCGTGCCCGTGGCCGGCGAGGGCAAGACGGCCGCGGTGATGCTCGGCCTGTCCCGCGGGGCGCTGGTTTTCACGGCGCTGGCCTGCTTGCCTCTGCCGCTGTTGGCGTGGGGCGGCTGGGTATTCGAGCCAGGCTGGACGGCGTTGCTGCTGGCCGGCTGGACGGCCTACACCCTGGCGCGTCACTACGGTCTGGCGCTGGCCGCCTACCGGCGCCTGCTGGCGCTGGAAACCGTGTTGGTGGTGCTGCTGGCGGCCGGACTGGGGCTGTTCGGCGCCCGTCAGGCCTGGATGGCCTACGCCGCGCTGGCGGTGCCGAGCGCGTTGCTCGGGTCGGCCGGGCTGCTGCTGTTGATGCGTCGGGCGCGTCTTTCGGGCGGCGACGCAGCCCTGCCGACGGGCAGCGCGAAGACGGCAGGCGAGCAGGCCGCCCTCAATTTTGTGAGCGCCGGCATGTCGATGATCCTCGTGCCCCTCACCGTGCGGGTGGCGGGCGAGAGCTACGGCGGGCTCGTGGCCCTGATCGGCAGTCTGACCAGCGTGCTGCTGCTGTTTCCGCGGGCGCTCAGCTTCAACGCCCTGCCGGAGCTTGCGCGGGTGGTGCATCGGGGCGGCGACGAAGTGCGCGCCACCTTGGCCGAGCTGCGCCGCAACCTGGTGCGCCTCAATACCGCGCTGAGTCTGCTGGCGCTGGCGGCCTGGGGCGGGCTGATGTGGTGGGGGCAGCGTCCGGATTTTGCGCTGTCGGGCGCCAGCGCGATCTTCCTGCTCTATCTGGCGAGCTTCTACGTCGGCCAGCTGGTGCTGCCCGAAGCCAATTATCTGCAGACCGTCGAGGAAACCCGCCTGCCGCTGCGGGTGAACGTGCTGTCGCTAGCGATCTTCGTGGCGGCCTGCGGGTTGGTGACCTGGGTGGCGCCGCGTGGGGTCGATGCCGTGCTGAGTCTTTTTGCGGTTCTTTTGGGTGCGACGCTGTCGCGCAACCTGTTATTGCGTCGGGCTGTGCAGCGCCGCGCTCCGGAGGTTTTTGCATGATCGAGTCACTGCCCGTGAATGTTCGTCTCGCCGTTTTCCTGCCTGCCGGCGAGGTGCCCGGCTGGGTTGCCCGGCTGGTCGGCGATTGCCGGAGCTTGCCCGGCGTGACGCTGGGCGCCTTGTTGCGGGACGCGGTGGCGCTGCCCGGGCCGGATTGGGCCGAGCGGGTGGATGGCTTGGTTTTCGACCGCGGTGCGTCGCCCCTGCGCAGCGTGACCCTCGATACGCCGGAGGGCGTGGCCGAATGGTCGTCGGGTGTCGGCTCCCGTGCCGCGGGCGAGTGGCTGGCCGAGCAGGGCTGCGACGTGTTGCTCGATCTGCGGATGGCGCCGGCACCTTTGCCGGGCGGCCCGCTCCGCCAGTGGACCTTGAAGCTGGCTGGCTGGCCGGCGGTGGACCCGCTGGCCGGTGCCGCGCCGGTGGTGGAGGGCGACGAGAGCACGGTGATTCGCCTTGAAGCGGTGGCCGACGGCCAGCTCATCGACGATTCTCTCGGCGCTTCGTGCAGTTTCTCGATCCGCCGCAACCGCCGCCGGGCGATCGCCAAGGGCATGGGCATGGTGCGTCGGGCGCTGCTGCGGCTGGCTCAGGACGGTGCGCCGGGCCGTCGGCGCGAAGCTACGGCGCCGATCTCCGAGCCGCCCGTCGCGTCCGCCTCGACGCGCTTCACAACCCTGCTCCAGCGCACCGTGTCGCGCTCGGCCGTCAAGCTGTTGAGCCGCGACCAGTGGGGCATTGCCCTGGCCTTGGGCGACGGGATCTGTCTCGATCCGGCCCGCGCGACCTTGATCCAGCCGCCGGCCGACCGTTTCTGGGCCGATCCGATGGTGTGGCCGGCGGCGGACGGCGGTTGGTGGGTGTTCGTCGAAGAAGTGATCTACCGGGAAGGGAAGGGCACCCTGAAGGCCATGCGCGTGTACCCGGATGGTAGTTGGGAAGCGCCGGTGCCGGTCATGGAGCGCCCGTGGCATCTGTCTTACCCCTTTGTGTTCGAGTGGAACGAGCGTCTCTGGATGGTGCCGGAGAGCGGCGCCAACCGCAGTGTCGAGCTTTATCGGTGTGCCGGACTGCCGGACCGTTGGGAGAAGGAGGCGGACCTCCTCACCGGCATCGACATGGTCGACGCCACCCTGTTTGCGCACCAAGGCCGCTGGTGGCTGCTCGGCAACGTCTCGGAGCCCGGTGCCGACAAGCACGACGAGTTACACGCCTATTACGCCGATACGCCCCTCGGCCCATGGTTGCCCCACGCCGCCAACCCGGTGGTGGCCGATGCGCGCTTCGCCCGTCCGGCCGGGCCGGTGTTCACCCATCAGGGCAAGCTGCTGCGGCCGGCCCAGGTCTGCGTGCCGGAATACGGCCGTGCCCTCAGTTTGCGCCGCATCGAAAAGCTCACGCCGACCGAATACGCCGAAGAAACCGAACTGCGCATCGATCCGGGCTGGAGGCCGGGCATCGACTGCGTCCATACCCTCAGCTACCACTCCGGGCTGACTGTTTTCGACTTCCTGACAAGACGGTCACGCTTTGCGCCGGTACGCGCCGTCCATCCCGTGCCCCACGCCACGAAGGATGTCGCGGGCGACAACGATAATTCCGACGGTCAAACGCAATGAGAGTTCACCTGATGGGATGTGCCGTGGACAACCTGGATATGGAGGAAACCTTGGGCGTGGTCGAAGGTTTCATCCGCTCCGGCAGGCCGCACCAGCATGTGGTGATCAACGTCGACAAGATCGTCAAGGCCAGCCGCGACCCGGCCTTGCGCCAGATCATCAACGACTGCGACCTGATCAACGCCGACGGGATGCCGGTGGTGTGGGCCTCGCGCCTGCTCGGCAAGCCGCTCAAGGAGCGGGTCACCGGGGTGGATCTGTTCGAGGCGCTGATGGCCCGTGCGGCGGAGAAGGGCTGGCGGGTCTTTCTGCTCGGCGCCCGCGAGGAGGTGGTAAGCGGCGTCGCCCAACTGTACCCGGCCCGCTATCCGGGACTGACCCTGGCCGGTTACCGAAACGGCTACTGGAAGCCCGAGGATGAGGATCGGGTGGTGGCCGAGATCGCCGCCACCCGGCCGGACATCCTCTTCGTGGCGATCAGTTCGCCCAAGAAGGAAGCCTTTCTGGCGCGCTACCAGGCGGCCATGAAAGTGCCCTTCGCAATGGGCGTCGGCGGCACCTTCGACGTGGCGGTCGGCCTCGTCAAACGTGCCCCGGTGTGGATGCAGAACGCCGGCCTCGAATGGTTCTACCGCTTTCTGCAGGAGCCGCGGCGCATGTTCCGCCGCTATTTCATCGACGACATGGCCTTCGTCGCGCTGTTTGCGCGCGAATGGGTCAAGCGCTGAACGGGAGCCGCAATGGGTATCGAAGATTGGGGCTACCGCTGGCTCAAGCGTTATATGGATGCGCCGGCCTGGATCAAGACGCCGCTCGGACGCGTCTATGGCCTGATGCCGGACAGCCTGCGTCATGGGAGCGACTATCCTCGCTATCGCGCCGAGGCGGGTTTGAATTCGCCCGGCGAGATCGCGCAGCTGACCGAAAGCCGTCTGCGCGAAACCCTGAAATGGGCCGCGACCACGGTGCCGGCCTACGCCGCGCTGGCCACCCAGTTGTTGAGCGACATGCCGGTGAGCGAATGGCTGGCGCTCTTTCCGCTGATGACCAAGCTGGACTACAAACGCGCGCCGGAGCAATTCCTTTCCAGCGGGTGCACAGCCGCCGAACGTCTTCCGATGCAGACCAGCGGGTCGGTCGCCGAGCCCTTCCGCTTCTCGCTGCACAAGGGGGTCTCCCGCGCCAAGGAGGCCGCCTACATCGAATCCTTCGGCCAGCGCATCGGCCTGAGCCGCCGGGATGTGGTGCTGTCGCTGCGCGGGCGCAACATCCGCGGTGCGGAAGCACAGAGCGGCCCGCTGCAGAGTTACGAGCCGATCAAGCGGATGCTGTGGATCAGTCCCAATCACCTGGATGCGGCTTACATGGCCGGGCACGTGGATGCCGCCGTCGCCCACGGCGTGAGCTTCATCCAGGGCTATTCGTCGGCGGTGTATGAACTGGCGCGCTGGCTGGATTTCAACCCGCGACCGCGCTTCACCGATGCGGTGCGCGGGGTGCAGCTCTTTTCGGAATCGGCCGGGCCCAACATGGTGGCGCTGATCGGGCGGGTATTCGGCTGTCCGGTGCTGGTGCATTACGGCCACTCCGAGCGCGCCGTGATGGCGGGCTCCATGCCCGACGATCCGCGTTATTTCGTGTGGCCCTTGTATGGCCATGTGGAACTCGTCGACGAGGCCGGTCGGAGCATCACCGCGGCCGGCGTGCAGGGCGAAGTGGTGGCCACCGGCTTCGACAACCGGGCGATGCCCTTCATCCGCTACCGTACCGGCGATCTGGCGATGTGGTCCGACAAGCCGCCCCATCCGCAGTTGCCGGGCTATCCGGTGCTGGAACGCATCGACGGGCGCAACAACGACTACTTCGTCGGCCGCGACGGACGCCGCATTCCGGTGGCCTCGCTGGGCGGGTTGCGGCCGCCCGAATTCCTGCAGATCGAAGCCAGCCAGTACGAGCAGTTCGAACCGGGCCGCATCGTCGTGCGCCTGCAGTCGCCCACGCCGCTCGACCCCGCCGTGCTGGCGGTGTTCGACAACTACTTCCGGACCAAGCTGCTCGGCCTGGTGGAACCCGAGCTGAAGGTGGTGACGCATATCGAACGGACGGCGCGGGGCAAGCGCCGGCTGATGATCCAGCATCTGGCGGCCAGCTCCGCCGTCGCGCCGGATGCCGCCGCGGGAGGGATGTCCGCATGAGCGTCGAGGATCGTCTTTACCGCTGGCTCGGCAAATACCTGGATGCGCCCCAGTGGGTCAAGACGCCCGTCGGTCTTGTCTATGGCTGGCTGCCCAGGCGGGTGCGCTATGGCGCGGGCTACCCGCGCTATCTGGCCGAGGCCGGCTTGCGTTGCCCCGCGCGGCTGGCGGCCGTGGCCGAGGCACGGCTGCGCGAAACCCTGCTGTGGGCGGCCGCCACGGTGCCGGCCCATGCGGGCGTCCGCCCGCGGCTGCGGGTCGGTGCGCCGGTGAGCGAGTGGCTCGATGCCTTTGCGCCGATGCGCCGCGGCGACATCAAGGCCCGTCCGCAGGATTTCCGTTCGACCGCCTGCGGCGAGGCGGCGGCGCTGCCCATGCAGACCAGCGGATCCTCGTCCGAACCGCTGCGCTTTCTGCTCGAACGGGGCCGGACCCGCTGCAAGGAAACCGCCTATATCGACAGTTTCAACCGCCGGCTGAGCCTTCCCAAGGGATGCGCGACCCTGTCGCTGCGCGGCCGCAACGTGCGGGGCTCGGAGCGCGGGACCACGCGCAGTTTCGATCCGATCAAGCGGATGCTGGCGATCAGCCCCAATCACCTCACCGACGCGCTGATGCCAGGCCACGTCGCGGCGGCCCGGCGTCATCGGGTGGCGAGCATCCAGGGCTATCCGTCGGCGGTGTACATCCTTGCCCGCTGGCTGGCCCAGAACGCGCCCGGCTCGTCTTTCGCGGCCGGCATCCGCGGCGTTCAACTGTTTTCCGAAACGGTCGAGCCCTTCATGCTGGACACCATCCGGGCGGTGTTCGACTGCCCGGTGCTGCTGCACTACGGTCATTCCGAGCGCGCCGCGATGGCGGCCTCGATGCCCGACGATCCTCGCTATTTCGTGTGGCCGCTGTACGGCAAGGTCGAACTTGTCGACGGCGAGGGCCGGGCGATCGACGAGCCGGGGCAGGCCGGTGAAATCGTCGTCACCGGCTTCGACAACCGGGTGATGCCCTTCGTGCGCTATCGCACCGGCGACATCGCCCGTTGGTCCGCCGGCCCGGCGCATCCGGCATTGCCGGGGTTTCCGGTGCTGGAGCGCATCGACGGGCGGGATTCGGATTTCATCTTCGGCCGCGACGGTCGCGCCATTCCGATGACTTCGGTGGGCGGCCTGCGTCCGCCGGCCTTTACGCGGGTCGAGGCCGTGCAGTACGAACAGTTCGAACCCGGCCGGTTGATCGTCTGCCTGCAGACCGGCGGCGGTCTGGCGCGGGATACCCGGCGGGAACTGCAGCAGTTTTTCGAAGCCAAGTTCCAGGGCATGGTGGAAGCGGAGCTCAGGGAAGTGACCCAAATGGCGCGCACGGCCAACGGCAAGCTGCGCACCATCGTTCAACATTGCGGGGAGGCGCTCCATGCGTGACGACCGGCTGCCCGCTCTGGTGATGCTCGGCCCCGACGCGAACGCCCGCGGCGGCATCGCTTCGGTGCTGCGCATCTGGCGCGATGGCGGCCTTGGGAGCGGTCGCGTGCTGCGCTATCTGCCGACCTACGTGGATGGCAGCGCCGCTGCCAAGTTGCGGGCCTTTGTCTCGGCGTTGCTGCGATTCACCGGCCTGCTGCTTGGCGGGCGGGTGGCGGCGGTGCATGCCCATTCGGCCTCGAACGCCAGCTTCCGGCGCAAGAGCGTGTTTCTGGCGCTAGCCCGGCGGGCCGGCAAGCCCTATATCTTTCACCTTCACGGCGGCGCCTTCGACCGCTATTACGCCGGTGCCTCGCGCCTTGAGCGGGCCTGGATCGAGCGTACCGTGCGCGGCGCGGAAGTGGTTTTCGTGCTGTCGGAAAACTGGGCCGCGTGGCTGCGTCAGACCATCGGCCACCCGGACGTGCGTGTGCTGCCCAACCCGGTGTTGCCGGTGGCGCTGCCTGCCGATGTGCCCCGCGAGCCGCACACCTTGCTGTTCCTCGGACGGCTTGAAGAGGCCAAAGGCGTCTTCGTGCTGATCCAGGCGCTGGCCCGGCTGGGCGGGGTGCGTCCGCAACTGCGGGCGATCATTGCCGGCGAGGGCGACCTGGCCGGGGTGCGCGCAGCGGCAGCGGCGGCCGGCGTGGCCGGGCGGGTCGAACTGCCCGGCTGGGTCGCGGGCGAAGCCAAGGCCCGGTTGCTGGCCCGCGCCGGGGTGTTCGTGCTGCCGTCGCGCTTCGAAGGCGTGCCGATGGCGCTGCTCGAAGCTCAGGCCGCCGGTCTGCCGGTGGTGGCGACCCGCGTCGGCGGCATTCCGCAGGTGGTGGTCGAAGGCTATAGCGGCATGCTCGCCGAGCCGGACGATGTGGCCTCGCTGGTGGCGGCCCTGAAGCCGGTGCTGGCGGACGCCGCCGAGGCTCGTCGGATGGGCGAAACGGGGCGTCGGCGGGTGCTCAAGAGCTACGGCGTCGAGCGCGTGCGCGAGTTGCTGGAAGCCGCGTGGTGCCAGCTCGATGTGGCTTCGTACCGGAAGGGCTGAGCGCGGCATGTTTTCCAGCGACTCCCCAATCTATCGGCGATTGCCGCCCACCCTGCAGGAGGGGCTGCTGTCGCTGAACAGTTGCCTGCGCGGTCTGATCGGTGCGCGCGCGACCTTGAAGCGCACCGAGGCCGCCATCGAGCGCAGCCAGTGGCTTGCGCCGGCCCAGTGGCAGGCGCTGCAGCTGGAACAGGTGCGCCGCCTGGCTCTGCACGCCCGAATGCGGGTGCCGTATTACCGCGAGTTGTTTGCTCGCAAAGGCATCGATCCGGCGCGCTGGCGGCATCTGGACGACCTGCGCGAAATACCGGAACTCACCAAGGGCGACGTGATCGCCGCCGGCCGTCTGATGCTGGCCGAGGGCGGCCCGTGGATGCGTTTCGAGGGCGCCACCGGCGGCACCACCGGCCGGACCCTCACCGGCTGGCGGGACCGGGATGCGATCGCCTTCGAGCAGGCCTTCATCGAGCGCCAGTCGCGTTGGGCCGGCTACCGTCCCGGCGAGCGGCGGGCCTGGTTGCGCGGCGATTCGGTGATTTCGCCCGGACAGCTCGAGCGGGCGCCGTGGCGCATGAATTGGGCGGAAAACAAGCTGATGCTGTCTTCCTTCCACCTGACCCGGGAAAACGGTGCGGCCTACATCGAGGCGCTGGAAAAGTTCGACCCGGTGATGATCCAGGCTTATCCGTCTTCGGTGGGTTATCTGGCCCGCTGGCTGGAAGAGCACGACCGGTTCTATCGCGGCAGATCGCTGCGCAGCGTCGTGACATCGTCCGAAACCCTCAGCGCGGAAGACCGCCGGCGTATCGCCGAGCGCTTCGGCTGCCGGGTCTTCGACTGGTATGGCGCCTTTGAACGGGTGGCGGCGATCGGTACTTGCGAGCACGGCCGCTACCACGTGATGGAGGACTATGGCTGTGTGGAGTTCGAACCCAACGGGGATGGCACGGCCGACCTCATCGCCACCGGCTTCGGCAATCGTTCCATGCCGCTGTTGCGCTACCGCGCCGACGATCGGGTGGTGCTGGCCGATCCGGCTTTCGAGTGCCCCTGCGGGCGGCGCTTCCGCGTGGTCGAGCGGGTGCTGGGGCGGGTGGACGATGCGATCCGCACGCCGGACGGCCGCCATGTGGTGATGCTCGACTGGATCTTCTCGGGCCTCGCCGGGCTGGTGGAGGCCCAGGTGGTGCAGGAGCGTCTGGACGAGGTGAGCATTCGCGTGGTTGCCGGGCCGGGCTTCGGTCGCGACAACGAGCAGGCGCTGCTGATGCGCGCCCGCGAGCGTCTGGGGCCACAAGTGATTATTCGAATCGAGCGGGTGCCCAGCATCGGGCGCACGCGCAATGGAAAGTTCCGGCAGATCGTCAGCCGGTTGAATGGGAGCAAGGAATCAAATGTCTAGCCTGACCCACATGGGGTGGTACTGGAACCGGCTGCGCTGCATGTCGGTTGCCGAAGTCATGGGCCGCGCCGGTTCCACGGCCCGTCAGGCCATGGAGCGCCGCCGCGCACCGGCCGAGGTGCCGTCGATCCGCCTCGACCGCGTCGGGGCCCGCTGGCTGCCGCGCGAGTTGCCGGATCAGGCCGGGCTCGCCGTGCAGCGGGCCAACGAAGTGCTGTCCGGGCAGTGGCGGCTGTTTGCCCGGGATGCCGTGGCGCTCGGCTTTCCGCCGGAGTGGAACCGCAACCCGGACAACGGTGCGCTGCTGCCGATGAGCTACGGCAAGAAGATGAGCTTCCGCGATACGGCTCAGAGCGGCGACATCAAGTATTTGTGGGAGCCCAACCGTCATCTGGAGTTGGTGAGTCTTGCCCAGGCCTGGCAGGTCACCTGCGACCCGCGCTATCTGGAAGGCATCGGCACGCTGCTGGAGAGCTGGTTCGTCCAGAACCCTTATCTGCTCGGCGCCAACTGGGCGAGTGCGCTGGAAGCCGGCATCCGCCTGATCAACTGGGCGACCGTCTGGCAGCTGATCGGCGGCCTGCAGTCGCCGCTGTTCGAGCATCCGGTGGGCAAGGTGCTGCGTGCCGATTGGCTCAACAGCATCTGGCGTCACGCGGAGTTCATCCGCGGCCACCTGTCGCGCCATTCCTCGGCCAACAACCACTTGATCGGCGAGTTGGCGGGCCTCTTCGTGGCCGGTGCGACCTGGCCGTTCTGGGACGATGCCAAGCAATGGCGCCGGATCGCCCGCGAGGGGCTCGAACGGGAGGTGCTGGTCCAGAACGCGCCGGACGGCGTCAATCGCGAGCAGGCCACGGCCTACCAGCAATTCGTGTGGGATTTTCTGCTTTTTGCCGGGCTGGCGGCACGGGCCACCGGCAAGCCTTTTTCCGACGGCTACTGGCAGCGCATGGAGGCGATGCTCGAATACGTGGCGGCGTTGATGGATGCCGGCGGAAATGTGCCGATGTTCGGCGATGCCGACGACGGGCGCGTCTCGGGCTTGTCGTTGGGCACCGCGGGTTACCCCTTCCAGAGCCAGCTGGCGACCGGTGCGCTGCTGTTCTCGAACCCGGCCCTGGCCCGCAAGGCCGGCATTGTCGATGTGCGCACCCGCTGTTTGCTCGGGCGCGAGGCCTGCGAGGCTTTCGACAGCCTGCTGCTGAAGGCGGTGCCGGCCACGCCGCGCACCGACTTCGTCGACGGCGGAGTGTTCGTGCTGGGTGGGAATCTGGATACCCTCGACGAGATCCGCATCGTGGCCGACGCCGGCGCGCTCGGCCTGGGCGGCATTGCGGCCCACGGTCACGCCGATGCGCTGTCGTTTACCTTGTCGGCGTCCGGTCGGGAATTCCTCGTCGATCCGGGCACCGGCACCTACCACGGCCACGGCCCGTGGCGCGAGGCGTTCCGGGGCACGTCGATGCATAACACGTTGTGCATCGATGGCGAGAATCAGGCGGTGTCCGGCGGCAAGTTCATGTGGACCCGCAAATACACGACCCGGGTGATCGAGCGGGATACCAACCGCGTGGTCGATCGGCTGGTGGCGGAACACGACGGTTACCGACGGCTGGCGGGACGGCCGGTGCATCGACGCAGCTGGGAGTTCGACAAGCTCGGCGACCGCTTGCGTGTGTTCGATGAAGTGCATAGCAGCACGGAACAGGTGGTCACGCTCAACTGGCACTTCAGCGAAGACTGCAACGTGACCTGCACGCCCGACGGTCTCAGTATCGCCAACGGGCCGGTGTGTCTGAGCATGATTCTGCCGCCGGATGGCGAAGTCAGCATTCTGCACGGCTCGAATGCGCCGCTGGCCGGCTGGGTTTCCCGCGGTTACGACCGTATCGTGCCGAGTACGACGGTGATCTGGCGCGGCCGTCTGAACGGGCGCGAGGGGGTCGAGACGATCTTCCAGCGGATCTGATTTCAGGCGTAGGCGGGAAAGAACAGCGCGATCACCGTCGCTTTGTCCTCGTGCACCCGGGCCCGGATCGCGGCGATCCGTTCGGTGTTCATTTCGAGTACGGCGGCACTCATCGGGTCCATCCGTTCCAGTACGGCTTCGTCGGCTTCGACGATTTTGTCGGTGGCGAGAATCTGGTTGGCGAGGTGGAGCAGGGCCGCCTCGGTGACGTGGGGGCCGCCCAGCGCCGGCATCAACTGGGCACCGATGGCGGTAGCGAAGCTGCTGGGCAGATGCCAGGCGCCAGCCAGGGCAGCGCCGACCTCCGCGTAATTGCAGCCGACGATGTCCGCTTCGGCCTCGTGGAGCGGTATGCCCTTGCGAATGGCCGTATCGCGGGCCATCTCGGCGTTGTCCGGATCGGCCTGGAACATCACCAGATGGCCGATGTCCGCCAGCAACCCTTCGACGAACATCCGCTCGGGGTCGCCCAGGCCGAGCTGGCGCGCCGCGGTGCGTGCGGCCAGACCCCGGAACACGCACTCCTGCCAGAAGCGCGTCATGTTCAGGCGGGTCGGCTGGATGCCGGCGAAGGCGCCGATCACCGCGGTGCTCAGCACGAGATCGTGCACCTGCTGCATGCCCATCAGATTGACGGCCCGACCGACGGTATCTATTTTTCCCGCGAATCCGTAGAGCACGCTATTGACCACGCCCAATACGCGGGCGGTGATGGCGGGGTCGCTGGACACCGCGTCGGCGAGCTCCTGTACCGAACTGTCGGGATCGTTCAGCAGATCCCGGATGCGGTAATAGACGGCGGGAAGGCTGGCAAGCTTTTCAATGCAGGCAACGAGTTCCTGGGGCGTGGTCATGATCGTGGTCGTGGTCGCTGTAGTGTGGGAGGTGCTGTCGTGACGGTGTGGATGGTGGTTGTGAGAAGTGGGGGCCGAAGAGGTTTACGGCAGCCGCAACAGGCGCTTTAGCCGCTGGCCCGGTGGCGACGGACTTTTTCGGGCGTGACAAAAATCCCATTCTGGGCGATCGGCTAAGCCGGGATCGGCAATTGCGCACGGCACTGGCCGGATTGGGCAGGAGGAACCATCCTGAGCTTGCTATGCTCAATAAGGATTCCGGTCGCGGCTGACCGCGGCGGAACGGCAAGCATGGAGAAAAAGGTTTCTTGATGAAGCTATTGAGTTGGAACATTCAGTGGGGGCGGGGTGCAGACGGGGTCGTGGACCTGAAGCGCACGATCTCGGCCATCCGGACCCTCGGTGACTTCGACGTGATCTGTCTGCAGGAGGTCGCGGTGGGTTTTGCGGGCCTGCAAGGCGGTATGCCGGTCGACGGGGTGGCCCGCCTAGCGGCTGCCTTTCCGGGATACAGCGTTCATTTTGTATCGGCGGTTGACCTGCCGGATGGTGTCGGCGGTCGCAGCCGTTTCGGCAACCTCACCCTGTCGCGCATGCCGGTCGGACAGGTTTTTCGCCACAGCCTGCCCCGTCCGCCCGAAGAGGGCGTGCCGAGCATGCCGCGGGCCTGCATCGAAGTGGTGGTGGACGGGCCGCATGGCCCGATCCGGGTGCTCAACACCCATCTGGAGTACTACTCGCGCATCCAGCGCATGACCCAGATCGCTGCACTGCATACGCTGCAGTGCGATGCGGTGCGTCTGGCGGCGATGGGGACCGGCGAAAGCAAGGCAGACGAACTGGATTCGCCCTTTTCCATCTGGCCTCGACCGGCTTCGGCGGTCGTCTGCGGCGATTTCAACTGCGAACCGGGCAGTCCGGAGTATTACCGCCTGACAGCGCCGATCAGCGCCGATGTATCGGGCTGGGAAGACGCTTGGCGCGCCTGCTACGGCGATATTCCGCATTTGTGTACGGTCGGGCTCAACGGCGCCGAATGGCCGGACCGGTCGTATTGCTGCGATTACTTCTTTGTCAGCGCCGATCTGGTGGATCAGGTCGAGTCCGTGGCAGTGGATCAACTGACGGCCGCTTCGGACCATCAGCCGATCATACTGAACCTGATCTGACAGGGAGCAAGGCCGCGCGCGTCAACGCGGCTTGCAGCGCCTACAGCTTGACCAGCTGTTTCTGATAGCGCAGCGCGTTATTCACGTAGTTGTCAGCGCTGAGCTTGAGCTTGGCGATCTCGTTGTCGGTGAGTTCGCGGATGATGCGTCCCGGCGAGCCACAGACCAGCGAGCGGTCGGGGATCACCTTGCCTTCGGGGATCAGCGAGTTGGCGCCGATGAGGCAATTTTTACCGATCACCGCGCGGTTGAGCACTACGGCGTTGATGCCGATCAGCGAGCCTTCGCCCACCGTACAGCCGTGCAACATCGCCTTGTGGCCCACGGTGACATTGGCGCCGATATCGAGGGGAACGCCGTCGTCGGTATGCAGTACGGCAGCATCCTGGACGTTGGTGTTCGCGCCGATGGTGATCGGGTCGTTGTCGCCGCGCAGGATCGCGCCGAACCACAGGTTTACATTGGGACCAAGATGCACGTCACCGATAACCGTGGCAGTGTCGGCTATCCAGACGCCTTCCTGTATTTGCGGGGTATGCTCTCCGAGGCGGTAAATCGGCATGTTTTTTCCTGTTTTGGTTGAGTTTCACCCGTGCCGCCGAATGGCCGGGTGAAGAGCGCGCCATAATATCAGGGTGACAGTCCAGTGCAAGGAAAAAAGCGCCCTGATATCTGCTTTTTGTAAGGGAAATAAGGGCTTAGCATCCATTTGCGGGGCGCGTTGGAGAAGGCTTTCGGCTCGGCTTTCAGCGATTGTATACAAAAATGTTGCAGTGCAACATAGGGAGGATAAGGCGATGGCGGGCGATATCGACGAACTGACGCGTCTTGTGGCGGCCTTCCGGGATGCGCGAGACTGGTCGCAGTTTCACTCACTGCGCAATCTGATCGTGTCCCTCAACCTCGAAGCCGGCGAATTGCTGGAGTTGACCCAGTGGAAAAGCGATGCGGAAATCGATGCGCTGCCGATCGATCTCTACGGTCGCGAAGCGCTTGAGGACGAATGTGCCGACGTGTTGCTCTACCTTCTGCTGATCGCCGAACGGGCCGGAATCGACCTGGATGCCGCGGCCCGGGCCAAGCTCGCCAAAAACGCGGTCAAGTATCCGGTGGAGCGTTTTCGCGGTTCAAACCGTAAGTACGACGCGCCCGACTGAAGCGTGCTTCCAGCGGCGACAAGCGTCAGGGCACCCGAGGTGATAGCATCGCGCCCCTGATCCCCGATCCCGCTATCTCTATCCCATCTTCCGGGTGCAATCTCCATGTTGAGTTACCGTCATGCATTTCACGCCGGCAATCACGCCGACGTGCTCAAGCACTTCGTCCTCGTCCAGTTGCTGGAATATTTCAATCAGAAGGACAAACCTTACTGGTACATCGATACCCATGCGGGCGCCGGCTGCTATTCGCTCGATGAAACCTTCGCTCGCAAGAACGCCGAATATGAGCAAGGGATTGCCCGTTTGCTCGGCCGCAAGGATGTGCCGAAGGAGCTGAAGAGCTACCTGAAGCTGGTCCGCGACCTCAACCCCAGCGGCAGGCTGCATCTCTATCCGGGCTCGCCATGCTGCGCCGCGCCCCTGCTGCGGGCCGACGACAAGCTGCGTTTGTTCGAACTGCATCCGGCGGACAATCGTCTGTTGAACAAGACCTTCGCGGATGCCGGCAACAAGGCGATGATTCTCGAGCAGGACGGCTTCACCGGCATCAACGCCTTCCTGCCGCCTCTGCCGCGTCGCGCACTGGTACTGATCGACCCGCCTTACGAGGTCAAGACCGACTATCGCACGGTGGTGGCCACGATGAAGGAATGCCTGCGTCGCTTTCCGACCGGCACCTACATGGTCTGGTACCCCAAACTGCACAGCATGCAGTCGCGGGAACTGCCGGAAAAACTGAAACGCATGCCGGACATCAACTGGCTGCATGTGAGTCTCGGCGTACATAAGCCGTCCGAGGACGGCTTCGGCATGCACGGAAGCGGGCTCTTCATCGTCACCCCGCCCTGGACCCTGCCGGCGACCTTGAAGAAGGTGATGCCCTATCTGGTGGAAGTGCTTGGCCTGGATGTCGGTGCGAAATTCGAGTTGGAATTCAAGATCGACTGACGCCAGGTGCCGACAGGGGGGCTGTGTTCCCCTGCCGCCAAAGAAAAAGCCCCGGAAATTCCGGGGCTTTTTTCGAGCACAACTGGCTGCGAAAGGCTTACAGCAGGTTCATCTTTTTGGCGGTTTCCGTCAGTTCGGCACGGAAGTTCGGGTGGGCGATGGCGATCAGCGCCTGGGTCCGCTGCTTGGCCGTCTTGCCGCGCAATTGAGCCACGCCATATTCGGTCACCACGTAGTTGACGTCGTTCTTGCTGGTCGACACGTGGGTGCCCGGCGTGAGGGTCGGCACGATCCGGGAGATCGTGTCGTTCTTGGCGGTGGAGGGCAGCACGATGAACGCCTTGCCGCCCTTGGAACGGTTGGCCGAACGCACGAAGTCGGTTTGGCCACCGGTGCCGGAGTAGGGCAGCGGGCCGAGGCTTTCGGAGCCGCACTGGCCAAGGAAGTCGATTTCCAGCGTGGCGTTGATGCACATCAGGTTGTCGTTCTGACCGGCAATGTACGGGTCGTTGGTGAAATCCACCGGATGCATCTCGACCATCGGGTTGCGGTGCAGGAAGTTGTAGAGCTTCTTCGAGCCGAGGGCGAAGGTGGCGACCATCTTGCCGGGCATGAAGTTTTTGCGACGGTTGGTGACCGCGCCGGCTTCGAGCAGCGTGAGGATGCCGTCGCCGACCATTTCGGTGTGGATGCCGAGGTCGTGCTTGTGGGTCAGCTGCATCACTACCGCGTCGGGGATGCCGCCGTAGCCGATTTGCAGTGTGGAGCCGTCGTCGATCATGTCGGCGACGTACTTGCCGATGGCTTCCTGAACCGGTCCGATGGTGGGCAGGCCCACTTCGAGCACAGCCTCGTCGTTCTCGACCAGTGCTGCGACCTGGGAGATATGGATGTGGCAGTTGCCGAAGGCAAACGGAACGTTCGGATTGACCTCGACAACCACGGCGCGCGCATTGCGGATCGCAGCCATGGTGTAGTCGGGGGCGAGACCGAGGGAGAAGTAGCCGTGCTCGTCCATGGGCGAGACCTGGGTGAACACCACTTCGGTGGGCATCAGGCCGCGATCCATGAGCTGCGGCATTTCCGAGAAATAGCTCGGATAGAAGTCGCCCACGCCTTCCTTGAAGCCGGGACGGCTTGCGCCGCTGAAGAAATAGGCTACGTGACGGACGTGCTCGGCGGTGCTCGGGTCGAGATAGCCGAACTTGCGCACGGCGAGAATCTGCGAAACCTTCACATCGCGGAAGTCGCGACGGTGCTCGGACAGGGCATTGAGAAGAGCCGGGGGTTCGGCTACCCCGGTTGGTACGACGATGGTATCGCCGTTATGGACGTTGCGGATGGCTTCGGCAGGCGTAACGCGCTTGGCGGCGTATTGTGCTTGGACGGTCATCAGTTTTTTCCCCCTTGATCGTTGTTATATCTGAATATTAAACCATGCCTTTGGGACATATTTTGTACTCGATTGTATAGCGGTGCCGGCCCGCGATATCGGGCCCGGATTTAAGGAAAATGCATGTCGGAGGCCGCAGTCAGGGCGCCGACGAACGGTCACGGCCAAGGCAGATCCGATGGCGCCCATCGACGCGCTCGGCAAACCAGCCCGTGGTGAGCTTGCGTTGGATCTTGGGGCTCTTGAGGTCGATCTGGGGCAAGGCTTCGCGCGGCAGGTGTCCGCCCGCCGCGCTGTCGGCGAGGGCAAAAACCCGTGTGTACAGCGGTGTTTGCGCGAACTGCAGGGTTTTTTCGAAACGCAGGTCGCGGAGGAGTTCGGCACGGCCGAGTCCGAGACGGGTGGAGATTCCCTGCAGGGCGTTCAGCGTCGCGCTGGGTTCGTTCGATGGCTGACCGTCGGCGTAGCGCAGCAGGTCGCCGTCGAGCGCCAGGGGCTGGCCGGAAATCCGGGCGACGGCGCTCTGGAATGCTGCGTTGCGGCTGCTGTAACGGCCGGCGTTGAAGTCGGCGAAACGATAGAGAATCCGACTGTAGGGAACGGGGTAGTCGAGCAGGATCGCAACCCCAAAATATACGCCGCCACGCCGGGTGAAGACTTCGTTCCGCACGCTGCCGCGGCGGGGATAAGGATAGGCCTTTTCCTTAACCTGTTCTTCGGCGAAGGCGACGCTGACTTGCATCGGCCCGCCGGTGCGTACCGGGTTATAGCCTCCGAGCAGGGATTTGCCGTTGGGGAGTTCGGAGATCATGTCTTCGAACAGCTCGTTCATTTGCTTCTCGGTGCGCAGCGCGTCGATGCGTGCCTTGTAGCTGCGTCCGTCCGGGCTGGATTTGAGAAGGGCGGCGTCGAGCAGCAGGCGCGGAAGGTGGATGCGTTCGCGGCGGGCGTCGATCTCCTTCCAGACGATTTGGGACAGACCGGGTACGACCGGGTCGGCTTGAAAGCTGGATTCCTGCTCGATCACCGCCACGGCGGCGCAGATGTTGTCGGGGGTCGGCGGGATGCGCAGGGCGGAAAACGCCGTGAAGATGTCGGCGGCCCAGCCGTCCCGGTCCTTGACGCCCGGTGGCAGGAAGCCGGTCACCAGCGCGCGGCCTTCGCGGTCGCCGGGATAGAGCGCGGCGGGCGGCCTGACGGGCGCGGGCGGTATGGCTTGCGGAGCTGTCGGGGCAGGAACCGGTGCCGGAAGGGGGCGCGGCAACTCGGGTGAGGGCGCCGGGGCGGTCGGTGTGGGGGCGCCGGCGCTCGGTGGCAATTTGGGCGACGGGCGCGATTCGACGGGACCGGTCGAGGCGCAGCCGGCCATCAGGCAGGCCGTCAGTCCGGCAAGAGCGACACGCCCAGCGGCTCTGCGGATCAAGGCTTTTGCGCCGTCGATTTGGCGGAATTTTCCGCTTCGGCGATGCGGCTCAGGCTGCGTGTGTAGAAGGCCGAATAGCCCAGGGCGACAAGGGTCATGACGCCGGTAAGCAGAACCGGGCCTTCGACAGGCTGGCCGGCCAGCACGTTGGCGACGCAGGAATAACCGAGCACGAGGGCGGCGGTAAAGCCGCCGACGATGCGGATCGCGGCGAAAGTTTTCTGTTGTTTGAGGGTGGGGGTTGCCATCGGAAGAGTCGGGTCGGGTAGCCGGGTGGCGCGAGGATCGGGCTTCTCTCCTCGCGCGTCAAGCCTGCCGTCGGGGACTTGTCAGAACAGCCCGCGACCGATCCAGTAGCCACCTGCGGCGATGAGCGCCGAGCATGGAATGGTGAGAATCCAGGCCCATACAATGTTGCTCGCGATGCCCCAGCGCACGGCGGCGGTGCGGCGTACCGAACCGACGCCGACGATGGCACCGGTGATGGTGTGAGTCGTGGATACCGGGATGCCCAGGGATGTGGCAAGGAACAGGGTGATCGCTCCACCGGTTTCGGCGCAGAAACCGCCGACCGGCTTGAGCTTGGTGATGCGCTGCCCCATCGTCTTGACGATCCGCCAGCCCCCGAACAGGGTACCGAGGCCGATGGCCATGTAGCAGAGTACGACGACCCAGATGGGCACCGGGTCGTTATGGGCGGTGACGCCGGCGGCAATCAGCAGCATCCAGATGATCCCGACGGTTTTCTGGGCGTCGTTGCCGCCGTGGCCAAGGCTGTACAGTGCCGCGGAACAGAGCTGCAGACGGCGAAACCATTTGTCCACGCGGCGCTGGGTTTTGTTGCGGCAGATCCAGGCGACCAGCACGAGCGTGAGGGAGCCGAGGATGTAGCCGAACAGCGGCGAGATGATGATGAATGCAACGGTCTTCCAGATTCCGGCGCCGATCAGGGTTTCGGTGCCGCCGCCGGCTTTGGCGATCGCTGCGCCGACGATACCGCCGATCAGGGCGTGGGACGAACTGGACGGAATGCCGTAATACCAGGTGACCACGTTCCAGGCGATGGCGCCGAGCAGCGCGCCGAAGATGAGGTAGTGGTCTACGGCGCCCGGGTCGACGATGCCTTTGCCGACCGTGCTGGCAACCTTGAGTTGGAAGATGAACAGTGCGACGAAGTTGAAGAAGGCGGCCCAGGCCACGGCCTGATGGGGTTTGAGCACGCCGGTGGAGACGACGGTGGCAATGGCGTTGGCGGCGTCGTGAAAGCCGTTCATGAAGTCAAAGACGAGGGCGACAAGCACCAGTCCGGCGATGACCCAGAAACCGATATGTACGGGTTCCATGGCGATGCTCAGGCGTTTTCCAGCACGATGCCTTCGACGATCTTGGCGACGTCCTCGCAACGATCGGTGATCGATTCCAGTTGTTCGTAGATGGCTTTGAGCTTCATCACCTGAAGCGCGTCGCGCTCGTCGCGGAACAGCCGGGACATGGCGCTGCGCATGATGCGGTCGGCATCGGTTTCGAGCTGGTCGATTTCCTGGCAGGTTTGCAGGATGGCGCTGGCGTTGTCCATGTTGGAGATCAGGCTGACGACGATCTTCACGCGGGTGCAGCAGGAAAGGCTGACATTGGCCAGCTGCCGGGCTTCGGGGGTGATGCGCTGGATGTGGTAGAGGGTGGTGCACTCGGCCACGTCCTGGATGGTGTCCAGGATGTCGTCCATGGCGTTGATGAGACCATGGATTTCGTCGCGATCGAGGGGGGTGATGAAGCTCTTGTGAGCTTGGGCGACGGTTTCGTGGGTGATCTTGTCGGCGGCCTGTTCGATTTTTTCGATGGTCGCAATGTGCTTTTCTGCGCCGTCTAGATCTTCTGTCAGGGCTATCAGGGCTTGGGCGCCAAGAACGATTTGCTCCGCGTGGCTATTGAAGTAGTCAAAGAAACGGCCCTCTTGGGGCAGCAGGCGTCCGAACATGGGTTTTATTGTTTCAAAGTGATGACTTTAATGTTGCATTTTAACAGAGCCCATTACCGCTCACTAATGGAACTGTGTCGCCGGCTCTGCGTGTGAGCTGCCGGGCGCTTCAGTCCGCCGGTGGGGTGCCGTTAGCTTGGCCTGGGGCGTTGCCCGAAACGGGCTGCGGGTGTGTTCGGACGGGGCGGAGGGATCGGATGCCGTTGGGCGGATTGACGTTGTCGGAACTGATCGGGGCTTTGAGTCACGCCCTCGACATCACCGAAGGCCAGCCGGAAGGTCATTGTGTGCGCTGCTGCTGGATCGGCATGCATATCGGGCGCGCGATGGATCTGTCCGATGAGGCATTGTGGGAGCTTTACTACACCCTGTTGCTGAAGGATCTGGGTTGCAGCAGCAATGCCGCGCGTATCTGCGAGCTTTACCTGAGCGACGATCTGGCGTTCAAGCGCGACTACAAAAGCGTCAATGGCAGCCTGCCCAAGGTTTTGAAATTCGTCATTAGCCATACCGGCCTCGGCGTCGGTCTTAGCGAACGCTTCAAGGCCATTGCCAGAATTGTCCAGAATGGCGACGAGATTGCCCGCGAGTTGATCCAGACCCGCTGTACCCGTGGGGCGAGCATCGCTCGGCAGTTGCGTTTCGGCGAGGGCGTGGCGATGGGTATCCATTGCCTCGACGAGCACTGGAATGGAGGCGGGCGCCCGGCAGGGCTGCTGGGTGAGGCGATTCCCCTTGCGTCGCGGATTGCGCTGTTGGCTCAGGTGGTGGATGTGTTCAATGTTTCGGACGGCGCCGATGCGGCGTGCTGGGAGGTGGAGGATCGCAGTGGGTCGTGGTTCGACCCGGCGGTGGTGTCGTCCTTCCGGCGCTGTGCGTCGGACCCGGCGTTCTGGGAACGTCTGGCGTCGCCGGATCTGGATAAGGCGGTGTTTGCGCTAGAGCCGGGACGCTTTGTCATGCCGCTGGACGACGATTATCTGGATGAGATTGCGGCAGCTTTCGGCGAGGTGGTCGACTCAAAAAGCCCATATACCGCCGGTCACAGTGCAAGGGTTGCGCTTTACGCCGATCGCATCGCCGAAGAACTGGGCCTGGCGCCGCAGCGGCGACGCTGGTTGAAGCGCGCCGCGCTTCTTCACGACATGGGCAAGCTTGGGGTGAGCAACGCCATCCTCGACAAGCCGGGCAAGCTGGATGAAGAGGAATGGGCGGCGGTGAAGCGGCACGCCGTTTATACCGAGACGATCTTGTCGCGCATCGACGCTTTTACCGAGATGGCTGTCGTGTCCGGCGCGCATCACGAGCGTTTGGATGGCAAGGGCTATCCGCGGGGGATCGCCGGTGCCGCAATTGCGCTGGAAACCCGCATCATCACGGCGGCCGACATCTTTGATGCGATCACCGCCGAGCGACCTTACCGGGGGGCCGTGCCCGTGGCGAAAACGCTGGAAATCATGGGTGCAGAAGTGGAAAAGGCCATCGACGCCCGCTGCTTCGATGCCTTGCAGCGGATTGTCGATGACCTTGGCTTGAACTAGGGGCTGCGCCCCCGTGTTCGGGCTCAGGGGCGGGGTTTGCGCGGGGGCTTGCCGAATCCGCCGGCCGGCCGGTCGAATCCGCCTTCCTTGCGGAAGGGCTTTCTTGGCGGTGCGCTGCGACCGGGGCCGCCGGGGCCGGCACGACCCCGTTCCCGGCTGGCTTCCTCGGGGCTGGCAAGGCGGATGTTGAGCGGCTGCTGGCGCACCCGGGCGCGGCGCAGGATCTGCAAAACCTCGTTGGACAGGTCGGACGGCAGTTCGACGGTGCTGTAGTCCTCGAACAGGTTGATCTGGCCGATGAAGCGGCTTTCGAGGCCGGCTTCGTTGGCGATTGCGCCGACGATGTCCTTCGGGCTGGCCATGTGCTCGCGACCTACGTCGATACGGTAGCGGGCGAGGCGGCCTTCGGCGTAGTCGCGGCGACGTTCGAGGATTTCGCCGCGGTTTTCGCGGTTTTCGCGGGCCGGGCGTTCGGGCTTGCCGCTGGCGGACATCTGGGCGAAATCCGGTTTGCCGGCGTCCGGCAACTGCAGCGGACGATCCTTCTGGGCCAGATAGGCCAGCGCGGCGGCGATCTCGCGGATGTCGGCGTCGTTGTTGTCTTCCATGCCCGCGATGACGTTCAGGAAGAAGCCCAGGTCTTCGGATTCCAGGACTTCGGCGACCTGCTGGCGGAACGAGGCGACGCGCTTGTCGGCGACGGCTTCACGGGATGGCAGCTTGAGGGGCTCGATCGGCTGGCGGGTGGCGCGCTCGATCTGGCGCAGCAGGTGGTTCTCGCGCGGGGCGACGAAGAGGATGGCGTTGCCGGCACGACCGGCGCGGCCGGTACGGCCAATGCGGTGTACGTAAGCCTCGGTGTCGTAGGGGATGTCGTAGTTGATGACGTGGCTGACCCGGGGTACGTCGATGCCGCGGGCGGCGACGTCGGTGGCGACGACGATGTCGAGGGTTTTGTTCTTGAGTTGTTCGATGACCCGCTCGCGGAGCTGCTGGGTCATGTCGCCGTTGAGGCAGGCGGCGGCATAGCCGCGGGCTTCGAGCTTCTCGGCCAGTTCGACGGTGGCCGTCTTGGTGCGCACGAAGACGATGGCGGCGTCGAACTCGTCCTCGACTTCGAGGATGCGGGTCAGGGCGTCGAGCTTGTGCGGGCCGGCGATCTGGAGGAAACGCTGGTGGATGGTCGACACGGTGCTCGTGGCCGACTTGATCTTGACTTCCTTGGGGTCGCGCAGGTAGCGGTGGGCAACCCGGCGGATGGCGTCCGGCATGGTGGCCGAGAAAAGGGCGGTCTGCCGTTCGGTTGGGATGCGTTCGAGAATCCATTCGACGTCGTCGATAAAGCCCATGCGCAACATTTCGTCGGCTTCGTCGAGGATCAGGGTGGTGAGGCCGTCGAGGTTGAGGCTCTTGCGTTCGATGTGGTCCATCACGCGGCCGGGCGTGCCGACGACGACGTGGGCGCCGCGCTGAAGCTGGCGCAGTTGGACAACCATGCTTTGGCCGCCGTAGATCGGCAGGACGTGGAAGCCGGGTATCTTGCTGGCGTAGCGCTGAAAGGCTTCGGCAACCTGGATGGCCAGTTCGCGGGTGGGGGCGAGGACGAGCACTTGCGGGTTGCGCTTGGTGACATCCACGCGATCGAGGGCGGGCAGGGCGAAGGCGGCAGTTTTGCCGGTGCCGGTCTGGGCTTCGCCGAGGATGTCGTGGCCGGCGAGCAGTAGCGGGATGCAGGCAGCCTGAATGGGCGAGGGGGTTTCGTAGCCAATCTCGGCCAGGGCCGCGAGGAGCGGTGCCTGGAGGTCGAGCTGGTCGAAGCGTTCGATGGGAGCAGTCATGAGGGCGAGGCGCGGGCCGGGTGAAGGGTGAAGCGGTCTTGGGCCCGGGAATAAGAGGCGGCTTCAACTAAAACGCAATTTTACCGGAAGCGCGCCCCGCCGTCCCGCGACTGGTTCACTGCTTGGTTACAGTCCGTGCATCCTGGCCGAAAAGAATCTTCTTTGCGTCGTCGCTCATCGGTGCCTGGGCCGGGTTGATCCTTTCGGCGACGGCATAGGCGCGGGCCGTCGCGGGCCGGGCCTGGATGGCTTCGAACCAGCGTTTGAGATTGGGGAAGTCGTCGAGGTTCTGGGCTTGCTTTTCGTGGGGCACGATCCAGGGATAGCAGGCCATGTCGGCGATGGAGTAGTCGGCGCCGGCGATGAAATCGCGATCGGCGAGCCGGCGGTCGAGCACGGCGTAGAGACGCGCGGTTTCCTTGACGTAGCGGTCGATGGCGTAGGGCACCCGCTCGGGGGCGTATTGGGTGAAGTGGTGGTTTTGCCCGGCCATGGGGCCGAGTCCGCCCATCTGCCAGAACAGCCACTGCAGCGCGTCGATGCGGGTGCGTGGATCGGCAGACAGAAAACGGCCGGTCTTTTCGGCGAGATAAAGCAGGATGGCACCCGATTCGAACACCGATACTGGTGCTCCGCCGTCGGTCGGATCGCGGTCGACGATGGCCGGGATGCGGTTGTTCGGTGCGATACGCAGGAAATCCGGCTGAAACTGTTCGCCCTTGCCGATGTTGATGGGCAGGACGGTGTAGGGCAGGCCGGTTTCTTCGAGAAAGAGGGTGATCTTGTGGCCGTTGGGCGTGGTCCAGTAATACAGGTCGATCATTGTTTTTCTCTCAGGCGGAAGGGCGTCGTTCGGCGGCCAGCACCCAGGCGGGGTCGAGGTCGCGGATCGGGACGCGGGGGTCGGCCGGAATGCGGCCGGTGAGCTGCAGTTGTAGATAGCGCAGGCAAGAAACGCGCAGGAAAGAGGTGAAATTCGTACTTTCGTCGAGCCGGCCGCTCTTGAGCAGTTCGTCGTGGAGCCGGCCGAGGAGTTGGGGCACGCTGAGTGCGTCGCGCTCGCCGATCTCTTCAAGGACGTGCCAGAACAGGTTTTCGAGGCGCAGGCTGGTGGCTACGCCGCGCAGCCGGATCGAGCGGCTGCGGGTGGCGTAGAGATCCGGGTCGGCGCTAATGAATATCTGGCACATTGTCGGGAATACGGGCTGCGGGAACGCCCCCGCCAGTCCATTGTAGGTGCTGAAGGGGCGTTTTGCGCCGATACGCCATGGTTCAGTGAACGATCTGGGTACCGAGAACGACGAGGAACTGGGCGATCCAGGTCGGATGCGCCGGCCATGCGGGGGCGGTGACGAGATTGCCGTCGGTGACGGCCTGATCCACCGGGATGTTGGCATAGGTGCCGCCGGCCAATTCGACCTCGGCCTGGCAGGCCGGGTAGGCGGCGCAGGTCCGCCCTTCGAGGACGCGGGCGCCGGCCAGCAGCTGGGCGCCGTGGCAGATCGCCGCGACCGGTTTGTTGGCGCTGAAGAAGTGGCGTACCGCGGCGATCACCTCCGGATTCATGCGCAGGTATTCGGGGCCGCGTCCGCCGGGAATCACCAGGGCATCGTAGGCGTCGGCGCGGATGTCGGCGAAGCTGGCGTTGAGGGTGAAATTGTGGCCGCGTTTTTCGGTGTAGGTCTGGTTGCCTTCGAAGTCGTGAATGGCGGTGGCGATGTTGTCGCCGGCTTTCTTGTCCGGGCAGACGGCGTGCACGATGTGGCCGACGGCGAGTAGCGCCTGAAAGGGCACCATCGTTTCATAGTCTTCGCAGAAGTCGCCGCAGATCATGAGGATTTTCTTGGGCATGCTTGTCTCCATTCCGTTGAGGGGTGATCGGGAAGAACGGGACAAGTGTGGCGGTGCTGCCCGGCTGCCGGGTGGTAGCCCGTTACCGCGTGGCGGTCAGGCGTCGGCGCGCAGTGCGTCGGCCCAGCAGTTTGGGGTTTCGTAGAGGCGCACCCGCTCGAGACGCAACTGATTCTTGTATACGCCGGTGTACAACGGTTCCAGGGTGCGGAAGGCTTCGGCGGCAAGGTTTTCGGCGGTGGGAATCACGTCGAGGATGACCGTCTTGTGGCCGGGCATGCTTTGCAGGAAGTCGACGACGGCGCGGTCGCCGCGATAGGCGAGAAAGGCGTGGTCCCAGACATCGACGATATGCTGCTTGGCGATGGCCTTGACGTCGCTGAAGTCGATGAGCATCCCTCGCGCAGGCGAACCTTCGGTGTCGATGATTTCGCCCGACAGGGTGATTTCAATGGTGTAACGGTGGCCGTGCAGGTGACGGCACTGGCTGGCGTGGTCGGGGATGCGGTGGCCCGCGTCAAATTCAAGGCGGCGCGTAATACGCATGGGTACACCGGATGGCAAAAAAGGTCCCGTATTATACGCACCTCGTTTTTGGACCTGATAAACGGCATGGACACGCCTGCGCAGATGCTCTCCGTCACCGACCACAACCGCGTCTTCGGTGCGATGACTTATGTTTATCCGGTGGTTTCGCGGCGTGCCGGCGGGGTGTCGGTGGGGATCAATCTCAATCCGAACAACGCCTGCAACTGGCACTGCGCCTATTGTCAGGTGCCCGGTCTGGTGCGCGGGGCAGCGCCGGAAATCGACGCGGCGCTGCTTGAAGGCGAATTGCGGGGCTTTCTCGACGAGTTGCTCCACGGGCGCTTCATGGAGGAACGGGTGCCGCCAGAAGCGCGAAGGATCTGCGACATTGCCTTTTCCGGCAATGGGGAGCCGACAAGTAGCAAAGCATTTGCAGAAATCGTGGATAAGGTCGTGGCGGTCCGGGATGCGATGGGTCTGGCGGCGGTGCCGCTTCGCCTGATCACCAACGGCAGCCTGATCGACCGGCCATACGTTCAGACTGCGTTGCGCTTGCTGGCGGCCGCGGGTGGGGAGGTGTGGTTTAAACTCGATGCCGGCACAGCCGCGGATATCGAGCGGATCAACGGTATCGACGTCGATCCGCAAACCCATGCGCGGCGCCTTGCCTTGTGCGCGTCGCTATGCCCGACCTGGGTGCAGACCTGCCTGTTCCGTTGGGACGGGCAACTGCCGTCGCGGGAGCAGATCGAGCGCTACCTGGATATGCTGGACTACGCCGGAATCGAGCTGCTGAAGGGCATCATGCTGTATGGCGTCGCGCGGCAATCTTTTCAGCCTGAAGCCATTCATCTACAGCAACTTACGCCGGGCGAGCTGGAGGAGATCGCCGTTCTTGTGCGGGAGCGGGTGATGAAAAAAGGGCTGACCGTAAAGGTCAGCCCCTGATGATGAAACGCCCTGGTCCGGTCAGTGCGCGATGCGCTCTTTGCGCTTGGCACGGGCTTCTTTCTTCAGCGTTTTGAAGAGCTCGGGGTTGGTGGCTTTCAGATACTCCACAACTTCCACGTCGTCCTTCTTGATCTTGGAGATATCGACCTGCTCGATATGTACCAGACGGAGCAAAGCCTGTACCGGGCGGGGGATGTTGCGACCGCTCTCATAGCGCGAACCGCCGCTTTGCGTCACGCCGATCTTCGACCAGAACTGGGACTGGTTCATGCCCAGCTTGCGACGGATTTCACGTACATCAACTTTTTCGGTGGTTTTCATGGTGCTGTCCTCAAGGGTTTGACTCTACTCGTTATTGCAGCGCTCTTGCCGCGTTGATCTATAACTTTCGTTATATGCCAGAAAGTATAGATCACTACTCGCAGGACATACAACGGCGTATTGGCTGGGGCTAGTGCGTTCTGCACGGTTTTTTTGTGACGAGATGCACATCGCCATGGAAAATCGGTGATGCTGCATTACTCCGCATAATCCGATAAGATTACCGGCTTTCCACATCCTCATCTTCTTAGAAGTCAAGATGGCGCTCATAGTTCAGAAATATGGCGGCACTTCCGTCGGCAATCCCGAACGGATCAAGAACGTGGCCAAGCGGGTCGCGAAGTTCCATGCCCAGGGACACCAGATGGTGATTGTCCTGTCTGCGATGAGCGGCGAGACAAACCGCCTGATCGCCCTGGCGAAGGAAGTCAGTGCCAATCCCAGCCCCCGCGAACTCGACGTGGTGATCTCCACCGGCGAACAGGTCACGATCGGTCTGTTGTGCATGGCCCTGCAGGAAGAGGGCATCAATGCACGCAGTTATACCGGCGGGCAGGTGCGCATTCTCACCGACGATTCGTTTACCAAAGCTCGCATCCTGGATATCGACGGCGACAACATCCGCCGCGATCTCGATGCCGGCGCGGTGGTGGTCGTTGCGGGCTTTCAGGGTGTAGACGAAGCCGGCAACATCACGACCCTCGGCCGCGGCGGTTCGGATACCACCGGCGTTGCGCTGGCTGCGGCAATCAAGGCCGACGAGTGCCAGATCTACACTGACGTCGATGGGGTGTATACGACTGATCCGCGCGTTGTGCCAGAAGCCCGCAAGCTGGATACCATCACCTTCGAAGAAATGCTGGAAATGGCCAGCCTGGGTTCCAAGGTGCTTCAGCTCCGCTCCGTCGAGTTTGCCGGCAAGTACAAAGTGAAGCTTCGTGTTCTCTCCAGCTTCCAGGAGGAAGGTGAGGGCACCCTGATTACCGTAGAGGAAGAAAAGAACATGGAACAGCCGATCATCTCCGGCATTGCTTTCACCCGCGACGAGGCCAAGATCACCGTGCTGGGTGTTCCCGACAAGCCGGGTATCGCCTACCAGATCCTCGGTCCGGTGGCCGACGGCAACGTCGATGTGGATATGATCATCCAGAACGTCGGTCATGACGGCACTACCGATTTCTCCTTTACGGTGAGCCGCGCCGACTACGACAAGGCCATGAACATTCTCAGTGGTGTTCAGGCTCACATCGGTGCTCGCGAAATCCGCGGCGACCGCACGATGGCTAAGGTTTCCGTCGTCGGCGTCGGTATGCGGTCCCATCCGGGCGTGGCCTCCCGCATGTTCCGCACCCTGGCGGAAGAAGGGATCAACCTGCAGATGATCTCCACCTCCGAGATCAAGATCTCCGTCGTCATCGACGAGAAATACCTCGAACTGGCCGTTCGCGTGCTGCATCGCGCTTTTGGTCTCGATCAAGCGACAGTCTGATTTGACTTGCATTGCAGTCGTGTCTATAATGCGCGGCTGTTGCGGAGAGTTGGCCGAGAGGTCGAAGGCACTCCCCTGCTAAGGGAGCATGCGGGCACAAACCTGCATCGAGGGTTCGAATCCCTCACTCTCCGCCAAGTACTTGTAGTAAGCGTAAAGCCCTGAGAAATCAGGGCTTTTTGCTTTGTGGTGTTGCTGTTCTTTACTTAGCCGGATGGTGGCGACTACCCCAGCTCACCCCAGTTTTCCCCTACTTTTCCCGCCAGCTGGTGGGCTTTTGGTGGGCTCGCTATGAACATTCTTGAGCAGCTGAAGGGGCAGTTTCCCGGACAGCTGGTGCTCTACGCATCTGACCTTGCCCAGGTTCTGGGCAAGTCTGAGAAAGCTTTGAGTCACCTGATTGCACGCGGCCAGCTGCCGTTTCCCATCAAAAAGCTTGGTGGCAAGCACTGCGTATCAATTTTTCACGTTGCGCAGTGGCTCGCTGAGGGTGATACCAGCGAAGCAGGTCTTGCTACGGTAGTCGAGAAACCCAAGGCACCCCGACGCCGCAGATCCGAGGTACAGTCAGGAATTGGGGCGCGACTGATGGAGATGCGCCTTGAAGCTACGCGTGTGCTGCTGTCGGTCGGTGATGAGTTCGCCGCCGAAGTCGCTAACGTTTTGGCTGTCGGTACTGTTGCGGCTGCACTCGTGGTGCGCCTCAGGGGCTGGCGGCAGCTCGGCGAGCAGCTAGTTTCTTCTGAGTCTCGAGTCGCGCTTGACGATGAACGCGAAGTACGCGCGGTAATCGCTTGGCTGCGTGATGCAGCGGAAGGCAGCGCGTATGCGCAACTGACTGTGCGAGAAAGACGGGTAGAGCTGTACCGCGCGCAGTTAGCCGGCGGTGGTAAATGGCGCGTCGCTACAGACAAGCTGTAGCGCTAGATATAGTGCTGCAATGATGCTAGAACCGCAGCATCGATACGTGCATCTTTGCCGTCCGGGGTGAACTTCGAGCTCGAAAACTGCTCAACTGGCACAATCCCATCGCGAGAAACATGGACCCCTCGAGCGCGCAGGTGGTTTCGAACCGCGATCGCGTCGTGCAAAATCTGCACGTCGCCTAGCGGGTCGTAGCTGGGGTCGGCTGCGTGGTGCATGCGTGTGACAGGCACCCGCGAGAACGACTCTAGTGTGCAGACCGGAGCCAGGATTGCGCCCAAGGCGTAAGCCAAATACTGAGGTGTGGAGTAGCTGTCGCGAGCATCAAGCACTCGATCTAGGGCGGCTTTTACAGCAGCTACGTCAATAGATTCCAAGATCCAAATCCCAAAGATCGACAGTTGTAGTGGCGGCCAGGAGGTCGAGCGCTGGAAGGCCCACAGCTTTGTTCAACTCCGCGGCTTCCGCCGCTCTAGTTCGGGGTGTCTTCTTGAGCATTTTCAGATGCACGTGTGCCTGACGTTCTGATCAAGCCAGTGCGACGCTACGCCCCATGTACCATGCTAGCCAGCTAGAACTTTTCTGGGGTCCACTGCTTCGATTCTTGCGTGTTCGTGCGCTGGAATACCCCGGTTCCCGCCCGCAGTATACGTATTTTCCCGACTTGATGAAGCGCTCTCAGCCGTAGGTTTTAACGGTGTGCAGCATGACTTGCGAGAACATCGGAGCCTTGTTTTCAGGCTAGTTTCAGCTCGAGTGGGCCGAGTTTCCGGTGACTGACTGTGCGATGAGGCGACCCTTGGCTTTCCTAGATAGATGACATCGATCCGCACGGCGAGTCTGCTCTTACCTGAAGGCGCCTCTGACGCCCGTGGCGCTCAATTTTATTGACAAAATTCACAAAATTGATGTATTTTGCAATTTGCTCCGAGCGCAATGCTTGGACATCTGCTCTCGTACAGTCCTAGGTGACTCGAGTTGCTGACCTTAACTTTAAGGGCTTAACGGCCTTAGGGATTAGTACGCCTTGATTTTGGGCTCTGGTCAGCACTCAACGGGAGCGAGCTACTCACCGAGTAGTTCCTAACTCAGTCAAACCGTCCTGGTTCGACGTTTCCCTTTCAAGTGCTTGTTCTCTAACAATTTAGTCATTTCACCTCGTCGCGTCTGCTGCGCGTGTTCGGCGTTTGTTCCGATGTTCCGATGTTCCGATGTTTCTGAGTTTCGACCTCTGAGTCAGATTTTTCATCGGTTAACCATCAGTTCGCCACGCTCACGAGCCGTTACGCGTCAAAGATTCTGTACTGGCGAAAATAACTCTTCAAAGTTAGTGCGCCTATCAATCAAAATAAATCAAGCAAAAATTGAAAGGATGAAAAATGAGCAAGAAATTTAACTTAGAAGCATTCCTAAACAAGATGCAAGACGAAAATCGCTACGTCTGTATCGATGAAATAATCTACACATGGAACGGTAATTGCTAGGAGTCAATTACTGATAGGTTTGGTGAGGCCGCAGTATTGACATGGTTGAAGGAGAATGATCCGTCAAATTTGTCGCGTAGTAACGTTCGCCAAGCGTGGGATACACTCAAGCTTGATTTGTTGGCAAGGTCGCCTTTTGTAACTCGCGAGCGTGTACTGATACCGTGCCAAGGCGTTTACGTAAGTATTAATGACCAAGGAGGTGTTACAACTCTTGAGCCTGAGCAGAATTATTTCTGCACATACTCAGTATCGTGTAAGTACGAGCCAAGCGCGCCGAGGCCTATGTTTGATGCCTTTCTTTCTAAGGTACTACCAGACGAAGCTGTTCGGCTGCGCGTTCAGGAGTATGTTGGGTATACTTTGCTACATGATGCTCGCTATCAGCGCGCTGCGCTTTGGTTAGGTTCTGGTGCTAATGGAAAAGGGGTCTTGAGCAACATCATTCAGGCGCTTCATGAAAGCGTCCAAGCGATCCAGCTCGATAATACATCTCGCTTTGCTTTATCAGGGTTGTATAAGGCAAGCTTGATCGTAGCTGACGAACTTCCTGCACGTCGTCTTGATGAAGCTAAGCTTAAGTCAGTAATTGCCGGCGAGCCGATCTTTATAGACATAAAGGGTCAGTGCCCAGTTACAACCAAAGTTCATGGAAAGATGCTTGTTCTTGGTAATAACTATCCGGTGGTAGATGATGCGTCAGAGGGTTTCTGGCGTAGGTGGGATGTAGTTCCGTTCACTGTCACCATTCCAGATCACGACCGGGATCCGCGTTTAGCGCAAAAGATCGTCGAAACTGAGCTGGCAGGTGTACTGAATTGGGCAATTGAAGGTCTTCAGCGTTTGTTGGAACGAGATGGCTTTGAACCTGTTCAGCCGGCGGCAATGCAACATGCAATGCTGACGGCAAAGTCTGTGGCGGATGATGTGACTGGATGGTTGGCTGCACGCGTCGAGACAGTTAGCGGTCCTCTTACCGCGAGCAAATCCACTGTCTATAACGATTACCGCGAGTGGTGTGTAGCTAACGATTACGTTCCGAAGACTACCCAAGGGTTTTGGTTAAAGCTCAGACGGTGCCGCACAGATCTTGTTGCAAAGAAAGTGCGCATGCACGGTGGCGGCCTAATGAACGCTTGTTCCGTCATGCTTCGTGAAAGCAGCGATGCCCCAGCTGCAAACGGTGACAGCTTTAAAGCTGTTGCATAGAGAATACGTGGCTCACAATCCGTTGGTGTCGGTTTCGAACCCGGCGGGGGAACCAAAATCGAAAAAGCCAACCTCAGTGGGTTGGCTTTTTCACGTCTTCTTTACTTTTTGACCGAGAGCAGCGGGGCGAAAGCGATAGATGAGACAAGAAGCTATTAACCGAGCTAACGTCTATAGACCTGGAGGGAGCCTAGTTATACCATCAACCAGAAATTTAATCTTTGATCAGCCAGTCTGAAAGATTTCCACCGTTCTCTTCGAAGGTTTGAATCCAACCAGGCTTGCGGCCTTTTCCAGACCAGGTGAGAGTAGGGTCTACTGAGCTTCTATATTTAGGAACTCCTCGTACTTTGGCTGGCGCAGTACCTCGGGCTGCGCGCGCCTTTTTCTGGGGCAGCGGGGCGACAGGCACGCCCAGCGCTTTCGCAATCTCCAGGGGGTCAAGATTCAAAGCCTTAAGTTCCTCCACAACCTTTTCGAGCGCTTCTCTAGCTTGCTTCTGTTTCAGGGACTCAAGTTCAGCAGTAATGCTAGATTTTTCCTTGATGAGGTTGCCGATCTGCTCTTCAATGTTTAAAAGCTTATTTTGAAGCTCGTCAATAATGCTCATTATGGTTCTCTTTAGAAAAAATATCGTAGTGCGAAAAAGATTAAGCGTCAAGCGCATTTTTTTGTGCTTGATTTTCTTTAATTTAAAAAGGTTTATTCAACTCGTAAGGGGGTTGCTAAAAGCTAGGCTCTTCCATCGTGTGCGTTTTTGCTAGCAGGACGTCGCTGTTGTCTTTAACTGATTTCTCAAAGTCATAACTCTTGATTCGAGCAGCTTCGTCTACTGTTTTATCTTGCAGTGAAATTAGCGCTTTTTCTAATTTTACCTTGAATCTATAACCACTAAGTGAAAGTCCTGAGAGTAGTCTTATTTTTTCAAGTTTAACTTGTTGCCATTCTCGGTGGCTGCTGTAGTAACAGCCCAGCCAACCAGCTAGACCTGGTTTGATGATGGCCGATAGTGGAACTGACCACCATTGATTCTTTTTGTATAGTATCGAAAGCCGTTCCGGAATTTTGAGTTTTATTTCGTTTGTCGAGCATGTGCTGTTTTCAATGGAAATTAGAGATTTTAGCTCTATTTGCGTTGTTTTGTTCTCGACGATTATTCCTGTATGGCTCAAGCGCGTCAAACTTGCTTTGATTCTATCTGCAACCCCACTTCCATAACTGATTTCAAGGTTTTCGCTTAGTCTTCGGATGGTTGTTGAAACCGTATCATCATCGTCTTGTGAATTTAACGGTCTATTTTTAAAGTGAAGCAGGCAGGCGGCAAAGACCGACCGGTCAAAGGAGCATAGCTGAGTGGAATGTCCTTTTGTCGAGATTGACTGTTCTTTTGACCAACTATTGAGTAGGTTTAGCTTGTTTGGTTCCGTTGGCTCAGGAGTTAGAGAGCCAGGAAATAGGTTTGATCTTACGAAAATATAGGGTAGTGGAACGCAGTCACTCCGAAACAGAGGCAAGAAAAAATCTTGATCAA
>ERZ650311.185-NODE-185-length-42071-cov-13.018874_pt1 | contig 42071 bp, 55 predicted proteins | sample MGYA00376247_ERZ650311 | MGnify/ENA primary metagenome ERZ650311 (study PRJEB26733, sample SAMN07839324) | wastewater metagenome | biome: small river; feature: stream; material: water | place: USA: North Carolina | collected 2016-07-28 ... | reverse complement strand
GTCGATCCCTTCCTGGTCTTCCAGGTCCTCGAACAAGCTGCGGTGGACTTCTTCCGGCCCAGGCGACGCGCGAGGAATGGCGTACCCTTCCCATTCGTTCGCTTCGAGTCGGATGACGCCAAGAGAAAGCTTGCAATCATTGAGGGCCTTGATCGACGGAGAGACGCGTTTGCCCAGCCATTCGATGACCTTTGGCGCGAGGGTTTCTGCGGCTCGACTCCAGGCCGTTTTCGTAGGCTGCTTCTCGTCCACCAGCCTCCATGATTCGGTCCGTGTATCCGACGGGTTGCGTCGGAGATCCATCTCGTACACGAACCTTGCCCGAAAGCCGTTGGCGTCGGCGTTGTCGCCAACAGGAACCAGGAGCGGGTAGACCCGCAAAAGCTGATTGTTCTCCGGTGAGTAGCCAGCCATGCACACTTTCTTGCCGAACTTCTTCGACTCCTCGGGCACCGTTCTTCCGAGGACGGTGAAGTCCTTCAGGTGCAGAGTGTTCATGCGACGTCCTTCAGGGATTGTTGGATCTGTTGGAGCAGAACCTCGCCGTGGCAAGGCTCGGGGTAGCAGTAGCACCCGAGCACTTTGCCTTTCAGTTCAGGCACCCGCTTCTGGAGTCCTAGCTTCTTTGCGAAGTACGCTCTGAAGCTGTTGATCACGGTGGGCCGGTCGCCGTCCTCGCCGAGGACGTAAGGGTTTCGCCAGTTGCTCGGCCTGCCGATGAAAACGTACAGGCCGTTTTCTTTGGCCCACGCAATCAGTTGCCGATCGTTCTTGAGGTTCGCCAGCACGGACTTTCCAGCCAGCACGGCCTCCCGCCGCGATTGCTCGCTCGCACTCCACTGCTCTGCCATGTTCATATCCTCGGTGAATTTCGTGGTGAAGCAGAACCGATCTGCCGGGCCGCGCCAAGAGCGATTCTTGGCGCGGCCCTAATGTAGCCGAACAGTTTCCCCGACGCTCTCGAAAAGTGTCGGCGTCGGCCTGGTCGGCCCCTGGCACCGCCACGAAATCAACCGCTGTTCGCCGCGTATGATAACCCCGCCCGGGCGGTGGATCGGCTGATCCCCGATCCGCCCAACGCGGCCGGCTGGCGGTCTCCCGCACCTACGGGACCGCCGGCCGGCCGGTCCGGTTTGTAGGTGCCCGCCCCAATGGCCACACTTCTTCGGCTCTGGAAGACTTACTACGTCAACGCCGAGGGCAAGCGAGTGCCGAAGGGCACGCCGAAGGCCCGCTGCGTCCGCGAGCGCTCCGCGAAATGGTACGGCCAGGGGATTCCGGGTCTGCCCGCGAAGAAGCGCATTCCACTGGCCCTCAACCGCGAGGTAGCAAAGCGGAAGCTCGAAGATCTGATCCGCGCCGCGGAGCGCGGCGACGCGCGGATGCCGGACCAGAAGGCGATTCGCCTGCCCCTTTCGGAGCATCTGGTCGCGTTCGGCGATGACGTCTCTCTGGGGCTGGCCTCTCGCGGCGGCCGCAAGGTTCGGGTGCCCGAGGCCTCGCACGTGCGGCTCATCGTCCAGCGGGTGCGAGACTCGCTGGCCGGCGCCAAGTTGCTCCAGCCGGTCGACCTCAACGATTCCGCTCCGAACAAACTGGCCCGGTTCCTGCTCGGCCAGCGAGCGAAGCCGAGGTCGAAGGGCGGCCTCTCGGCGCAGTCCGCCGAATACCACCTCTCCGCGATGCGGCGATTCGCTCGGTGGATGTCGAGGCGGCTCCCGGTCAAGCCCGACCTCTTCGATTCGATCCCCAGCTTCAACCCGGCCGGGAACCGAGTCCACGAACGGCGCGAAGTGACGGCCGAGGAACTCGCGAGTGTTCTCGAAGCCGCGCGGTCCTCGAAAAAAGCATTTCAGGAGCTGTGCGGCAACGACCGGTACCACCTCTACTTGACCGCCTTCGCCACGGGGTACCGGGCGAGCGAACTTGCCGAGCTGGTGCCCGAGGGATTTGCCCTCGACGCAGATCCGCCGATGGTGCGACTGCCGGCGCCGCTGACCAAGAACAAGAAGCGGGCCCAGCAGCCGATCCCGCCCGGAGTGGCGAACCAGCTCCGGGCGTACCTGGCCGACCGGCCGAGCGGGGCGCGCGTCTGGCCGGGCACGTGGAATCAGAAGGCCGCAAAGATGCTCCGCGTCGATCTCGCCACCGCCGGCGTGCCCTACAAGCTCGACACGATCGACGGCCCTCAGTACGCCGACTTCCATTCGCTGCGGCATTCCTACGTCACCGCGCTGGCGGCCGCCGGCGTCGGGCCGAAAGAGCTGCAGGTGCTATCCCGCCACAAAGACCCTCGACTGACCCTGGGCATTTACACGCACGTTCAGTCCGCCGCGCTCGGCGCTTCGGTCGCGCTGCTACCGATCCCCGGCGAAGGAAACGACCGATCTTCCTTCGCTTCCATGAGCCATTCGGAGCTGACGCGGACCGCGGAATTTCTCTACGGAATCGTGGCATGCCTGCTGGGCCTGGATGCACCTCGGGATGCACCCGGACCTGAGAGTAGTGGGCAGTTCCTGACAGCAACAGACAGTTGAACGCGGCCGCGGCCCGAATCAGGCGGCCGCGAGAAAAGCCATGAAAAATCAGCATTTGAGAGCATTAGACAGCGAATGACAGCTTTAGAAAGCTCGGCTCGCCCGCGGCGGGGGAACGCACCGGCAACGGATTTTTAATCCGTTGGTCGAGGGTTCGACCCCCTCCCGGCTCATTAGTATTTTTCGCTGTTTTTCGGATCTGGCGATCTCGGATGCACCCCGGGATGCACCCGCTCTGTAGCCGAGAAACGCGAAGGGCCGCCAGGATGCACCTGGCGGCCCTTCGCGTCGACGGGTCGGGCCCCGAACCGAACCCGGCCCGCCGATTGCCGGTCTCCCCTTCAGCGGGAAGGTGAAGCTGGCCGTGAGGCAGTGGTGGCCCGGACGAGTCACGCCCGAGGATTCGGTGCCTTCCCGAACGCGAAAGCCCACCCGGCGGAACCGGGTGGGCTTTTTCGATGACGGCCATGTTGTTAAGACGGAGTTCCCTGCAATTTGCTGTGCAATTTCCGGACGGCTTTTGGAAGGCTCGCCCGCGAATCCGGGTGGGCTTTTTCGAGCCTGGTTCTTTTCGAGCTGCGGCTCACGCCAGCTTCTTCGCCAGCTCCTCGTCCAGAATGTCCCGCACCGTCAGCGGGATGATGGCCCGCCGCGACTTCCGGAAGAACGCGTCGATCTCCCGCTCGGCGTCCGCCGAGAAGCCGAACCCGACGAAGAAGCCCTTCTCGCGGTCCTCTCGCGTCATCACCGCCTCGAACTGGTCGATGTCCGGCCGGCCCACCTTGTCCTTCTGCTTCACCTGGACCGGGTACCAGTCGTCCATGAAGGCGAACTGGTCGGGCTTCCGGCGGACGTCCTCCGAGATCGCGCCCACGGGGAAGATGCGGCCGTCGATCCCCATGTCGCCAACCTTCGTCTTGTTGGGCACGCCGCCCAGGGCGACGACGGCCCAGTTCTCGAACTCGAACGGCGGCATCCGGCGGAGTTCGTCCTCGCTCCGGGGGAGGCCGACGACGCGGAAGTCCTTTCCCTCGCGGAGGCCGCAGTCCTGTTTGAGCCGCTTCGCCATCACGCGGCAGGCGGTGGGCGAGCAGTCGATCCCGACCCAGCGGCGGCCGAGCTTCTCGGCCGCGACCAGGGCCGTACCGCAGCCGCAGAAGGCGTCCAGGACGACGTCCCCCTTGTTGCTGCTGGCGGTGACGATGCGTTCGAGGAGGGCGACGGGTTTTTGGGTCGGGTAGCCGATCCGCTCGTTCGACCCCGAAGTGAGCTTGATGTCCGTCCAGATGTCCTGCAGCGGCACCCCGGGCATTTCGTCGAGGTACCGCTTGTAGACCGGCATGCCCGTCTTGCGGAAGACGATCCGCCCCTCTTCCAGGAATCGATCCATCTTCTCGCGGGAGTAGGCCCAGTGCCGCCCTTTATAAGGCCGCTGGCCGTGCCACTCGAAGTCCACGTCGCCCCCGCCCTTGTTGGCGGTGAGGTCGCTCAGGCGGTACCTGCGCCCCGTCCCCTCCTCAAGGAACCGGTAGTTCTGCTCCACGTAATCGGATTCGAATGGACCGTACTGGGGGTTCCAGGTGTACTTCGCGCTCTTCGTGTAGAAGAAGATGGCGTCGTGGCCGCGGCCGTAGCGGACGGCGTCGTTCTTGGCCGAGAACCGCTTCCAGGCGATCTCGTTCTGAAAGCAATCCTCGCCCAGGATCTGATCGAGCATCACCTTCACGTAGTGGCTGGCGTGCCAGTCGCAGTGGAAGTAAAAGCTGCCCGTCAGTTTCAACACGCGGGCGAGCTCGACGCACCGCGGCCGCATGAAGTCGATGTAGGCCCGGGTGGACTCGTGCCGGTCCTCGAAGGACCGCTTCTCCTTCGTCTCGCCCCAGAACACCTCGTAGACCCGGTTGCTGTTGAACGGCGGGTCGATGTACACGAGGTCGACGCACGCGTCGGGGAAGCGGCGGAGCACGTCGAGGTTGTCGCCGCAGAAGACCACCTCGGTCGGCGAGGCGGTCGGCGGGGGTGCAGGAGGTTTCTTGGCCCGGGCCATCGCGGTCATCCTTGACCGGCGGGAAGGGAGTGACGATTCATCGGGCTTCTTCGGCAGAATTCACGTCGGGACTTGAATCAGGGTGTAGGCCGGGCCGAGGCGGTCATGCGGCCGCTCTCAGCGGAGGCCCTCCGCCCGCCATCCGTTCCGCCTCGGCGAGCCGCTGCCGGGCGATCGCCGCGTAAGCCGGCACCACTTCCGCCCCGATGAAGCTCCGTCCTTCGAGCAAACTGGCCACGCCTGTCGTGGCCGATCCCGCGAAGAGATCCAGCACGGTCCCACCTGGTGGGCAGACCTGCACCAGTTGCCGCATCAGGTCCGTCGGCTTCCCGGCCTGGTGGTGCTTGTCGCGCTGCAACACGGGGAAGCGGTAGGCCCCGGGCAGGCAACCGAACGTGGCGTCTTCGCTCTTCGGCAGCGGCCAGGCCGAAGCCCACACCAGATACTCGCACTGGTGGCGGAACCGGCCGCGGCCCGCAGCTCGGGCACCGTCGCCCTTGTCCCAGGCGACGACGCCGCGCCAGATGTACCCAGCGTGCTGCACGGCGTCCGTCAACGAGGGCAGCTGTCGCCAGTCGGTGAACAGCATCGCGTGCCCGCCGCCCTCCTTCTTCAACAGCGGCCGGCACGACCGCAGCAGGCCCGCGATCCACGACGTCCAGGAACGCTGGTCGAGATGGTCGCCGGCGAAGTCCGGTCGATGCAGCGGCTGGCCACTCTGTTCGTATTTCGCGCCCGTCGATCGCTGGCGGGAGGCGACGTGCAGCCCGCCCGAGGAGTACGGCGGGTCGGTGATGAGCGTGTCGATCGAGGCGGGCGGGAGCGAGCGGATCAGCTCGGTGTTCTCGCCCTCGTGCAGTTGCCACTGAGCCTTCTTCATGGTGCGCCTCATCGGATCGGGAGGAATCGCCACGTGGGAACGTAGTCCGGCAACTCGCCGGCGGCGTAGGCCTCCTTGCCGATCAGGTCGCGGAGCTTCTGCAGGCTCTGGCGACGGACGGTCACGTAGTAGAACTCGCAACGGGCATCGCGGACCGCATCCCACACGGCGTAGAGCCGGTCGGTTTCCCGGATCGCCTCGCGGATCTCGCCGGCCCGGTCGGCTTCGAGTTGCTGGCGATCGTCGAGGTGTTTGCGGTAGCTGCGGTTGAAGCGGACGAGATCGTTCGCGGTCCGGCGATCGGGGAAGCGGACGCCATCACCAATGGGCGGAGCAGGTCGAGGTCATCTTCGAAGACGTCGGGCCGGGCCAGCACATAGCGAGTCTCGCGCGGATCGAGGATCTCCCAGTCGATGGCCACCGCGTGCAGAGCGTCCCGGAGGTGGATCCAGTCGTCGGCGTGCGGCGGCGGCTCGGGAGTTCCAGGAGGCCCGAGCAGGAGGGCCGCGGCGAGCAGCTCGTACATGGGCGTTTCTCCCGTGCCGGAATTACGGTTTTCCGGAAAAGCCGAAGCAATCGCTTCGGAAGTCGAAACAGTTGCTTCATAAAATGAATCAGCCCACCCGCTCGAAGCCGACCGTGTCGCCGTACTCGGTGTCCACTTGCAGCGGGATGCCGGCGGCCACCGTGTTGGCCCAGTGATGCCGGGCCGTGCCGTCAGCGTAGAGCTCGTATCGCGTGGCCTTCAGGAACGCGATCGTGAGCGTGCAACCGCCGGCCCGATCCTCGCCGGGTCGCACCTCGACCACGATGCCTTCGATTCCACGCTGCGGGTCGTACCCCTTGCCCTCGGCGTTGTAACCGACCCCGCGAACGCGGTCGCCGATCTTCGCCTCGCGGCCGTCCTTGTAGTGCGGCATGTCTATCACTCCATGAGCGAGTTGATTCCAGACGGGAGCGGAGGCTCGCAATCCTCCGCTCCCGCGGGGTGCCACGGCAACACGCCGTGGCTCAGCGACGCAGCAAGCCCGAGCGGAAGCCGCTCGACCTGGTCGTGATCGACTGGCTCGTCACGACCTTTTGCACCCGCACCTGCTGAACCTGTTGGACCTGCTGAACTTTGACCTGTTGCACCTTCACCTGCTGCACAACTGGTGCAACATGCACGGCTTGGAACTGCACCACGGCCGGGGCCGCATAGACCGCGATCGGCGCGGCGACGGCCTGGACCTGGACGACGGGGGCGGCAACGCACGCGGGGCAGTTGTCGCCGGCCAGGCTGTTGCCCGGCACGAGCATCGCCACCGCGAGGGCGGCACAAAGAGCGAAGAGCCTCACTTGGAACCTCACTTCCGCAGGAACTCGACCACTGAGGCCTTCTCCGCGGCGTCGAGCTTCCGCGGGGCCTTGGGCATGATGCCGGCCTCGATCAGGCTGGCGGCGTACCTCTTGTCTCGCGGGGCCATCGCGGCGAGCGCGGCCCCCGCGTCGTCCGTGAACATCACAAGCCCGCCTTGGGCGGCCGCCGGCGAGTGGCACGCCAGGCAGGCCGTGCGCATCGCTGCGAGCGGATCGGCCGGCTTCGCCGCGCCCGTTTTCGCGGACGTCGCCGGCGAGGCCTTCAGCCGGGCCAACTCGGCGGCCAGCTCACGGACGGAGGCCGTCAGCTCGCGCACCGAATCGCTCAGGGCGTTCGGATCCTGGGCTAAGTCGGGCGGCGTGTAGATGGCCGCGTGAACCACGAGCGGCACGACGGGGGCGGCGTAGGCCGGCGCGGCATAGACCGGGGCCACGGTAACCGTCCGGCAGTTGTCCGCGCAGGCAACGCCGGCGAGGGCGAACAGCAACGCGGCGGCAAAGATCGACTTCATGGCTCGGCTCCGATTGCTCCCATCAGGAGCGGAAACAACTCTTCGAAATGCTCTCGGCGAACGGGCTGCTGCGGTCGAGCCAGGTAGCCAGCGAGAACGGGATCCAGGAGCCGGGCCGCGACGGCGTGACGACGGAGCCGGCCGAGGTAATCGACCTCGCTCAGTCCGACCTCGGCCGCGGCCCGGGCGGAATCCACGGGCTGGTCGAGGTAGCGCGACCACTGCCGGGCGAAGGCCTTCGACAGGGCGGCGGGCTTCAAGCCCGAAGCTTGCTCGATCGCGGCCCCGAAGTCTTCGGTGTCGCGGCGGAAGGCCCGCTCGATCGGCCCGAGGTAGACGGACCGCACCCGGCGGAAGGTCGCGTCGTCGCTCACGCCCAGGGCGAGGCCGGTACCGGGGGCGTAAGTTTTGCGCGCCCAGTCGGCGAAGGGCTTCAGCCCGCCAGCCTGGTGGCAGCGGATGCAGGAGAGCCCCACGTGAACACGGCGGTCGTTGCTCGCGCTCAGCGCATCCGATGCGATGTCCGGCGGGGCCGACTTCGCCGCCTTGCCGGCGGCGTCCGACAGGTAGAACCCGGGCAAGCCGTTCGGCAGCGTGAACACGATTTCTTCGGCGTCGTGCTGGTACCGGTCGAGCAGCTCGCGGACGGCGTTCCGCTCGGCGACCCCGCCGAGCGGTTCGTTCTTCACGTCGCGGGATTCCCACCAGGCTCCGGCCACGGTGCCGAACCGGAAGAGCTGCCGCGACTGCAGCGCCACGCCGCTTTCGGCGATGACCGCCGCTTGCTCGCGGTAAATCGCGATCGCCTTGGCGCGGTCGAGGCCGGCGAGCTTCTCGGCGTCAGCCCGGGATCGCAGTTCGAGGAAGTCGGTGTAACCGAAGCCGTCGCGGCCTTCCTGGATTGCGGTCCGATTCAGGAACCAGTCGAACCGCACCAATGGGATCGAGCTGTCGGTCCGCTGCGCTAGCTCGAGTATTTCCGCCGTCGGCAGCCACGGAGCATGAGCGGGTGTCGCGGGCTTGGTCTTCTGGTCGAGCAGCCGCACGTGGAAGTACGGCTCGATTGCCCCGGGCGTGAACAGCAGCAGCCCGTAGCGTTCGATTCGCCAGCCGTAATCGCGGATGTCGATGGCCCAGAGCCAGGGCGTCACTTTCCGCGGCCGAACGATGATTGCCTCGCGGCTCAGGCTGTTCACCTGGTACGAGGCGACCGCGAAAGCCTCGGGCGATTCTGCTGGCGGCAGGTGATGCGCAGTGATGTACCGCGTGTAGATCGCCGTCGCAGGTTCAAGCCGGCGAACGTCCTGCACTGCAGCCTTCACGGCCGCGGCCGCGGTGAGGGGCAGCGGCTCGGCCGCGGCGAGGGCCGGGATCAGGAGCAGATGGAGCACTACTTCATCGCCCCGGATGAACGAGGGTGGCGGCCGAAAACACGAAGCCGAAGAACAAGCCGAGCAGAAACGCCCAGGCCAGCGGAACGCGATCGTCGGGCGGAAGTGTCACGGCGATCACTCCGGGTAAGCCCGATTACAGACCCACCCCTCCAGCCGGTGAAGGCAGCGGGGGGACCGGCCGCACAGGAAAACCGAGAGGCCGAAGAGCGGGCACACGCCCGCCATCCAGGCGAGGTACCAGAGACGGCGGCGGAAGCTCATCGCTTCTCCACGGCGTACCCGAGTCTCTTCAGCCCCTCGACGACGTCCGACACGTTGAGCCGAGCCGGCACGTCGAACGTTTCGCCGGCGGGCGGTGACGTCGGCGGCGGAGTGGCTCGTCGGGCGTAGCCGAGCGAGACCATGCGCGAAATGTCCCGGGCTTGCTCCCGAGGGATTTGCGCCGTGTACGTTGGGCGCATCACGGCCAGGGCCGTCGCGGCGTCGTGGTCCAGGCCGAGCGAATGGCCCAGCTCGTGACAGCCGACCGTCTCCAGGCTCACAAGGTTCGGCGCGGGCGGGCCGGCCGTCCATCGCTCGCCGCGGTCGAATAGCAGCGGCTTCGGCGTGTTCTGGCCGTTGGCGAGGTAGGCCTTGGCGAGAACACCGGTGGGGCCGTCGATCGGTTCGAAGCGGATCGGGATCAACGCTTGCGAGTAAGGCACTTCCGAGAACTCAATCTGGAGCTGCTCGGCCCACCAGCCCGTGGCCTTGCGGATCGCCGCGCGAATCGAGTCGGCCGAGAGCGGAGGGTTCAGCCCGGCGGCGGACTGGTAGTCCACGCCCCAGGTGATGCGATCCGTGGGCCAGCGGGCCGGTTGGGCCTCCAGATGCTCGGGGCCTTCGTCGTGTTCGCCGTGGTAACTGCACCCCTCGTAGTCGATGGGGGCCGTGGCCAGGTTCGACGCCGACAAGGGAGTAGGCGGAGCCGGAATTTCCACTTGATAGCCGAGTTGCCGGGCGATCAGGCTGCCGATGAGGATCGCCAGGTAGCCGAGGTACGGGCCGAAGCGAACGAGCCAGGCGGGCCGAGCGTTCTCGGTGGGGGCGTCCATCGCGTCTCCAGATGATGGCGGGCCGCGGCCGCCTGGCGGTCGCAGCGTGGCAGAGGCTTACGCCATACATCGGGACGGAGGAGGGCGATTTGTCAACCGCGAGGAGATCAGGGAATTGCCGGCGGCGGGTAGATCGCGCCGAGCCGGCGAAAGTGCGCGTGGCAATCCACCGACACCGAGATCTCGTCGCCTTCCAATGGAGGGTCGGTCAAGTCTTCCGGAAGGGAGTGGTAGCGCTGCAGAACCAGCGTCGTCACGCCCGTTGTTGCGAACACGAACACGTGGCGACAATAGCCGCTTGTGCCGAACAGATTCCCGGCGTGAGCGACACCGTCCGTGCTGGTCACTCCGGTGACTTCGCCCGGGTAGAAGATGCGCTCGTGATACTGGGTGACCGCGGTTCTCGGGCCATCGAGCAGGGCGTCGGAACTGTTGCGGTTGACGACTCGGGTGAAGACGGCCCAGCTACGGCGACCGGGAACATCGTGGGTCGGGATGATCTCGCTCGTTCCGTGAACCGAGAAATCGAGCTGGTAGACTCCGGCCGAGGGCAGTACCACCCTGGTCACGTCGCCCCAGCCGTCATTCCAATCGGGCGGGGTGGTGTCGATGGCTTCGCCGGCCGGCCCCTCGCCGCTCGGGCCATAGCCGCTCGGCCAGACGCCGTTGTCTACGGCGTTGTCGGGCAGCCGATCCGCGCCGTCGCCAGTCCAGGATCCTCCGAACGGCTGCTCCGGTGCAATACCCAGCTGCACCAGTGCCCGCTTAAAACCGGTACCCGGCTCCGACCAGAGGATCCGAGCCGGCCCGAAGTCCGACGACTTCAGACGCTGCACGTCGTCAACCTGGCAGCACGCGAACCGGTGAGCTTCGCTTATTACGTCGAGGTCCAGCAGCACGACGCCGGCAGCGATCGCGACGGGGTAGCCATCGACTTCCGCACCGTGAGGGAGAATAAGCGGCTGGTCCGCTTCCGAGACGGGCCGGCCGACGGGCAGGTGCGGGCGGCCCTGCGTGGAATGGGGGTCGTTGACGGGGTCGAGCGGATTCTCCGCGGATCGGATCGAGGCGACCACAGCCATCGGATCGAGTGCCGACCCGGTGTCGTTGCGGACGATGATGCGGTGCTGGTGAACGAGCGGATTCTCGACCGGCCCCGAGCCGTTCCGCCCGAGCTGCTGGGCGCGGTGAGCGCGACCCGCCGCCGTGAGGAGGTTCCAGGCGTCGGCCTCGATTTCGAGCGGCTCGCCGGCGGCGACGTTGTGCAGGGGGTCCGCGGACACGATTGCTCCTCTCAGACTCCAATGCCCAGGTCTTCGAAGTCTCCCTCGGGATAGACTTCGTCCACGATCGCGGCGTAGGCTTGCTGGTACGGTTCGCCGTCTTCAACGGCGGGCCGATAAGCCACCCAGAAGTAATCCCATCCTCGCTTCAGCTCGATGACGAGCCCCGCGGCAATGGCGAGGTTTCGGTAGGTCTTCTCGGCAGTCCAATTGAACGTGACCGCCCATTTGCCCTCCGCGCGGTGTTGGCCCGAAGCGCCGAGGAAGAGCAATTCGCCGCGGTCAAAGCCGTGAAAGACGTTGCGGTTGATCGTTCCCGTCAGTTCGCGCAGAGTCAGAAGGTAGGAGCGAGGCAGCGACGGAAATGTCACGGTTTGGGAGTACGTCAGCCGCGGCGTGGTGATGTCGCACCCTTCAACGCGATCCTGCTGTGTGCCGATCGACAACCCGGCAAAAGTCCGCGTCACGCCGGCCAACTTCGTGACGCTCCGCCGGTGCCGGGCGAGCAGAATATGAGTCGTGCCGCCGGTCGTCTCGAACGACCACTCGGAACCCATGTCGGGCGAGTCCGATTCCCCGCCGGGCCGATCGGCATCCGCCCCCTCGGGAAGTTCGTAGGGGACCGAGGCGTACCAGATGCCTCCGCCCTGGTGGTCGAGATCGGGGAGTTGGCGAACGAGGCGGCCATAGGGAGTGACTACCGAGGCAGGCGCAGCGGTAAGCACGGCGGCGAAGATGTCGTCGGCGTTCTCGGTCCGCGCCGCCATGTAGCGGTAGGTCGTTCCCGGCTGCTTCGCGTCGGGTCGCATTCGCCGAGAGTCAATTGTTTCCTTGACTACGATCGACACCGAAGCACCTCATCACTTGAACGCTGTGACTTTCATGTTCGCCAGTCGCTGGTCGATGGCCTCCAGCTTTTCCACTTGCTTCTCCTCCACCGCGAGCTGTCGCTGAGCAATGGAGTCGCCGATCCCAAACGCCTGGCCTGCAGCCGCCCCGCTGAAGGAGCCGCGAACGGCGGCGGGGAGATCGTTGAATTCGCGCTGGCCAATCTCAATCCCGTGCTTCTTGCGAAGTGCCGCAAGCCGCTCGGGATCATTGCCGGCCTGGGCGATCTCGCCCAGGAGGTTCAAGCCGCGAGGGAGGAAGCGAGGCCGCAAGGGTTCGGCGAGAGGTGGAGGCGGAGCTTTGGCCTCGATTCTGGCCGCTGCTAAAGCTTTTCTAGCAGCATCGAGTTCCTTGCGGACATCGACCAGCCGCGGGTCTACCGGCTGAGGCAAGGGCTTCCCATCGGGCGTAATCGCCCTCCCCCTCTCTGGCCCGCCGCCACCTGGTGCCTCTCGAACGCGGCGGGTTCCCGAAATGCGGATGGGATCGACGTCAGCCCAAGGGTGCTTGAACTCGATCAGCGGATTGTCTCCCGTGCCCCCCAGGAACTCCGGGACGATCTTCGCTGCCGCGGCTTTCACTTCTTCGAGGCCTTTGACGAAGCGAGAGACGAAGCTGTCAACAAAGTCTCCCCAGTTGGCGATGAAGAATTGCTTCATCTCAAGGAATTGAACTTTGCCGAAGGCGATGGCGTAGCGCAGTGCATCCTGATACTTCCCCGCGCCCGCGGCTTCAGTGATGACATTCCACGCCTCGACCGCCTCTCCTGCGAAGGCCGCAAAGCCGGCCCGAACCCTGCCGAGAACTTCGCCTCCGAGTTCGGCGAGCGACAGTGAAGTTCGCCCGATCTCTCCCGCCACACCGCCGAATGCCGCCGTGGCGTTTCCCGCGAGACTCGACGCGAAGGACTTCCAGTCGAACATGTAGGCAGCGAGGGCAGCGCCGGCGGCCACCACCCCTCCGATCACCACCCCAACCCATCCAAAGGACGCGGCGAGCTTGAACAGATGCAACGACATCGATCCCAGGTTTCCGATTAGGTTTCCAGCCATCGAGATCGCCATCCCGACGGCCCATCCCAGCAGGTTCACTCCCGTTCCCACGATCGATAGCACGCCCCCGAGCGCCGTCCCCGCGAGGGAGAGCACGCCCCCCAGCACGGCCCCCGCCCCGGCAACCAGCGGCCCCAGCGCCACCGCCGCGACTCCCGCAGCGACAAGCCCGCCCGCCAGGGCCGCCGCCCCCAACACCAACCCCCGATTCTCCTGCACCCACTCCCGCACGAACTTCGCCCCGCGCACGATGCGGCCCGAGAAATCCTCGATCCGTTCGGTCGCCGGCAGCAGCGCCAGCCCCACGGAGAGGGCCGCGTTGCGGATCGCGCCCCAGCCCCGCGAAAAAGCCTGGCTCGCTTTCTGGGCCGCGGCCGCGGTGTCGTTATCGAGGACCTGGCCGGTCAACCGCCCTTCCTCGGCGAGCCGCCGCAGTTCGCCCGACCCCTTGGAGAGGATCGGGATCAAGGCTTGCCCAGCATCCGAGAACAGGTCGCTGGCGATGCGGCCGCGGTCGAAGGCGTTGGGCACGCGGGACATCGCATCGGCCAGCTTCTCGAAGACGACGTCGAGAGGCTGATTGAGCAGGTCGTTGGGGTCCAGGTGCATCCGCCGCAGCAGGTTCCCCATCTCGTCGCCGGCCTCGGTCGCCTTGCTCAACCGCTCGGGCAGGTTCTCCAGCACGTTCGCGAAGTCGTCGAACGGCACGTTGACGGTCTCGAAGGCGTAGGCCAGCCCCGACAGCGATTCGGCCGTGGCCCCGAAGCGGTCGCCCAGGATCTTGATGCGTTCCGCCCGTTCGACTGCCGCCTTCGTGAGCAGAGCCAACCCGCCCAAAGCCCCGCCCCCGATCGCGACCCCGGCCCCGCCGATCTTCTGCAGCTCAGCCCCCGCGGCCTTGAACGACGTTGTTAAAGTCCGGCCGGCCAGCGCGAAGCCGGCACTGAGCCGCGAGCCGAGGCCTCCGATCCCGCCGCCCAGCGTGCCGCCCAGAGACCCCGCCAGCTTCCCGAAGGCGGCGACGCGCGTCGCCGCCTTGGCCAGGCCCTCGCGGAGCCGGGTATCGTCGGTGAAGAGTTCGACGAAGGCGCGGCCGGCTCGCACCGATCCCGCCGCTCCCGCTCCGCTGTTCATCGCCATGTCTCACCACTCTCCGCCCCAGGCCTGCCGGAGCAACTCCCACCCGATCCGGTTCTCGTGCTGCCGCATCTCTTCCGACTTCACGACCGCCGCCGATTTCGCAACCCGTCGGGCGAAGAGGTTGAGCGATTCGAGATCCCGGGCCTTGGTCGTCACCCAGCAGCTCTTGAGGTCCGCATTGAGGAGCCCCCACCGTTCGAAGGCTCCCTCGGCCATCCAGAACAATTCCCGCAAGCTCAGGCCTGCGGGATCGAAGCCGAGGAACCCGGCGATTCGGAGGGCGAACTCGACGACGTCGATCGGGCCTGAGTGAGCCTGTCCATCAGGGCCGCCTGCCTCGCCTTCCAGGCGTGATCCCCGGCCGCCATGACTGCCAGCAGCAGTTCCTTCCGGGGTCGGAAAAAATCCGCGTAGGCCCGCCACAGCACGCCGTGCGAGGCTTCGAGCTCCTCGCCGGTGAAGCGGGCGGCGAAGGCCTCGCGATCGAGCTTGCGGATGGCGAGCTCCTCGCGATCCACCAGGCCGAAGAGGGCATCGGCGAGCATGGCCGGATCGGCCATGATCTTCGCGGCGGTGTCGAGCTCGTGCTCGTCCACGACCGCGAACGGTAGACCGGTCGCGGTCCGCACGCGCTTGATGCCGCCGATGTCGACCACCACGGTCCACGTGGCCCCCGTGCGGTCCTGAAACTGGTTCGGTCCCATTGGTTCTCCTCGATCACGCGGCGCGGCCGGTGACGATGCAGTTCTTGAACTTGCGGAGCAGCTCCGCGATTCCTTGCTCCATTGCTGGCTGCATGGTCGGCCGGGCCGGATACTTGGCCGTCCGGATCCGCTTCCGCCAGGACGCCTTGCTGCTGATCCGGTGCCGGAGGTCGGCCCGCTCCCAGCGCGAGGCGTAATGCTTGTAAATGACGATCCCGTTCGGCAGCCGCCGAATCGGAATGTCGGCTTGCGGCCGCAGCCACTCGACGATCGCGTTGGTGCCGCCGTGTTCGTGCAACTCGGGGACGGTGGCCCGGCCGCCCTGGCCTGTCGATCCACCGGTCGCCAGCTTGATGCGGTTGACCAGGTTCAACCGAACCGGTCCGACCACGACCGACTTCGTGCGCGAGTCCCAGGCGAACAGAATGTTCTTCAGGGTCGCGAACCTGTCGGAGCTATGAACCGAAGGCGGCGACCCCGGAGCGCTCGGGCCTTTTCGTCGGCGAAGCAGCGAGCGGCCCTTCGTCCGGACGAAGGCCCCGGCCCGGGCGAGGGCCTGGGCGGCCCCCTTGCCCACTTCCTCGGCGACGGCCTTGCGGTCGAAGAACCCTCGCTTGAGCTTGTCGATGCTGGCGGCCGCGCTCCGCATGTCACGCCGCGATGTTCGCGAAGGTGTCGGTGAAGACCGGCGATCCGCTCGCGACCGCGACCGTCTTGATGTTGGTCGTGGCTTCGGCCGCCGGCTTGATCGCGACGTCGTCGTACAGCAGCACGCCCGGACTTTGATCTTGACCGGTCGGGTAAATCTGGAACTCGCCGCGGAAGCCAACGACCCCGTTGACGTCGTGCTCGCCGTTGAGGATCATCAGGTCGAGCAGGTCGCGGTTGAGCTCGGCGGCGTAGATGGCCGCGTAGTTGGTGTCGGACGCCTTGACCCGGATCTTGGCGGTCACCTCCAGCTTGGCGAGCGTCTTGGCGCTCGCTTCGAGGAGGTAGCCGCGGGTCTGGGCGAGGGCCTCAGCCCAGGACGGGCTGATCTGCACGTCGCTGAACAGATGCACTTCAGACCACGTGGGCGACCCGTAGGTGCCCGTGTTCCGGTAAATCTTGCAGTTGATACCGAGAGGCATGACTCACTCCTGATCTGATTCCAATAAATGATCGCGATCTCATCGCCGGTTTCCGCCAGCCCGAAAACCCCCCATTAAACGCTGAACCCACCCTGCCACTTGCCGAACCACGACGTGCCGCTGATGCTGACGAACTCAAGGATCATCCCCTCGCCGACACCTGATCCGCCAATCGTGGCCGGAGGGCCTGCCGTTCCGAAGGACACATTGCCCGGGAAGGTGATCGAGTGAGGACCGGACGTGTCGGCCGTGAGAAACACGGTCATCCGGCGGAGAACCCCCGAACCGGGGGCCGGGAAGGTGTCAAAGCTGATGGCCCCATTCACGCCCGTGCCGACAGACACGTTCGGGTAGTATTCGGGGTTCGGCAGGCTCAGCGTCCCGGAGATCCCGTTGCCCAAATACGAAAACGCTTCGTTCCAGGACGACAGGCTCGGCCGGTCGATCGCGTTCCCGCCCATGTTGAGAGACGTCAGCGTGCCGAGGCTGGTCAGGCTGGAGCCGGTTACGTTTGCGGCCAGTTCCGTACCGGTCAGCGACCCCGCCGAAACACTGCCGTTCGCCGCGGCGGTAATCCGACCCTTGCTGTCCACGGTGATGTTCGCCGCGGTGTAGCTGCCCGGAGTGACGGTTGTGGTCGCCAGCGCGAGCGATGCGCTGCCGGCGGAGCTAGTGACATCGCCGCTCAGCCCAGGCAGCCGGGCTGCGGGCAGCGTGCCACTCGCGAGGTCAGCCGCACTGCCGGAGGCGGCGACCGCGGCCAGGCCGAGGTTCGTGCGGGCGGTTCCCGCATTGGCCAGGTCGGAGAGATTCGAGGTCGCGGCGAGCTTGCCGGCGAGGGCGGAGGCGAGGCCCGTCACGTCCGACTGGGCATGGGAATGGCTGGCCGCGGCATAACGGGCGTCCGCGTCGGCCCGGGTCGGTACCGAGGTGGAGGCACCGACGCCGAGAGCCCGACGGGCGAACGAGTCCGCCCCGGTCTGTTCGAGCAGTCCGGCCGTGGCGTCCAGGCCCGCGAGGGCCGTCAGCGTGGAATCCAGGCCCTGGGCATCGGTGATGCCGTAGCCGGATAGCGTGGTCGGCTTCGAGCCGATCTGGGCAAAGGTGTAATCGTTGTTCTGGGCCGCGATCGTGCCCGTCCGGCCGAACACGGACGAAACCGGAGGCGTGCCGCCCAGCTCGGACTGCAAGGTCGAGAATTCCACCACGGCCCAGTTGGTGCCGTTGTGGAAGAGGAACCGGGCCGTGCCGGCCGGCAACTGAGGCAGATCGTTGATCGGACTGTAATCGGGCATGGTCAAGCTCCCAGGTAATTGCTGCCATCGAACGGAAACACGCCGTTAGCACCGACTCGGTCGCCGACCGCCTCTTCGCGGTAGGCGAAAGCGAGCGCCGACCAGAAACGCTTGGCCTGGCGGAGCATGTCGACGTCGATCTCCTCGACGACTTCCGCGGTCTCCGGCCACATTGCTCCCAGAACCGATGCGGCGCGGGCGTCGCCGAGCAGGTCGAAGATCCCACTCGCGAAGTCGAGCAGGCCCTCGATCCAGTCGTCCGACACCGCGCCGGCCTCTCGGTAAGCCTCCGAAACCACGAGTGCGATCTCGAACTCGGCCAGGTCGGTGCCGCGGTCGAGAGTGCCGGGTTGACCGCGGCCGGCGAGGATCACGTACACGGTCCGTTCGGTCGGCTGCCCGGACTCGTAATCCTCGATCGGCTCGTGGATCACCACGACCTGGGCGGGCGGATCGTCCCCCATCCAGTCGCGGATCCGCGTGGCCAGGGCCTGGCACAGCTCGACGCCGCGATCCACGGTCACCCCGCCTTCTTGGTCCGGATCTCGATCATCACCTGCGTCGGGTCGGCGTAGCGCCAGGGCGGTTCGCCCGTGCTCGGATGCAGCACTTCGAGCAACACGGCTTCGCCGTTGAGCGTCAGGGCGATCCGGTCATAACGTTGCGGCGTCACGCGCTGCCCGCCGAGAACCAGGTCGGCGGCGCGGAAGATCACGGTGCGATCGGTCCACTCCAGCCGCATCGCGGTCTGGCCGCCGGGAACGCTCGCGGCGAGCTGCTCGCCGAGCCAGGCCGGAATCGTCACGGACTGCCCGCCGCGGGAATACACCGCGCCGCCGCTGACGGCGGCATGCTCCGCCATCACGTCGGCCAGCCAGCTCGACGAATCCTGGAACAGTCCCACGGCTCAGGCCTCGGGCGGTGCGGGCGGCGGCGATGCCGGCACAGGCGCTTGCGGCGGAGCGGGCTTGATGGCCTTGCTCCGCTTCAGCACGGCGATCACGTCGGCCGGCACATCGCCGTCGGCAATCCGGTCGCCCGGCTGCCATTCGCGATCTTTCCAGCTCGATCCCTTCACGAACACGTACATGACAAACCTCTCCCACGACCACGACTCGAAAGGATCGCCCCGGCTCGACAGCCGCGGCGAGGCCGATTACTGCTTGGCGAAGCGAGCTCGCAGCCAGTCCACGATCATGTCGGCCGTCTCGGTACCGGAGGTCTTCTCCACGTGGGCGAAGAGCTTCCAGGTGGCGACCGAGGCGTCGATGTTGAACACGCTCGACGGCAGGACGAGCGCCCCGTTCACGTAGATCTGCACGTCGGCCGGGTTGCGGAGATCCATCCAGACTTCGAAGCGTTCGGCCGGCGTGACGCCGGCCGTGAAGTCGAGCGTCGAGTCAGTCGCGTTCACCTCGGTGGTGCCGTCGTCGGACTCGAAGCAGATGTTCGTCGAGCCTCCGTCGAGGTGCATCAAGAGGCTGTCGGTAATCGAGTCGGCATCGGTGGCGTGGGTCGCGTTGACGACGCCGACGGAGAAGTCCGACGCCGACCCCGAACCGCCGTTCGGCATCCGGATGGCAAACTCAATAATCGCGTTCGCGTCCTTCGAGAAGCCATCGACGCTGATGGCGTCGATCTTCTGCGCTTCGTTGGTCGCGGTGATGTAGAAGCCGTGGGAGCCGCCGAGCCGCCGCGGATAGCCGAAGCCGCCAACGGCCTGGGTGCCGACCGGCGTCGAGGTGAAGGGGTCGCGGGCCAGATCGAGATCGTAGGGCGGATCGACGTTGAGGTCGACCACGCACTCGGTATCGGCCGACGCCGCATCGCCGACGACGCGGCCGAGGTAGAAGTCGCGGTCGTTGACCTTCTTGTAGTGGACCTTCCCGGCGCTGTAGTCCCAGTAGGCCCGCAGGCCATTCAACAGCACGATGCTCGCGGTTTTGGGCATCGTGAACTTCCCGGTGTCGGTGAAGTTCACGGTGTCGCCGGCGGCATAGGCGTTCTGTCCACCGAGCACCAAGGCCCGGCCGTCCGGTCCCTGGCGGACTTCGCCGGCGGCGGCGGCCGCGGCCAGGGTGATGCGGTTTTCGCTGCGGCCTCGAACTAGCGTGGCGTCGGACATGATTCGTTACCTCGGTCGGTTTCCAGTGGCGGGGATCGGAACGATTGCCGGCAGCGCTCAGCTGGCGTCGCCGGCGGTCTCGGTGGTTTCGCTGCCCGGCTCGCTCGGCTCTTCAGCCGGAGCTTCCGGCTGCGTGCGGCCGCGGCGGGCCTTCGGAGTCGGCGGCTTCGGCTTGCTCGCCGACGGCTTCGGCCGCGACTCGGCGAGGATCTCCTCGTCGGCCTCCGGCTCGGCTTCGATCCGCACGGCGTAGCCGCAGCGGAGGATCGACTCCAGGTTGCCGGGGAGGATCTCGGCGGCATCGACCTCGTCGCCGGCGGCGAAGGGCCGGCCGTCGACCGTGATGCTCCGCGTGAATCGAATCGGGTCCATGTCTCAGCTCGAAACGGGGTGGAGGAATGCCGCGGCGAACGTTCGCCGCGGCCGCGGATTAAGCCGTCGTCTTTCGCATCGTCCGCCACTCCAGGGCCTTGGCCCCGATGTCGAGGCAGATATCCCAACCGACGCCGTACTTCCCCTTGTCGAGCACGAAGCTGCGGACCTGGGGAACGCGGCCGGTGCCCGAGCGGTAAGCGACTTCGATCGTTTGGCCCTGGGTCGAGCCGAGGTACCAGGTCGAGGTTGAGCCGGCGTAGAACGTACCGCTGTTCGGGTCCGTCACGCCGTTTTCGAGCCGGCTGTCGGAAACGATCTGGAAGTCCTCGTCGGCGAGGACGTTGGCGTTGCCGCGTTCCGTGACGCTGCCCGCGGTCCCAGCGATCACGATCTGCGACGAGTTCCGCAGTTCCTTGGCGGTGAAGCGGAGAGCCGGCGGCACGATTAGGTGCGTCACGCCGAGGTTCAGGCTGACGCTGTTCTCCTGGACCAGGCCCACGGCAGTGATGCCGGCCTTCAGCGTCGGGGCCGCCAAAGCCGAACTCGAACCGAGGTTGCCGTCGGTCACGTTGAAGAGGGCGCGGCCGGTTGCGGTCAGCGTGGGGTTGGCCAGAATGATCGCGTACACCAGGTCCGGGCGAAGGCGGGCCGCCTTCTTGGCCATGTCCGGGGCCGTCTGAGCAAAGGCGTTGAGACTGTCGTCGATGATGTCCTGCTCGTCGATGACGATCTGCGAGGCATAGCGGGCGATCTTGTAGGATTCGGCCAGGTCGGCGCGCTTCTCGTGATCGGCTTCGCCGCCGCGGGGCAGCTTCGGCAGGGAGCCGCCGAGCGCCTGCAGCCGGATCCGCTCCTGCGTCTTGAAGTCGGCCACGTCGGTGGACGTCGTCCATCCCATCGTGGTGTCCGGAGCCTCCAGGAAGCCGACGAGCAGAATGGCATTCACGTTGGTCGTGAAGATGCTCGTGAGCGAGCCGCCGGAGAACGCCGCCTGGATCATGCTGTCGCGATCGTGAGGCACGTCGCGGCCGTCGAGTCGAATCGCCTCGCGGCAGAGATCGACCAGCGACAGAGACGACAGGCGGTGCCCGTTCTCCATTAGCCGGTTCCGCTCCGGGTCGTTGATGCCCGCTCGGAGGAACTCGGGGATGCGAACGGCGAAAGCGCCGGGAGCCTGGTAAGCTCGCGCATCGAGTCGGCCGCCGGAGCGGAGGATCATCGCGGCCTGCAAGGCCTGCAAGCTGCAATCGCGATCGTGGCTTCGGGAGATGAGGCCCGGGTTGTAACCGGGATTGAAGGCTCGCACGCCGTTCGGCAGCGAGGCCTTGAGGGCCGCGTTCTCGGCCCGCTCAGCCGACCAGCCCTCGGCGATGGCCTGGGCCGCGATGGCCGGGTGGCCTTCGCAGACCCGGCGGATTTGCGCCTGCCGGGTCAATTCGGAGGCGGCCTCCGTCCGCATCTGGGCCACATGATCGGGGACGGCCGGAGTTGTCGCCGCCGGCACGACTGGGGTGAAATTCGGTACGGTCTGGCCCGCGGCGATGGTCACGGCCACGTTCGGGACGGTGCCCGGGCCAGCCGTCGGCACCCCGGTCGCGGCGAGGATTTCGGTCTCGTTCACAACAGCACTCCGCAAGGGAACAGGGGCGTCGGCCGCCCGGGAATCGGCTCGCTGCTGCCGGCCGGCCTCCTGGGCCAGCTCGGTGACGACGGCGTCGTAACTCTTGATGCCGTCGATCAGGCCCATTCGCAGGGCCTCGGCCGCGGGAAACACGCCGCCGGTCCGGGCGTCGGCGAGTTGCTTTTCGGTGAGGCCGCGGCCCTTGCGGACCGCGGCGTCGAACGACTGCTGGGCGTCGTTCACGAGGCCCTGGAAGTAGGCCCGGTGTTCTTCGTTCACGACCGTGCCGGGCGTTCCTGCCCCCTTGATGGGGCCGGTGTTGAAGACCAGCGTCTTCACGCCTTCCTTCTCTGCCGCGGCGGAGAGGTCGTAAACCACGGCGACGGTACCGATCGAACCCACCAGGGCCGTGCCTGCGTTCGCGTACACGCGGTCCGCCTGGCTGGCGACCCAGTAAGCGGCCGAAGCACAGAGATCGTCGCAGAAGGCCCACACGGGCTTTTGTTTCGCCGCGGCCCGGACGTCGGCACCGAGGTCGGCGGTGCCGGCCACGGTTCCCCCGGGGCTATCGATCGCCAGCAGGATCGCGGAGACTTCGGGATCGGCCGCGGCCTTGCGGAGGTCGCGGCGGGCCTGGACCGTCGAGGTCGAGGCGTTCATTGAGGACGTCGCCTTCATGAGCGTGCCGGCGAGCCGCACCACGGCGACTTGCCGCCCGGCACCCGCCTTCACGATCTCGGCCGTCGATTGCAGCTTCGGCGTCTCGGCTGCCTGCACGTGGAGGCGGAGATCGGTCCGCCGAGCCAGGTCGACCAATCGGCCGGCCGCGGCCGGCTCGATCGCCCACAGGCCTGCGTAGTCGGTGACTCGCGGAAAGACCGGCACGGTCAATGTCAGCGGGAGATCAAGCACTGCCGGGCACCCCCGCGGGCAGGGGTTCGCCGTCGGCCGTGCGAGCCGGAGCAGTTGCTCCGGCCAGCCACGGCGGAAGCGGCAGGCCTCGCTCTTGGAACTTGCGCATCGTCGCGGCGCGAGCGTCGAGCAGTTCGTCTTCCGTGGTGCCGTCGCGGGCCGCGATCGCCGGCAGCGTGTCGGAGCCGTTGGTCAAATTGAGCTCGTCTCCCGAGGCGTCCTTCACGGGATCGGCAACGGGCTTCGCGTCGTAGTGCCAGCGGTGCTTGAGTTCCCAGTAGCGGCCCGGGAACGCGGCGAGCGCAGGCAGGGCGAAGCGGGCGAAATCGAGCCAGCGGTAAAAGAACGGCTTGAAGATTTTGGCTTCAATCGCTTCCCGCTCAATGTTCCGGTCGCTCCAGTAGGGACCATCGTCCATCCGGCCGGACGAGTAGTTGTAGCGCGAGTGGTCGCCGGCCATCTTGCCGAAGGGCACATTGAGCGACCGGCCGCATTCGCGAAGCTTGGCGTCGACGAAGGCCTGGTAGCCCGTCGTCGGTTGCTCCGGCTTGAATTGCTCGGCCTTCCAGCCGGCCGGCACCGTGAGCAGCGCCCCCCGGACCAGCTCGACCGTATCCATCGACTCGACTTCGACGGCTTCGCCATCGTCCGCCGGCAAGTCCGAGTACAGCACGCCGGCGAGCATCGCCGCGAACTCGGCCGCGGTGAGGGTCGCCGCGGTGAAGCGCCGCAACTGGGCGAAGATCGGCAGGGCCGGTTCGAGCGGCGTGGTGCCGCGGAGCTGGCCGGGCCGCTCGGGCTGGAACCAGTGCAGCACGTCGGCGGCGCGGATGCTGTCGGCCGCGGTGAACGCGAGGCCGGCCCGCAGGTCGCCCGGGTGCGCTTTGAGGATCCGGTACGACGAGACTTCGCCGTCGGCGTCGCACTCGATTCCATCGTCGCCCGTTTGCCGGAACAGGTACGAGGCAAACGGATCGGCGACCTGGTCGGGCTCGATCAGTCGCAGATCCAGGCTCACGGGGAGACCGAGCCGGTCGAGCCGCTTCGAATCGCGAAAAACGCCGAAGCATTCCCCGGCCACGTAGCGGACGCCGACGAGCACTCGCATCGTGAGCGCCCAGTCTGCGGCCGCGGCCCAGCAACGCCACAGATCCTGCACGCCCTCGTTTAGGGCCGCGTCCGGGGTCTGCATTTCCAGCCGCGGACCCGTGCCGACCGTGTCGGCCACCAGAGTCCGAATCAGGCCCGCGGCAAATGAGTTGTTGCGAACCTCGTATCGCGCTCGATCCCGAAGCGTCTTGCGGACGCCGGGCGTATTCTGAGAAACCGGCCCGAGGCCATCGGCCCCCTGCCAGTGCTTCTGATTCTCGGGCGTCGTTTCCGCGAGGTCAGACCGCGCCCGCAGTCGCGGGGCTCCGATCAAGTGGTCGCGGGCGAAGTCGCTGCGGGTGGGCATCATGCACCCCCCGGAGGAATGGCGCGAGCCGTGCGAAGCGAGTTCCAGCCCGAGCGCTTGCCGCCGCGGCCGTTCGTGCCGGCGGCGACTTCCTTCGAGGCCAGGTACCGGTCAGCTTCGATCAACTCCTCGATCGGGCGTGCGGTCGCGCTCTGCCCGCCGGCTTGAGCGCTGGCGGGCGTGGCGGCGGCCTTCTCGATGGTTTCGCTGAGGTCGGGCACGGGGAACCCTGCGCGGAATCGTCGCCTCGGGCGAGGTACACGCCATACATCGGGACGGGAGGCAGCGATTTGTCAACCGGCGGGAAAGTCGATCAGGCGGAACGGCGGGATGCCCGCTGCTTATCGGAGAGCTTGACCTTCTTCGGCCCAGCGGTCGCAGAGGCTGGAACCGCGGAAGGAGCAGGCGGCAATGGCGCGGATGGCTCGCTTCGGCTGCGCTGCTTGTCGGACAGCTTCACACGCTTTGCTCGCGGCGTGAACGCCGCCCCGGACTCCCCCGCTACGGCCGCCGGCGACCATGCCAAGCCTGCAAGGCTTGCGCCTACGCAGCAGCCAACCAGGCAATCCCACCAGTGGTTGTCGGAGCGATCGGGCCTGGCACTCCACTCGACGAGTTTGCGGCCCCGGCCCTCGGTCGGAACCCCGGCCTCCGCCGCCAGGTGATCGGCGAAGAGCTGGTGATTGGTGCCAGCGTCTCCGAATAACCAGAGTCCGCCGATGGAACCGCCAGGCGTGCGCAGTCGATCGGCGGCGAACGTCTTCCAGTGGAAGGTGTCGAAGAGGATGTGCCGCCCTTTGCCGCCGACGTTGGGGCTGAGTCGCCAGTTCCAGCCGGCTCGCCCCCCGACTGGCGGCTTGGCCCAGTCGCTCATCGGCTTGCCGCGGGCGGGGATGGCGTAGCCCTTCGACGGAGTGATGATCGCGACGAATGGCGAGCGCCGAACGGCGTCGTGAATCACGTCCGTCTTCCAGCCCGTGTCGATCAAGCAGCGGTCGATTCGGAGCGGATCGCCGCCGCCGTCGCGGGGGAAGGCCCGACCCAGCAATTCCCCCGTCAGAGCCTTGATCCCTGCGTAGACCCGGCCATCCTCGTCCAGCTTTGGGAAGAGGTCTTCGAGCGAGGGCCGCGCATCGGTCAGTGCGAAATAAGGTCGGTTCTGCGGCGGGTAGCACCCGTAATCCACGACCGCACCGCCGAACCGCTCGTCCCAGGCGCAGACCGCCCAGTAGAGCAGCTTGCCGTGGACGTCGATGAACGATGTGAGCCGCGTGCATTCGCGCGGCACCAGTCCACGGCCGACTCCCGAGATCCGGGCGGCGACGTCCGCCGCTTCCAGGCTCGCTAACCCGTGCGCGGGATCGTCCGATTCCGGTTCGTTCTGGCCCTCGGCGGCGAAGGCCCGTGGCCGGTCGATCTTCAAGTTCATCGCGTGCTGGATCGCGCTCAACTCGTCCGGGTTGAACCGCTCGGGCCAGCCGGCAATCGCCCCGGCGTCCATTGCCTCACGATTCCTGCGGTAGAACTCGGTGGCCGCTTTGCCCGCGTCGCCGGCTCGCAGGCCCTGGGCGCGAAGCCGGGCGTACTCCTCCCACAATTCCGAATTGGTGGGCAGGGCGTAGAGCAGCTTCGCCCTCTCGCCTTGCCAGATCGGATGGCGATCACGGTTGAGGGCACGGTCCGCCAGGTCGTCGCGGTAGATCACGGTGCAGGGCATCACCGCGGCGATCTTCTTCTTCGGGCCGCCCAACCCGAGTACAGCCCCGGCCAGGATTTGCTCCCGGCGAGCGGTCTGCGCGGGCGAAGCGGCCGACTCGTCGGTCTGCGGATCGTCGAGTATCACCAGGTCCGGGCGGATCGATTCGCCGGCGGCATTAGTGTGGCGCATGCCGCGGATGCGTCCGGTGATTCCGGTCACGCGCACGACCGCGCCGGAGGCTGCCGACCCCTTCACGGTCGGCAGGATGATTTGCTTCTCGGTCCAGCTGATCCGGGTGCGCTCGCCTCCGAGGGTTTGGCCGCGACAGCGGTTGGCGATGCCTTCCAAGGCTCGAATTGGATCGCAAACTTCGGGGAAATCTTCGGCGAGCAGATCGTTGGTTTCCAGCTCAACCTTGATGCCGTCGAGCAGTTCGGTCGCGGCTCCTTCGGTGGCACCGATTAGCACCGCGAATCGGCGATGCCCGAAGAGTACCGCCCAGATTGCCGCGCATTCCACAATGGTGGTTTTGCCTGAGCCGCGAGGCATCGCAAACGCAAACTGGCCTCCGGTCAGAATGGCGGCTTGAAGTCGCCTGATGACCTGAATGTGATCTGGCGAAAACGGGATAGGGAAGCGTGCAGAGAAATAGGCCTGAAGGAAGAGGAGGAGGTCCGTCCGGCACTTCGCCCGCCGCTTCGGATTCTTGACCTTGGCCAGCTTCCCGAGGTCACGGCCCGCGGCCGACTCAGCTCGATCCGCCGCGCCGACCCGTTCCTTGTGCCGTTTGTAGTCGCGCTCGGGCATTTTTTGGGACGGGTAAGGAAAGTCTCTCTGGTACTTCGACTGTTCCCGTAGGGGTCAAAACCGCGTGGGGACGCGTAAGGACCCAAAAACAGTCGTCATAGTGTCGTTGCTATGACACTCGTTCATCTGTCGATTAGCCGAGTGTCGAAGCGTTGGGTGGGGCGGACGCCGGACACATCGCCCCACAGGCCTGCGACGGGGTCGATGGCGGCAACGACCCGACGAATGCTGCCTGTGACTCGCCGCATCTGCGAAGGCAGCTTCCGGATCGCCCGCTCGAAGCGACGCACGAGCATCCGCTCGGCATGCTCGCGGCGACGTCGCTGGCGGCGACTCATCGGCATGAGTTGGCTCTCACTTCCGAGTGCTGTAACTGGCCGCCCAATTCCGCCATCTGCTCGCCCGTCATCATGGCTGTCACTGTGATCATCGCCGGCTTTCCTGCCTCCAGCTCGATCACAACCCGAGTGGCTTTTCGCGGCACTCCCATGCGGTCGAGCATGGCGTTGACCTCGGGTGTGAAGCCTATTGGCATGCGGCGGCTCCTGTCACAGGACGAGCGGATCAGACTCCGGCCGTCTCTTTGAGTCGTTCGCGGATCTCCGCGACCTTACCCTTCCACAGGCGGAACTGCTCGCGTTCTTCGTCCGTCATGGCCTGGCCTTCGCCTTCTATGAGGCGTCGGCCGAGGGCCTGCAGATTGGCGCGGACCTGGGCGAGTTCACGCCGCTCGTGTTCGGCGGTGTCAATGGGGACGGGGTCGATCGAATCGGGAATCGCAGACACGGCTTCCATGCCGGGAGATAGGCTTTCGTAACGTGAATTTGTCAACCGGCCCGCTGGATCGCGGGCACGTCGAGGATCTTCGCGGCTCGCTTCAAACGCTTCCTCACGCCCTCGTAACTGAGGCCGATGAGGTGCCCTGTATCACGCAGCGTGTAGCCGTGCTGACCGTAGAGCAGGACGGCGACGCGGAGATCTCGCGGCAGGGCCTCGGCGTCCCGGCACGGCGAACGCTGTTCGATGATCGTGTCGACCAGGTCGCCGGCGTTGCTTTCACGAGGCCGCAGCCGGCCGAACGCCCGGCGGATCGCGAGCCGCACGCACTGCCGAGCGAATGGGCCGAACGGCCGGGATCGATCCTGGCGGCGGAGCGCCTCGATAATCGCGTCCGTGGCCGAATCCAGGACGGCATCGACCACGGCCGAGGATCGCCCCCGAGTCTCGGCGGCAACCGTGGCCCGCGCGTACGCATAGACGTCCGCGATCTCGGCGTCGGTGGGCATGCTTTCCCTCGACTGGTCGAGGGATTTTACTCGATGTGTGGCGGTGATCGAACGTCAGCTTGAGGCGACTCGAACTCGATGCCTTTCCAGTGTTGCTGGAAAACCGTCTTGTCTTCGTTTGCCGAGCGATAAATCACACCCCCGCCGGGGTCGAGTGCGCTTTGAATGTCCTGCATGAGACTGGCCTGAAGCGATGCCCAGTAGCCCGGGAAGCCGACCGGATCCACGCTCGGCCCTCTGAAGCACACTTCTACCATCTCGACATCCGTCGGCAGCGTCGTGAGCGACACCTTTCGCACGGGGTGCGCAGCGAGGATGAGATCGGCGCAGGCGATCCAGACGGCGGCGGGGCAGCGAACCACTTCAGCAAAGCCGCGGTCGAACCAGTACGTAATTTCTTCAGTGGTATCGAAGCCCGGAAGTCTTCCGCGAATTCTGTATTTCAAGCTTCCCGGAAGACTTCCAAACCAAGCCGCACAATTGCGATTGAAGAGGACTCTGACTCTTTCATTGAGTAAGCATCCTCCGCATCGACAGGCCGAGCCGGCTGGCGTGCCAAGGTGCGATACCTCATGACAAGCACTGCAAAGTTCTTTGCGTGACAGCTCAAGTTGCACCCGAATGAACTCCGCCCGCTCGGCCTGGTCGTGATCCTGCAACCAATCCGCGTACACGAGCCGTGGCGTGTCGTCTGCGGGATCTGCCAAGACAGCCCGAAGAAGGGCTTGCTCATCTCTCACGACTTCACCCTCCGCACGCGATCGATCTCCACTGACACTCTCTTGCCGCGACTGAGTTCCACCAGCACGCGACCATTCGCCGCCGGCTGAACAATGCGGCCCCGGGTCCACTGGTTTCCGCCCCAGCGGATCAGCACACGGGCACCAACGGGGAGATCGTGGTTGAGCTGACTGGCAAAACTCACCTCGCACCCCGCGTTTCGAGGCGACCGGCCAGGACGGCCCGTTCGAGCGGCGTCAGGTCCCAGGCGGCGAAGACAGCGTACAGGCTGCCGTGCAGGTGACGGATCAAGAGCGGGTCCTTCGGCGGTACCGGATCCCATTCGGCCTCGAACAGAATGCAATAGCGGTGCAGCGCTCGTCGCGGCCGAAGGTTGGGCGGAATCAGCGGGACGACGGCTCGATACTCGCTCTTCCAAGACTTCGGCCGGAACGCCGCGGGGGCCGTGTCGGCTGGCAGCACGATCCGACGGTGCCACGCCGCCCGGTCGTCGTGCCGGGCAGAGCCGAGATCGTGGCCGAACCGCATGCGGCCGCCGGTTTCGACGGACAGGAAGCACTCCGGCCAGTGAGCCCGGGCAACGGCCAGAGCAGGCCGGCCCTTCGGGTCTGGCGGGCAGGCCCGAAAGACAGCGTGGAGATCGAGCAGCGACCGGCCGGCGGCCAGGGCCTGGTAGCCGATCAGGATGCCCTTGTCCTCGGGCGTCGCTGCGTGACCCAGAAGTCCCTCGCGATACTCGTCGAGCTTCTGCCGGGCCTCGTGGGCCGGCATCGTGATCGTTTGCACGCCATTCATTTCGGCTCCTCGGCAAGGGGAAGGATTTTCGCGGCCGCTCGGAAGTCGCTCACAAGCAGCGAGGCCCGGGCCGCGACCAGGTGGAACGGCATGTCGTCGTAGACGCTGCGATCGTCGAGCCGGCCGGCCGCGGCCGCGAACGGGGCGAGGCCCGACTCCAGCGATGCGACCCGGGCGCGGAGGGTCTCATTCTCCTCCGCGGCGGCCTGAAGCCGCATCACCAGATCGGCTTCGAGGTTCGCCGGCGGCAGGACATCCATCAGCTCCCGCTGAAAGACATCGCACCATGGTCCGGCTTTGACGCCGACTCGCCGCACGAACAGGACCGCCTTCGTGCCGTCGGCCAGGACGCCGTTCCAGACTCGGCAGGGCACGCCCTCGACGGGGACGATGTCGGCCGTCGGCGTGCAGAGGACTTCGAGGGGCTTATTCATGTTGGGTTCCTTTCGCTTGGGCAGTTCGCGTTTCGTCGAACAATTCAGCGATTCGACTTCGCCCGCTCGGCCTTTTCCAGGGAGCGTCACACCCGTTGCAGAGCAAGGTGCCATCCGAGCAAGGCCCGAAGTCAAAATGCCCGCACCGCCAGCAGCGAGGGTTTCCTTCCGCGTCGACCAGGCCGTCTTGGGGAGGCTTTCGGTTCACGTTGGTTCCTTTCGGGATGAATCGGTGAGATCCAACAACAACGACGCAATAATCGGCGGATCGCCGCTCAGCAAAACGCCAGGGCTGGGCAGTCCCATTGCGCGGCTGTAGGTCAGCAGACGCCGGTGGTATTCCCGGATCAGATCCTCGATCCGTTCCGGCGGCAGAGATGCGTCGAATGAGAACTCCACGTCAAAGGAACGATGCCCGGTCTTGACGTGGCACACCTGCATGCCGTGCTCGGGGGCACGCCGCAGGAACTCGAGGAACCGGCGACGGGCTTGGCCTCGGGTCATTTCGCACCTGCCTTCGCCCGCCTGGCCTTCTTCTCGGCTTTCTTCTCCGCCCGTTCCTTCTCCGCTTCCTTCACCAACTTCGACCGATCCACGCCGAACGCGGCCCAAAACTCCTTCTCCTGCGACCCCATGCCGGAATCGAACGAGAACTTCCAGGTGTTCGACGTGTGGGCGGCAATCACCTCCGCGATCAGCTCGACCAGGTCGCCCGTGGTGCAAAGCTCGGCTGCCAGCGCTCGCACCGGGCCGCGGGCGGGATCGTCCCGCTTGGCTTTCTCGGTGAGGCCCCGCCGCTTCGCGACGAGCCGACAGGCATCGGCACCGCCGCAATTCGTGACGGCCGCGGCGAGGGCGCGGAACATCGTCACCGCGTCCCGCCCGGCGTTCGGATTGCCCGCCACGGCCCGCACCTTCGCGGCGACGATGCCGTTCGCCTTCAGGGCCGCGGCCTTGTTCGCCTCGGCTTTCCGCTGGCGAGCGGCCTGCTCCCGCTCGAAGCTGTTGTCCGGCTCCTTGTTCGCTGCGGGTTTCGCCACCCGCACCTTGACCACCTTGCCGACCTGGTCGCCGTGCCGATCGGTGACGATCACGGCCGTCTTCACCTCGTCCGCCGGCACGGTTTTGAGCTCCTTCCGGTCGAGGATCTGGTACTGGCTGGCATTGAGTACCACGCCCTTGTCCCGGTCCGGAACGCAGAAGTCCGCGCTCACCCGCAGCGGCTCGACGCCGCCGGCCTTCGCGGCCGTCGTCTTCAGCTGGAGCTGCACAAAAGCCTCGCGCTTCGCCGCAAAGCAAGTCAGGTCGGTGCAGTAGTCGCTCCCCTTCTTCGCCTCGCCGTTGAGCAACTCGTCGAAGAGCGTCGGATTGGAGCCGGACCGCCGCGGGCACGTGGTGCAAGCCCCGGCCTCGGGCAGCAACTCGGCGTCATCCCACTTCCACGGAGCCGAAGACAGGCAGTTCAGGAACGATTCCCGCACCCGGCGGCGGAACTTCTGGATCGGGATCGGCTGGCCGCTGTAGTCGTACAGTCGGCCGTGCTTCAGCAGCGCCTGCTGATCGTCCGCACGCAACCGGGCGAGCAGGTGGGCGTGCCCGAACGGCAGCTTGCCGCTTCGGAGTTCCTCCTTCAGCTCGTCCACCAGGTGGACGAGCTGAAGCCGGGCCGCGACGTATTTCTCCGGCCGGCCAATCTTCGCGGCGATTGCGGCCACATCGTCGCCGAGCTCGATGAGGTAGCGGTAGCCCTCGGCCTGTTCGAGCGGGGCGATGTCCTCGCGCTGGTCGTTCTCGATCACGGCCACTTCGGCCGCGGCCTTGTCGCTCAGGTTGCGGACCAGGGCCGGGATCACCGCCAGGCCGGCGAGCGTCGCGGCCCGCCAGCGGCGTTCGCCGGCGACGAGCTCGTACCGAGGGAGCAGGGCCTGGCACTCGGCTTCCGTCTTGCGAAACGAGTCCGGCTCGAACAAGATGCCGACGGGCTGCCCTCGGTCGTCGATGATCTCGATGACGAATCCCTTCCTGCCGCCCGTGCCGCCGGGGGCGACTCTTAGCTTCCGCGGCCGGAGGATGACGGGTTCGAGCACGCCCTTCGAGAGGATGCTCTCGGCGAGCTGGCCGAGGGCCGACGCGTCGAACGTCTTCCGCGGGTTGTGCGGCGACGGCGTGATTTTGTCGAGGGCGATCCGCCGCAACTCGTCATCGCCGAAGTTTTCGACGGGGGCGGGTGTCGGGCTGGGAGCCTTTGGTAAGGTTGCCGCGGGTTTGGTGGCTTTCATGGCCGTTCTCCGATGGGGTGTTGAGGCAAGCAGAACAGAGGTCGGGCTCGATCCAGCGGCACGGGGTGCCGGTCCGGGCGACACACCCGGAGCAATCGTCTTCAGTGCAGCCGCAGACGCGGCAGATGCCGCCGGCCGCGGCGAGCAGCTCGGCGGCCAGTTTGCGGGCTTCGGCCGCGGTGAGCTTGGAGTCGCCTCGGCTGGTGGAGAGGCGAATGGGTTTGACGGGGTGGCCCGGGATACGGTGGGCGTAACATCGCGGGCGGGCATCGGGCGGTGGCATGAGGGCTTCTCCTGGGTGGGGTGATTTCGGGGTAATCAAGCGAGCCTGAATTCCATCCGAATCCCGTCTTCTTCGAGTTGCGGGTAGTAGCCACGGAGGATCTTCGTGGCCCTGAAGCCCTGCGAGCGGAAGAAGAGCTGCGCGGGCAGATTCCATTCCGCCGGTGATCCGGATGCACCGCAAAGTTGAGGATCCGGAATCGCGTTTTGCGAAGCTCGTAGATCATGAAGCCGGCGATCTCCCGATCCACTTCGACGACGCTGCCAATGCAATTCCACTGGCGGAGGCAGGTCTGAAACTCGTCGCCCGTCCAGGGCCTCTCGAAACAAGCTCGCTCGATGGCCTCCATTCGGTCCAGGTCGCGGCGGAGCATCCACCGCACGCGAGCGGAAAGCGTTGTCTTGGCTGGGCTGTTCATCCGTGTCCTTTCGACCAGATTTCCACCACGGGGTTGGGCGGGTGCGGATATTGCTGCAGGCCGACCCAGTGAGCCTTGTCCTGGGCCGTGGTGGGGAACTGGGGTCGCAGAGCGAACCAGTCCTCGCAGGCCTCGGCGTGGATGAGGGCGAGCAACCGCCGCAGGTGCGGGGCGGGCGACTCGAAGGGGTGGAGGGACTGAGTCGTCACGTGATCTCCTGCGGTGCCCACACGTGGAAGTAACCCGGCGACGGAGCGCCCTGCTCGATCGTCGCGAGCATCCGGAATTTGCCGAGCGAATCCTCGGGCGTCTCCGCCCCGACGCGGCCGAGGCGATACGAGGTCGTTTCGCTGAGCGGGTAGGCCGCGGTCGTGTAGCCGCTGATCTTCAGGGTGCCAGCCCGCGTGCCGGTGAAGCGCGTCAGCACGCACCGCAGCGGGATCCGGCCGAGCCGATCCCAGGTGAGGAACGTGTCGATGGCAGACTCACCCGGCGGAAGCTTCGTGAACTTCGGCACGGGGTCGCCCTGCGGTCTTCGCCGCGGCGGCGGCGTGTGCTCGTCGAAGTCGTCGCCTGCAACCGGGGCGGGGGGGGGGATTTTGGGCGGTTTGAGCGTTGGTGCGGGGCACATTCAGTCCTCTCGGAACAGGGCGGGGGTTGGGGATGATTTCGACCTGCGGCCGGGCTGAGACTTCCTCACCGGTGGTAACTCGGTTTCGGATCTGGAATACTTCTCGACGATTTTTGAGGTCGCCGGCGGAGCCGCTGTTGCCGCGGCCGCTTCCGCCTGCGTGGCCGCGTGTTCGCACGGCCAGCACAGCGCGAAGAACGGCGAGCCGGTGCCGCGGCCGCATTCGCGGCACCAGCGAGTCATGCACTTCCAGCACTCGCCCAGGCGGTCGAGTGGCTTGCTGCATTGCGGGCAGGGGAAGCCGGCGAGAGCCTTCACGTGAAGAGTTCTCCCCGGCCTGCCAGTGCTGGCCGCGACGTACCGAGCACGCGGGGCGACCGGATCTGAGCTTCGCGGGCGTTCTTCGCGAGCTCGGCCTTGGCCTCGTCGAGCGCCTTCGCCGGCGTGGTGCCGACACCGTAGCCGGAGAGCTTGGATTCGCGGTGTTTGAGGCTCACGCTGAACCGGGCCGACCCTTCGCCGTAGCACGACAGCGTGAGGCTGCAGTCAACGCCATCCGGCATTCGATCCTGCATCAGCTCCCGCTCTTTGTGGAGCTGGTGGGCGAAGTCCATCCAGTCGATTCGCTTACCCGCCATGATTTGCCTCCAGGGTTTCATCACTCAAGAATTCCCAGAGCGTTCCGCGCTTCCGATGCGGATCTCGCCGGTCGAGCTCCTCGCGCAGCACGCCGGCCTCGTGGTAGCAGCAGCCCGATTCCATCCGCTGCAGCCAGCGGACCAGCTCGGCATGGGAAAGCCGACTGGCGACGCCGACCAGGTCGCGGCCCTCGGCCGCGGCCCGGGTTCCGCTGTCCCATCGCGGCGAGTCGAACTCCCGGCCGTTTCGGTCGGCGATCCGCACGGGACCGACTTCGGCGCACGTGTTCACGTTTCCGCCTTCTCACTCGAAATCCGGGATCGGAAGTGATCCGCCAGACGGCGGACCTCGCCGATCGGAGCCAAGGCCTCCGGTTCCGCCGGAAGCTCGATTCTCGACCGAGGCAGCGGACTCGCCCGGCTGGGCGGACCGGAACGCAGTCGGCCGATGTAGTTCTCGATCTCGCGCGGCGTCGGACGGTCCCGTCCGCGTTGCCGCGCCCAATCGCAAAACTCCCAGAACCGACGGCCGAACTCCCGGACGTCGTCGGGCAGGTACGGCGGATCGGCGCGACCGAGCCGGTACGCGACCGGGCGGATCAGGTCCTCGGCCGTGACGGGGTCGAGGCCCGCCACCTCGGCGATCGCCGAGGCCAGGGGCGATGGCGGGCGGGCCGGTTTCGGCTCCAGGGGTTTTGCTGGTTCTGGTTCGAGGATCGAATCGAATAATCCTCCCTCTTCGCCGCTCGGCGGCGGGTCCCCGGAGGGGGGGCTTTGGGGGGGATTCTTGTTTCTTGTTTCTTGTTTCTTGTCTTTATCCTCCGCGCGGAGGGGATTCGGCGTTTCGCCCTCCGCGCGGAGTCCGCGCGGAGGGCGATGGAGCCTTTTGCCCTCCGCGCGGAGTTTGATGGCCACCGACGGAAGCGCTCCCTCGGGAGCCGTTCCCAGGCGGGCCATGCGCTTCTTCGCCCACTCGGGGGCGTGGTCGTACAGGTCGTGGATCGCGTACTGGCCGTCGGCATTCCGATCGACGAACCCCGCCTCCACGGCCGCGGCCGTGAACCTGCCGCGCTCGCCCGGGTACTCTGCGGCCCCCTCGACGTCGAGCTCGTCGCCCAGCACGGGCGAACCGGTCTGGTAGCCGCGGAGCCACATGCACTCCAGGTACCCGATCAGGTGCGGCGTCGGCTCGCCGAGCAGGCGACGCAAGCGAGTGAACTTGCGGTGGGCGATCAGTTCGGGCTTCACGTGGTGAATCCTTTCAGTCGCTAGTTTCGTTGTGCCGCGGCAAGGCTCTCTCAGTTCGGGAGGTTCAGCCGGTCGAACAGCTCGTTCATGGTGCAGCAGATGTTTTCCGGCGGGCCGAGCAGCAAGTGCATGAGATCGGGTTCCACTCGTCCGAGCGCGAGCGTGAACACGGGCTTGCCCTGAGCGGCCATGAATCCCGCTTCGAGGTGCGCCGACCGGCCGCACGGCAAGACGAGCACGCAGCAGTCGGCGCGGTCCATTCCGCTCCGGTCGCTGGCGTAGCCGGCCTGGGCGATGGGATGCCGCAGGGCCTCCCGCCATTGCTCGGGGGTCCAGCCCAACCAGTTCGGATGGATCGACTGCCAGGAGAAACCGTGCTCGCCCGGGCCGGGGTTGCGAAAGTCGTAGACATCCAGGCCCATCGCTCTCAGTGCCGCCACGACTGCGGGCTGCAAGAGGTTGCGCCAGGACGAGGCGACGTACACGCTTCGGAGCTTTGCCGGCGTCGCGGGCGGAACATTCAGTTCGACTTCGTCAATTTCGTTCATGGTGGCTCTCGGGGATTGTTGAGGGTGAAATCAACCGACCGGGTCGCCGAGGTCATGTTCGGACTGCCGCGGATCGGGCTTGCAGAGCGTGACGACGCAACACCAGTCCCGCTCTTTGCACTTCGCCCGCCACTTGGCCAGGAACTCCCGGCCCTTTTCGGGGCAATACTTCCCCTTGGCCATCGCCCAGCGGATGAAGGCCTCGACCGCGGGGGCGGCGAGGGCGACCTCGATTCGGCCGCGACTGACGACGGGGTACACGTCCGGGATGTACTGGGTGTTCTCCTGGAGAAACTCTCGGGCCATGCTCTCGTAGCTGGCGAGGCTCACGACTTTCCTCCGGCGTTGGGCATCTTGCCGAGGGCCTCGACCAGGGCCTTGCGCTGGTGCAAGCTGATCGACACCCACTTGGCGTTCTCGCTGTACTTGGCGCTGTACTTCGCGTTGATCCACTTCACCGCGTCGGGCCAGGCCTTGCCCTTCGTGGCGAGCAGAGCCGTGAGGGCTTCGACGCTCGCGACCGGATTCGCCGCGGCCGTGGTTGCGGCGGCGGCGGGCTTGGCGTTCGCCGGGGGAGGCGGAGGGGTTGGCGGCGGCGAATCGCCCGGAAGCGTCGGAGGCGTGACGAACTGTTTCTTGGCCTTGTCCCACGGCACCCACTGGCCCCGTACCTGCGAGAGGTAGCGGCCGATGCCGACTCGCACGGCGACCCGCTTGAGCGCGTCCGAGAAGCCGGCCTTAAGCCGGTCGCCGACGTCTTCCTGCGACGAGCAGCCGCCGGCGTCCTCGTGCTCGATCCATTCGCCGAGGATCTTCACCCGCAGCGAGCAGACCACGCCGTCGGGCAGTTCGCGGTACCGGGTCTGCCAGCCGCCGACGCCGAGTACCTCGCCGAGGCGATCCATCACTTCCTTCGCCGTGATGTAGGGGACGGCGAGTGCTTGCTTCTTGTCTTCGGTGATCTGCTTCGGCTTCCACCGAACCGCCTCGGCCGGGAACGGGGCCGCGAGCGCAGCCTGAATCTTCTCGACGGTGTCATTCGCAGGCATGAACCCACCCCCTTTCGGCAGTCTCGACCGCCTCCGGGCTGCAGTCGCGGACCTGCCAGAGTTCGTCGTGGCTGCTCGTTACCTGAATGGGGCGGCCGCCGCGGAGCAGATCGGCAAGCAGCCCGGGGCCAACTCGGTCGGCGAGCTCATCGCGCAGCTCGCGGCACACTTCGTCCGCGATCGGGGCCGTCTTGCTGCCGATCGCCAGCAGCATCGCGACCGAGTCGATGGGATGGATCTGGCCCGCGGGCCGAACTCGGATCACGTGGATCATCGATCTCCTCCTTCAGCCAACTCGTAGCGGCCATCGGCCGCGAACCGGAACGCTGCATCCGTCAACCGCTTGACCACCAGCTTCACCGGCAACACCGCCTCCGCGGACAGCTCCTCGGCCGTCGCCCGCCCGCCGAGGCGAAGCAGGGCCTCGCGGACCTCGGCGGCCTGAGCCGCGGCGATCATCCCCGGGCTAGTGGGGTCGGCGGGGTCGAGGTTCCGCTGGTAGAACTCGCGCCCTGGGCCGACAGTGCCACTCGGCCGGCGTCGGTCAGTTGGACGGTCGATTCCCGCAGGCTGTGCTTCACGGTCCGGAACCACGGGTGTCCCGCGAACGACCGGCGCAGCTGGGCCGGATCGATTCCCAGCCGCCGGGCCAGCGCGATCGGCCGCAGGCCGTCCGGCAGGTCGGCGAGGATTCGGGCCGCGGGTAGGGCGTGCTTGCACTGGCCCTTGCTGTTCGACCCGCCGACCCCTCGCGGAGGGTTTGCCGGCGGCACCGCCCGAGCCGCGGGAGAGTGCTTGCCGTTGAGCGACGGGCTGGCCGCGGGAACGAGAGGAGGAGGCGGGGGCGTTGCCTTGTCGGTGGGGGCCGCTGCCGGGGTCGCGGCGAGAGCCTGGGCGATCAGCTCCCGCACGGCCCGGAGTCGGTCGAGCTCGCGATCGACCGCCGCCAGGTCGCCGGCCGTGACGGTCGAGAGCGTGGAGTCGAGTCGCTGGAGAAAGGTGTTCATGGTGTCACCTCGGTGTTGCGCACGATCACGAATGGGCTGTCCTCGGACTCGATCGCGTTGAGCGTGTCGAGGATCCGCGTGTGGACGTCGCGGTAGCAATCGCAGGTCTCGGAGTGGTGGCAGTGAGCCGCGGCGGCGAGGTACTGCCGCAGGGCCGCGTACATCCGCGGTGCGGCGATCGCCAGCCGGGCGTTGCCGGCGACTTCCTCGGGCGGGAGGCCGCTCTCGGTGAGGACGATCTTGCCGTTGGCATCCAGCTCCGGGGCGAACTGGAGCGTTGTCTCGGAGAGGAGGTCGTGGTCGGTCTGGCCGGGACCGTCCTGCAAAGTCCAGAAGCCGCCGGCGAAGACGGCGTACCAGGGCAGCTTCGAGTGCGGGATCGGGGGCGGCGGGGGCTTGCGGTTCATGATTCGGGTTCCTCGGCGGGGGCCGTAGGGGCGGGTTTGTGGATGGCGACTTTCGCGGCGCGACGGCGGAGGCGGGAGCGGGCGTAGGGCAGCCTGCGAACGAGCTTCTCCAGGTCCTCTCGCTTGAACAGAACGACGCCGCCCTCCAGGGCCACGGGCCTGGGCAGTTCGTCCATGCGAAACAGCCGGTACCAATGGGACTCGCTGACACCGAGGAAGAGCGGTCCAAGCTTGTGGCTGATGAGCAGCGGCCAGCCGACGGATGCGACCGGGGCCTCGGTCTCGTGCGGCGCTTCGGGTTTGCGACTTTTGGCGCCCATGCGCGCGGTCTCCCACTCGGGGCGTTCGGCGGAACGCCCGGCCGGAATGGTCGGTGTCAAGGGGCTGTCACTTCTTCGCCCCGAGAAGGGGCAGTGGCTGGGCGTGGATTCGAACCACACGGCCCGGGGTAGCTCGCGGCGAACCGCTTATCGGGTAGCCAGCCCGACCCGGACACCTCTCCAAGAGGCAGCTCCCAGCCAAATCACCTTCACGCCTGGCCCTTCGCCTTGGCGATGGCCTCCCGAGCGAGGCCGAGCGATTCGACCAGATCATCGAACGAGGGCGGCGCGTTCTCCGCTCGGGACGGATCGCCGAACGTAAGCAGGAGCTTTTCGCACGCGGCCAGCAGGGCAGGGGCTGCTTGCTTCACGTCCGCTTCTCGCGTTCGCTTCGCGATGCACGCCGCGAGATCCTCGGCCTCTGCAAGCTGGGCGTCGCCGACCCGGTTGCGGCCAATCCGGATCCGCTCCTCGATCCAGAAGCAGTTCGTCGCCGTCGGCCCTGTTGAGGCAGCTGGCCGGGTGCTGCAGTTCGAGCGACTTCTTCATCGCGTACCTCCGAGTTGGCTCGTTGTCGCTGCTCGGGTCAACGGCTCGAATGGCCCGTCTTCCCGGTCGAACAGGGCCGTCATGCATTCCCGGAGCCGAGCCAGGTCGCCGTCCATTGCCGCTTCGCAGGCCGCGGCGAAGATCAGGAACTCGTCGGGCTGGTCGGCCGTCATCGTGATCTTCACGCATTCATCCGGCAGATCGCTGTCGTTTCCGGTCGATGCATCGAATGAGAGCTGCATGGTCCGTCCCTTGAAGAATGCGGTTCCCGCTCTCGGTCACCGCCAACCTGTCACGCCTGCCCGCGGGGGCAGCCTGCCGGCGAACCCTCCTGACTCGCGCCCCGGCGTTCGGGATCCTCTTCCGTGTTCCAAATTCGAGCGGCCGGGAATCGCACCCGGCGCGGTCGAGCGTGCTGGCGGCTCGACTGGTCCTCTGTGGCCATCCGCTCACCACCGAGCCGCTTCCAACCCGGCTCGGCTCCACAAACTTCACACGTACCGATGCGGTTCGCAGCGGCACATCCGTTCGAGGGACTCCGCGTACCGCACCCGCAGGTTCTGGCACTGGAGTTCCTTCTCCAGAACTCGCACCCGCAACCGCTGAGCCTGCCGGGCCGCGGCGATCACGGTCCAGATGCCGGCAATCGCGGACAGGATCGCCAGGGCGAAGAGGGCCTGAATCAGACTGTCCATTCGCGAACTCCTTTCGGTCGGCGGGGCGATCCCCCGTCAGCGTGAAAGACTAACCCGGGGGCGGGGATGGTCAACGGCCACGGCGCGCTTGGCCCTTTCTGTCCACTTCGGACTCTCCAAAACCCTTCGCTGTCCCTTCGGATTCCTGCTCGGCTTCAGAGCTGGATCCCGCGTCTGCGCCTACCTGAAGCCGATCCTGGATGTGCAGGAAGGCCACGACGTCCATCCAATGACACCAGTTCCCGCCCCGCGGAAGCCTAACTGGCCTGGGGAATTGCCCTTCGGCGATCAGTCGCCGCAACGTCTTCGGGCTCGTCCGCAGATACTTTGCAGCTTCTGGGATCGAAAGCAGATCGTCCGCAGGACCGTCGATAGTTCGGCAACGATAAGTCAGCGTGCCTTGCATCTCGTTACCCTTCGCGGCGGTCTCCCACCGATCCGATGCTTGGGTTAGCGGCCTTTGCGGAAAAAGATCGAATGAACGCTGTCGGCGATCGAGCAGGTTTGGTACACGAAATAAGCGATGGCTATGGCTGTGTAGATTGCGGCCATGCTAGGTCTCTGTGTTCGCGGTTTGGAAAATCGCGCTTCATCTGCTATATATCTACAATTGGATTAGTCACCGGTCAAGTCCATATGGAGTTATTTACTGTGACCTTTTCAGAGCGGCTTAGACAACTCCGTTTGGATTCGGGGCTTACGCAAAAGCAGCTCGCAGACAAATCCGGCATTTCACAGTCGGCAATAGGCCACTGGGAATCTGGAGCCCGCCCCGGCGGTCCTTCCGTGTCGCAATTGTTTCTGCTCTGCGATGCCCTGGGAGTTGGATGCGAAGCGTTTCGAGGCCTCGATCCCGCACCGCAAGAGCGTGAGCCTTCAAAGCGAGGCCGTCCCCAAAAGCCGGCCGATCTGCCCCGTGTGCCAGAAGCCCCGCCGAAAAAGCGCAAGAAAAAGTCGTGACCCGAATTCGCCCGGCGGTTAGCCTTTGATGGCCGACTTCCCATCAGGGCGAACCCATGATCCGCTTCCTATGCCCGACCTGCGGGAAGAACCTCAAGGCCCCGGATGATCTAGTCGGCCGCGCGGCCAAGTGTTCGCGGTGCGGAGCCTCGGTCGAGATCCCGCTCTCCGGCCTGATCGAAGCGGCCTCGCCTGCGCACGCAGAAGCAATTGCAGTCCCGCAGGCGGTCGAGCCAGACATGACCCTGCGACTCGTGGAGCCCCCAAGGGAGGAGCGGCCGGCCTCTTGGATCATGAAACCTCCCATCGTGGCGGAACTGGTTCCGAAGGCGAAGCCGCGGCCACCCGCTCAGGAACCTGAAACCCGCTGGATTGACACGCAGTCCGGCCGAATTCTCATTCTGGCGATTGCCCTGAGCGTAGCCTTTTTGCTGGTTTCGTTTTTTTGTTTTGTCAGTGGCAACTTCGGCGTTGCTATGCTTTGTCTTGTGGGTGGAGGGCTCTGCACTTACTTGATTCCCGCTCTCGTCGCAGACGCACGCTCACACCCCAACGCAACTCCGATCTTCGTCGTGAATCTCCTGTTGGGCTGGAGCTTAGTCGGGTGGACCTTCGCATTGGCTTGGTCGCTTTCCGCCATCAAACGTACCTGACCACCCTCACCCCTCCTCCGCGATCCGCAACGCCTCCCGCTCCTCGACCAACGCCGCCCTCACGCCGGCCGCCTGCCCCTCGGGCAACGGCCCCCTCTCCCGATACACCGCCACGGGCCGATCCCCCGGCCCGGCGAACTCGACGGCCCCGACCAGGTCGGCCGCGACGAGCCGCCCGCCGCGGAGCTCGACCAGGGCGACGCGCAGATCCTCCGGCGTGACGCGCACGCTCTTCGACTCGGCCATGACTCCGATACCTCGGTGTTGCTCGCGGGATGCATTCGCTTCACCAGATGGGACGCGCAGCAGCACGCGAGTATGCAGGTGCCCGCGAACTAATGCGCCGGCATTCTGGCGAAAATCGACGGGTGGTAGGGCTTATTCGGAATGGGAAGCGGGGCCGGGTCGCGGGAGGTGGAAGGCAACGAAAACGCCCGCGGCGAGGGGCCGCGGGCGACGATCGAAGGGGTGAAGGCTCTCGCCCAACTACTCGATTTCGCCGAACAGACTCGGCCCAGTAGCCGGCGGGTCCAGGTCGAAGGTTTTAATGACGAGCCAGTTGTTGCGGTGGTTGTTCATGTTGCCGACGACGAGAAGTTTGCCCCGATCCTGCCGGTAAGCATTTGCGCCCCATAGGGCCTCGGGGGTGTCCGCGTACTGGGGATTCGAGAGCAACCGGTACGCGCCCCACTCTCGGACTTGAAGATTGTGCTCGCCGTCCGCGTCTTTGAATCGAATGTAAGGGGCAAACTTCACCGCGTTAACGTCGATCCCTTCCTGGTCTTCCAGGTCCTCGAACAAGCTGCGGTGGACTTCTTCC
>ERZ650311.182-NODE-182-length-42307-cov-7.926276_pt1 | contig 42307 bp, 60 predicted proteins | sample MGYA00376247_ERZ650311 | MGnify/ENA primary metagenome ERZ650311 (study PRJEB26733, sample SAMN07839324) | wastewater metagenome | biome: small river; feature: stream; material: water | place: USA: North Carolina | collected 2016-07-28 ... | reverse complement strand
TACCCTGCTTGCGCAGGGTTAGCCGCCTGAAAATGAAGCTGATTCAAGCCCGCCCGGTTCGCCGCGTGGGGCTTTTTCGTTCGTGGGCCGCAGCGTCACCATCTATGGCTTTTGTCCACTGGCTGCGCGCCCACAACCTACAACCTCCCCCGGAAGCTGAACGGGTCTCCTGCGGCTGCCCAGCCGTCATCAGCAGAGTGGCGACGGCAGCAGCCAGCCCGCAAGGGTAGTCCGATGGCGGGCAGAACACAATGAGCGACATGAACTACCCAAGGCGCGAAGTGTGGATGTCCTACGACTGCCCGCACAGCTTCGACTTCGACCTGCACGACGAGCGCCTGGTCTACAAGGGCCAGCGCTTCCACTGCTCCGGCTGCGGCGGTGAGCATGTCGCCGGGGTCGATGTGCAGATTCAAGTGGGCGTGGATGTTCAGACCGCCCCCAACGAGTACGACTACGAACGGCGCCAGTTTGTGGATTTGCCGGAATCGGCTGAAGCGCTTCGGGCTCTGGTAGCTGGGCAATGAAACTCCAGCGCATCCCCAACAGGCTGGCATCCATCACCACGACGCGGCTGCCCAGCCGTCATCAGCAGAGTGGCGACGGCAGCAGCCAGCGCGCAAGCGTAGTCCTATGGCGGGCAGAACATGGCATACGACAACAACGACGGGCGACTAAGAGGCAGGAAGCTACAGGCCGCACGCCTTCGTATCTGGTCGAATGACCCACACTGCGCAAGGTGTCGCGCCCTCGTGGCATACCCGAGCGGCTTCGAGCTGGATCACATTACGGCGTTGCACAAGGATGGCAGCAACGACGACGACAACATGCAGGTGCTTTGCCCGTCTTGCCATCAATCGAAGACGGCGCAGGACATGGGCTACAAGGAGCGGGCGAAGTTCGACGCGCAAGGGCGTGTGGTGTGGTGAGTAGTCCCCCCCCCCGGTTCGATCTTTGGCGCCTTTTGCCTGGAAACCGGCCGGTTCCCTCTTTGCACACACCCGCGAAATGGCAATAGGGGGTTGAACCCCCGAGGAATACATGAAAACGCACCCTGTCATCGTCAGCCGCAAGGTTGAGGATTTAATACCCTACGCGCGCAACAGCCGCACCCACAGCGATGCGCAGGTAGCGCAAATCGCGGCCAGCGTGCGCGAGTTCGGCTGGACGAACCCGGTGCTGGTGGACGGCGAGAACGGCATCATTGCCGGTCATGGCCGCGTGCTGGCCGCGCGCAAGCTGGGTATGGACGAAGTGCCATGCATTGAGCTGGCCGGGCTGTCAGATACGCAGCGGCGCGCTTACATCATTGCCGACAACAAGCTGGCGCTTAATGCCGGCTGGGACGATGAACTACTGGCGATTGAGTTTGCCGAGCTGGCTGATGCTGGTTTCGACAACCTGCTGACCGGCTTCACACAAGACGAGATTGACGCGCTGACGCCCGAGCAAATTCCCGAAGGCTTGACCGACGAGGATGCGGTGCCCGAGTTGCAGGCCGAGCCGGTGAGCAAGCTGGGCGACGTTTGGGTGCTGGGCAAGCATCGGGTGATGTGCGGGGATTCGACCAGCATTGATGCGGTTGAAGCGCTGATGGATAAAGAAGTTGCTGAATTTTGCTTTACATCGCCACCTTACAACCTGGGCGCTTCTGTTGCACTGAGAAACGGGGCTAGAAAAGGTAAGAAGTCAGCATACAACGACTTTAATGATGATGCCGAATGGTCGAATTTAATGATTGGCTTTATCAATAATGCATTGATAAATGCCAATGTTGTATGTGTAAACGTGCAGATGCTAACTGGCAATAAATTTGATCTTCTAAAATTATTTTCCGCTTACTCTGAAAATACAATTGACATCGGCATTTGGTCAAAAACAAACCCGCAGCCTGCAATGGCAGATGGTGTAATGAATTCTGCTTTTGAATTCATGTGGTTTTTGTCAAATGAAGAAAAGCCAAACAGACGAATTAAAACAGCTAATTTTGATAGGGGAACATTCTCTAATGTGTTCCTTAGTGGGACTGCTGGCGGGCATGATGCAAGTGTCCATGGCGCTGTGTTTCCGTCAAAGATTGCAGAGCATTACGTCACAAACTGCTCGGCAGATGGATCATCCGTTCTTGATTTATTTGGCGGGACGGGTACAACCCTGATCGCCTGCGAGAAAACCGGCCGCCACGCCCGCCTGATGGAGCTAGACCCTAAGTATGTGGACGTGATCGTTCGCCGCTGGCAGGAGTTCACCGGCAAGCGCGCAGTGCACGCCGTCACGGGCGCGCCGTTTCCTGACTGACCGCGATGGGCCGACGTGGCACGCGCTCCGAATACGCCGCCCATGCCAACGTCACGAAGCCGTACGTGACTAAGCTGGGCAAGCAGGGGCGTCTTGTGCTCGTCATGGAAGATGGCCGCGAGGTGGTCGACTTCGACGCCACCGACGCGAAAGTCAGGGCCGCGACGGACCTCGGCCGGGCCGGCAACGGCGCCAACTCTGGCGGCTCATCAGCGGCCTCGGGCGCTGTCGGCGACCTGTTCCGCAAGGCTCAGACACAAGAGCGCGCCTACATGGCCCGCTTGCTCGAGCTGCGCTACAAGCGCGAGAGCGGCGAGCTGGTAGCCATCTCCGACATCCGCGCCGCGTACGCTCGACGCATCTCCACGCTGCGCGACGCGATGATGCAGATCCCGTCGCGCCTCGCGCCTGTGCTCGCTGCCGAGACGGACGAGGTGCTGGTGCACGACCTGCTGCAGGACGAGCTCCAGTCGGTGCTTTCACGGGTGGCCGAATGACGACCGAAGCGCTGGCCGAGTTCGTCATGGGTGACCTGTTCCGCCAATTCGGGCGGCCGCCGGAGCGCGTCACCGTCACCGAATGGGCCGAGCGACACCGGAACATCGGGAACATTGAAAGCGCCGAGCCCGGCCCCTACCGCGTCAGCCGCACGCCGTACGCGCGCGAGCCGCAGGACTGCATGTCCGCGCGCAGCACCGTCGAGGAAGTCGTGCTCATGTGGGCCGCGCAGACATCGAAGACCACGGTGCTGCTGAACTGCCTGGGCTCGGCGATCGGCACCAATCCCGGCCCGATCATGATCGTCTGGCCGACCAACACCGTGGCCAAGCGCAACAGCCGCCAGCGCATCGCGCCGCTGCTGTCCGAAAGCGAGCAGCTGGCCGGCAAGGTGGCCGCCAACCGCAGCCGCGACAAGGCCAACACCACGCTGCTGAAGGAGTTCCACGGCGGCATCCTGGTGATCGCAGGCGCCAACAGCGCGGCCGACCTGCGCTCGACGCCGGTGCGCGACCTCTACCTCGACGAGGTCGACAACTTTCCGCTAGACGTCGATGGCGAGGGCGACCCGAGCAAACTCGCCGAGGCCCGGCAGACCACCTTCGCGCGGCGCAAGCGGCTGCGCAGCAGCACGCCCACCACCAAGGGCATGAGCCGGATCGAGGAAGCCTACCTCGGCTCCGACCGCTGCCGCTACCACGTGCCGTGCCCGCACTGCGGCGCGTACCAGCCGCTGGAGTTCGGCACGAAGGACGCGCACGGCCTGAAGTGGTCGAAGGACGCGAGCGGCGCCCCGATCTTGTCGACGGTGCGCTACGTCTGCCGCGAGAACGGCTGCGAGATCCGCGAGGCGTCCAAAGGCACGATGCTGGCGCGCGGCTTGTGGGTGGCCGAGAACCCGGGCGCGCAGGGCGGCCGCGTCCGCGGCTTCCACCTGAACGGCCTGTATTCGCCGCTCGGCTGGCTGTCCTGGCGCACCATCGCTCAGGAGTGGCACGAGGCGATGCAGGCGGCCGGACGCGGCGACCTGTCGCTGCTGCGCGTCTTCATCAACACGCGCTTGGCCGAAACCTTCGAAGAGCAGGGCGACAAGGCCGACGAGCACGCGCTGCGCAAGCGCGCCGACGCGTCCGACTGCCAGATGCGGCAGGTGCACCCGCGGTGCTTCGTCTGCACCCGCGCCGTCGACGTGCAAGGCGACCGGCTGGAGGCGTACACCTGGGCCTGGGGCCGCGGGATGGAGCGCCAGCTGGTCGATCGCGCTGTGTTCTACGGCGACCCGGCGGCGCCCGAGAGCGACACCGGTAGCCCGTGGGCGGCGCTGACCGCCTATCGGGCCGAGCCCGTCACCAACGCCGCGGGCTTCACCGTGCCGGTGCTGGCCACGTTCATCGACAGCGGCGGCCATCACACGCACGCGGTCTATGTGTACTGCAGGCAGCACCGCGGCGCCGCCGTGCACGCCGTCAAGGGTGCGAGCCAGGCCGCGCGGCCGATCCTCGGGCGGCCGACCGACGTGGACATCAGTTGGAACGGGCAGAAGGTCAAGAAGGGCGTCAAGTTGTGGCAGATCGGCACCGACACCGCGAAGACCGAGGTGTACGGGCGGCTGCGGGTGGAGCAACCGGGGCCAGGGTACGTGCATCTGCCGTCCGATGTGCCGACCGAAGTGCTCGAGCAACTGACCAGCGAGCGCCTGGTCACGCGTTACGTGAAGGGCCGGGCGCGTCTGGAGTGGGTCAAGCCCAACGGAAGGCGCAACGAGGCGCTGGACTGCGCCGTGTACGCGCTTGCGGCGGCGCACTTCCTGGGGATGGAGCGATGGAAAGAGGCGGATTGGGCGCGCTGGGCGCTCGCACTCGTCGAGCAGCCCGCGCCGCGGCAGAAAACCGCGCCGCAACCCGGACATCAGCAGCCCGAAGGTGCGCCGCCGGCACTTTTGGCGCGACCGAAGCAACCGGCGCGAGCCGCGAGGGACTGGTGATGAGCAAGACGACCAAGAAACAGCCCGAAACGACCGCCGCGGCGCCCCGATCGTCGCCAGCGGCGATGACGCCGGCCACGCCGCAACCCGTGCGCGACCTGGTCGACGCGATCTTCGTGCTTCTGGTGAGCGAACACCCGGAACTTGCCCGACTGAACCTCGCGGACCTGAAGCGACTTGCGCGCGAAGAGTTCGGCGGCGAGAAGGCGTACGTCCGCATGCCGCAAGAGGCCGACGAACGCCAGCGCGCCCAACTCGATCAGGTCCTGTCGCTGTTCAACGGCCGCAACGCCAGCGAGATTGCCAGAAAGCTCGGCATCGGCCGCGCCACGGTCTACCGGCTGCTGAAGCGCGCGAGGCGGGCCAAGATGGAGAAAGTGTCTCACGCGTTCCCGTGACTTGAGACAGCGCGCTGGATAGGGTGGCGGCCGCTATGGCCGTGACCCAAACCGACATCGACGCGCTAGACGCCGCCATCGCCAAGAGCGAATTGCGGGTCGAGATCGAGGGTCGAAGCGTCACCTACCGCGACATCGATCAGCTGATCGCCGCACGCAAGCACCTCGCCGGGGTCGTGGCCGGCTCGACATCGCCGCAGCGACGCGTCTTCCAGTACCGCATGACCACGGCGCGCGGGGACTGACAGCCGTGGCCGCGAACCCCGTCGACCGCTTCATCGGCTGGCTCAACCCGCACGCAGGGCTGGCCAGACACTTCGCCCGCCAGCGCCTGCAGCGCGCTTACGAGGCCGCGAGCCCGCGCGACACCTGGAAGCCGCGCCGCAGCGGTGCATCTGCGAACGCCGACCACCAGGCCGACGCCTCAATCCTCCGGTCCAAGGCCCGCGCGCTGGTGCAGAACGTGCCGTACATGCGTGCCGGCCTCGACGCGCTGGTCTCCTACACCGTCGGCACCGGCATCCTGCCGCGCAGCACCTCGGCGACGCAAGCCGACGTGTTGAACACGCTGTTCGCGCTGTGGGCGCCAGTGTGCGACGCCGACGGCCGGCTCGACTTCGCCGGCATCGAGGCAGCCGCTTATCGCGCAATGGAGCAGGACGGCGAAGTCCTGATCCGCCTGCGCACGCGGCGCGACAGCGACGGCCTGCCGGTGCCGCTGCAGCTCCAGTTGCTCGAGATCGACTGGCTGGACACCCTGCGCACGACCGCGGAGGGATCTTCGAATCAGGTCGTCAACGGCATCGAGTACGACGTGCTCGGGCGCGTCGTCGCGTACTACCTGTGGGACCAGCACCCGGGCGACACGACGCTGAAGCGCGGGCTGCGCCTGCAGAGCCGCCGCGTTCCGGCCAGCAGCATCATCCACCTGTTTGCGCCGGAGCGCCCTGGGCAAGGCCGCGGGTTCACGCGCTTCGCGCCGGTGATCGCGCGCGTGCGCGATCTGCAGCTGTACGAAGACGCGGAACTCGCGCGCAAGAACCAGGAAGCGCGGCTCAGCGTCCTGTATTCCGGCGACGCTGCAGAGCTGGAGAACCCGGCAGCCGGCGCGGCCGCAAATCCGAGCGACGTGCGAACGACGGGCGATCTCGGCGAACTGCCCAGCGGCAGCATCATCGGCCTGCCTGCCGGCGGCACCATGACCGTCGTCGAGCCGAAGGCGGCCGCGGGGCACGTCGAGTACGTGAAACACCAGTTGCACGTGATCGCCGCTGGCATCGGTGTGCCGTACGAGATGCTGACCGGCGACGTGCGCGAGGTGAACTTCAGCAGCGCGCGCACGCGAATGCTGGTGTTCCGCACTGCCGTCGAACAGATGCGTTGGGTGACGCTGATCCCGCGCCTCGTGGCGGCCGTGTGGCGCGCGTTCGTCGACGCCGCCTACCTCGGCGGCAAGATCGCGCGCACCGACTACGCCGTCGACTACGCGGCGCCGAAGTGGGACTACGTCAACCCGAAGGACGACGCCGAGGCAGACGCCCTGGAGATCGCGAACGGGCTGTCCACGCTCTCCGAGAAGCTGCGCCAGCGCGGCTACAAGCCCGAAGACGTGTTCGACGAGATGCAGCGGGACTTCGACGGCCTGAAGGCGCGAGGCCTGCTCGACATCCTGTGCTTCTTGCAGAAGGGCAGCACGATCGGCCAGGCCGAAGCCGTCGCCGGCAAGCAGGCTGAGGGCGCTGCGCGAGGTGCGCCGGTGACGCAAGTCCACAACCACCTGCCGGCGCAGACCGTGAACAACACCGTGCCGATGCCAGAGCAGCGGATCGAGCACCACACCCACGTGGCGGCACCCGAGGTGCACAACCGCATCGAGAACAACCTGCCGGCGCCAGAGGTTCACAACCACGTCGAGCCGACTCCGGTGACCGTCGAGAACCGCGTCGAAGGCGGCACGGTGCACGTCACAAACGCCGTCGCGCCGACGCCTGTGCACGTGGAGAACAACGTCAGCGTCACCACCCCGCCGCGCAAGACCGAAGGCACCGTCGAGCGCGACGCGCAGGGGCGTCTGCTGCGCACCACCACGATCGAAACGGACATCCGATGACAAGCAGCAATCTTGGCGCGCTGCAAAGCGCCATCCAACCGAGGATCGCGTGATGACAGCCCTCACCACCATCCTGGCCGGCATGGTCGACGGCACCTGGGCCAAGGTCAACCTCAACACGTTCCCGGACGCCTGGCCGCCGATCGCGGATCGCACGACTGCGGGCAGCCCGTCATCGGTCATCGGTGCGTGGTCGTCGTTCGAGTGGGATTCGCTGCGCCAGCAGTTGATGCTGTTCGGCGGCGGCCACGGCAACTATGCCGGCAACGAGGTCTACCTGTGGAACGGCGGCACGCAGTTGTGGAGCCTCGGCACGCTGCCGAGCAGGGTGGTCGGCGTCACGCTGAGCAACCAGCAGCAGGTGTTCATGCCGGTGGACTTCGCAGCGCCGCCGAGCATGCACAGCTACGACACGAACAACTACCTGCCGGCTTGCGACCGGTTCCTCGTGCTCGGCGGCCCGGCATACAACGCGAGCTTTGGCCCGGTGAAAGCCGATGGCGTCACCAAGACCGGTCCGTTCTTGTGGAACCCGGCGCTGGCGGACCCGACCAAAGTCGGCGGCACGGACGGTAGCGGCTATCAGTCGTTCCGCCTCGGGTCGAACTCCTGGCAGAACCTCGATCAGCACTCGCTGACGTTCACCTTCTCGTGGTGGTTCGGCGAACGCCAGCTGGACATTCAAGACGGCACCAGCGCGGGCGCTGTCGAAGGCGGCCTCGATATCGTGTACTTCACCGGCAGCGCCAACAGCTCCCAGTTTCTGGCGCGTCGCACTGTTGACCCGGCCGTGCCGGCGAACAACTCAATGCGGATCGTCGGCAAGATCACTGACGGCATGCCCGGGGCCTATGGCGCGAGCAGCTACTGCGCCTCGCGCAAGCTCTTCGTCGGCCTGACAACGGACCTGACGAAGCCGATCGTCGTGTTCGATTGCAGCCTGCCGCCGCCCCCGACGAACGCCGCGTACTACCCGCACAACTTCGCGAACCTCTCCAAGTACCCGACGTTCCCTGCTGGCTTGGCGGGCTACGCGGCGGCCGGCGTCAACGGCCTCGACTACGACCCGACGACAGACAGCTGGTTCGTGTGGAACGGCTACGGCGACGTGTGGCAGGTCAAGGCCCCGGCCTCTGGCGTCATCACCGATCCGTGGACGATCACCCAAGCCACAGTTGGCGCAAACCTGACGGTCAAGCCGACCGCGTTGAACACCTACGGCGGCGGCGTGCGCGGCAAGTTCAAGTTTGCCGCCGGTCCTGACTGCATGCTGGCGCTCGATGCGAACGCTGACGTGTGGGTCTACCGGCAGCCCGGATACACGGGCGGCGTCGGTGCGCCGCCACCCCCGCCGCCTTCCATCACCGTCACGGTCGCGCCGACCAGCGCAACGGTCATCGCGGGCAGTGCGCAGTCTTTCAGCGCCACCGTGAACGGCAGCAGCAATCAGGCTGTGATCTGGAGCGTGAACGGCATCGCTGGCGGCAACAGCACCGTGGGCACTGTGTCGGCAGCGGGCCTCTACGTCGCGCCGGCTGCGGTGCCGAACCCGGCCGCTGTGACCGTGCGCGCCACCGCGGCAGCCAACGGCACGAGTTATGGCGAGGCCAGCGTCACGATCAGCGCGGCGGCTCCACCACCGCCTCCACCTCCGCAAGGGCTGGCTATCGAGGTGACCGAGGCCGACGGCTCGGCGCATGTCTACCACGGCGTGCTGAGCGTGCGCGCTGTGCAGCAGTGATGGAGGTCTGAAATGGCAACCGCAACGCCGAGCTACAGCTCAAACACCGCGATCACGTTCGACATCTCAAGCCTTGCCACGTCGTCCACATTTGTGGCCGGCCGCGAGAGCAGTGAGATTGACAACACGTCCAACAAGTACATGGACGCCATCGTCAACGTGAAAGGCATTCAGGGCCACGCCAGCACCGCGCCCACAGTCGGGCAAATGATTCGACTGTTCGTGTGGGGAGCCGACACGTCGCTGGCGACAACCGCAATCGACGTGCTCGACGGGACCGACAGCGCAGAAACGCTCTCGCACGTCAGCGTGCTGAACAGCTTGCACGAAGTGCCTGCCGCCGTTGTCACGGTGGCGACGGCGAATCTGCTGTACTACTTTCAGCCGTTCTCGGTCTGCGAAATCCTGGGCCTCCGCGTGCTGCCGAAGTTCTGGGGCTTGTTCCTGTCGCACAACCACACTGGCGCGCTGGCAGCTTCGCAGTCCGCATTGTTCGCGTACACCGGCATCAAGTACGACGTTGCTTGACGGCGCCGCGCAATGATCTACCTCCGCGGTCGCAGGCTAACGCAGCCAAAAGAGTTTGCGGCCGTTCGGCCCGAGCTCGTGCCAGGGCTTCAGATACTGAGCTACGGGCCGCACTTCGAGGCGCACTACCCGAACCCGCGAAACCTGGGAGCGGGGCCCGCGCTGATCGGCGTTGGAACGGGCGTTCGTGATCTGCTTGGCAGCCGATACGGGCCTGTCCTTGGTCGCGGCTGTACGTCCGACTTTGAGATGTACCAGATGCCACACACCGCGCTGAATGCGCTGTTTGCGGCGACTGGGCAGGCGACTTGCCTGGCTGTGGTTCGGTCGAATGAAGCCGACCCGGTGGGCAACAACGGCCCGGTAGTGTTGGGCAACGGCGGCGAGAACGAGCACTACCCGTACTCGGACGGACTGATATACATGGGCGCGTTTGCGGGCGCTCGCTGGGTCAACGGGGTGACCCCCCCGGTCAATATCACGACGCCGCACGCGTCCATCTTCACGCACCGCAGCGGGGAGCAAACATTTCACATGGCCGGCAAGCTGCTGGCCACAGGTACACGCGTTGAAACGCCGGGGCTAGGATCGGCAGGGACTGGGCCAATCGGCCAGAACGGGGCCGTGTACCTTGTCGCGGTCTGGAGCCGCGTGCTGCCCCGGAAGATGGCGGCTCGGCTCAGCGCAGATCCGTGGTTCCTGTTCTCTCCCCGCTCCATCTGGGTGCCGGTGTCGAGCGGCGGGGCGGCATCACCTGTCGCGGCAAACGCCACGTACTACCAAATGATCGCTCAACAGCGGATCGGGTACTGACCATGTTCAAGAACACGGCCTCTCAGAAGATCCAGCTCTTCGCGTTCGACGCGACCACCGGCGTTGCGAAGACTGGGGACGCTGCCAACCTCACCGCCTACGTGTCGATCGACTACGGCGCGGTGACGGTGTTGGGCGACACCACCGCAACCGAGATGGACGCCACGAACGCGCCCGGCTGGTACATGTTCGACCTGACCCAGGCCGAGACCAACGGGAACGATCTGCTGTTCACTGCGAAGAGCTCCACGGCAAACATCAAGGTGGTCGGGCGTCCGGTGTGCACGGTGCCGGCCAGCTTCCAGGCTCAGGTGGCGCAGACTGGCGACAGTTTCCCGCGCATCGGTGCGCCGGCTGGGGCCTCGGTGTCGGCGGACGTGGCGGCCATCAAGGCCGTGCTTCCTTCGGCTCTCGGCGCGAACGGCAACATCAAGGCCGACGTGCGCGACTTCAACGGCACGGCGGGCGCGTTCGCCAGCGGCCGGCCGGAGGTCAACACCACGCACGCCGCTGGCACCGCGTGGGGGTCCGGCGCGATCACGGCCGCATCGATTGCCGCCGATGCCATCACGGCCGCCAAGATCGCCGATGGCGCCATTGACGCCGCTACCTTTGCAGCGGGGGCGATCAACGCAGCGGCGATTGCATCGGACGCCATCACCGATGCGAAGGTGGCATCAGATGTGACCATTGCCAGCGTCACTGGCGCTGTGGGCTCGGTCACTGGCAATGTGGGCGGCAACGTCACAGGCTCTGTTGGCTCGGTGGTCGGCGCTGTTGGCAGCGTCACCGGCCTGACGGCCTCCGACGTGGGCGCCATCAAGGCCAAGACGGACAACCTGCCGAGCGACCCGGCCGACCAGTCGCTGATCATCGCGGCAACAAACTCCATCCTTTCAGACACCAACGCGATCAAGGGCGTGACCGACAAGCTCGACGACACGCTGGAGGACGACGGCGGCACGTACCGCTTCACGGCGAACGCGCTGGAGGAAGCCCCGAGTGGCACGGGCGCGTCGGCCGCAACGATTGCCGCCGCTGTCTGGTCCGAGAGCGCCCGCACGCTGACCGCAATTGACGAAGACAGCACGACGCTCGATCTGGACGCCACGATCCGCGCCGCTGTTGGGATGGCATCGGCAAACATGGACACCCAGCTTGACGCGCTGCCGACTGCCACCGAGAACGCCGACGCGCTGCTGAACCGCGACATGAGCGCGGTCAGCGACACCAATGCGCGCAGCCCGCTCAATGCACTGCGCCACATCCGCAACAAGTGGAGCCTTTCGGGCACCACGCTGACGGTGACCAAGGAAGACGACAGCACGACGGCGTGGACGGCCACGATGACGACCAACGCCAGCGCCGATCCGATCACGGGCAGCGACCCGGCCTGAGCGTTCCGTGGCTGCCGGCTATCGCGGCCTTCTCGCGTTCTGGGCAGGCGGCGCCGGTTCAAGCGCGCCGCCGAACCAGGCCGGCTATCGGTCGCTGCTGGCTCCGTGGGCCGGCGGTGCCGCATCCGATGTCGGCACGACGCAGGCTGGTATCCGCTCCATGCTTGCGCCGTGGGTCGGCGGTGCCGGCATCGCGCCGACGGCTTCAGCAGGCATCCGCTCGCTGCTGGCGTTCTGGGCTGGTGGCGGCTCGGCGCTCGAGCAAGCGGCGGCGACCCCGCTTCCTGGCGACTACGGATCTCCATCAAGGCCGAAGCGTCGCGTGCGCCGCGTCGTGCACGCGACACCCGCCGAGATCGTTGACGACGATGAAGAGCTCGCCGCACTGCGCATGCTCGGCGTGCTGAAGCAGTAGGGCGCATTTCGTCTCACCGTTTCCCGTGACTTGAGACAGTGGCGTCGGCATCGTGCCGGCCCATGCCAGAAGCCACGCAGCGCAAAGCCTCCGAGTCGAAGGATCTGCCCGTTCAGATCCGCGGCGCACAGCTGCAGCCCGAGACGTTCAACGAGGCCGAGAACACGGTCGACGTGGTGTGGACCACCGGCGCCCGCCGCCGCGCGTACGACTGGTGGACCGACACGCCGTACGAGGAAGAGCTGGCCGTCGACGCCGAATCTGTCGACATGAGCCGCTTCGAGGCCGGCACCGTGCAGGTGCTGGATGGCCACCGCCAGTGGGGCGGCGTGCAGGCAATCCTCGGCATCGCGACCAAGGGCTCGATCGTCAAGGGCGAGGGCCGCGCGACGCTGAAGCTCAGCCAGCGCGACGAGGTCGCCGGCATCGTGAAGGACATCCGCGCCGGGATCATCCGCGCGATCAGCTTCGGCTACAGCGTCCAGCGCTACGAGGTCACGCGCCGCGCTGACCGCAAGGACGGCGCGAACGTCGATCTGTGGCGCGCCGTGCGCTGGCAGCCGCAAGAAATCAGCTTCGTGACGGTGCCGGCCGACGCCAAGGCCAGCACGCGCGAGCAGTTCGAAACCCTCATCCGATCGCAGCAGGCCTCGGCCTGCGAGTTCATCACCCGTGGGCAAAAGGAGCCTGACATGACCGAAGCCGAACGCGCTGCCGCCGATGCCGCCGCCGAACAGAAGCGCCAGGCCGACGAGACCGCCGCCCGCGCCGCAGCAGCCGAGAAGGCGAAGGAAGCCGAGCAGAAGCGCTCGGCCGAGATCACCGAGGTGTGTGCGCGGCACGACTGCGCGCAGCTGGCCGCGAAGCTGATCCGCGATGGCGCGACCGTCGACGTGGCGCGCGCTTCGGTGCTCGAGGAGCTGGCGCGGCGCGACGCTGCCGCCGGCGGCCATCGCAACACCACCTCGATCCGCACCGTCAGCGACGAGACCGAAACCCGCCTGCAAGGCATCGAGGAAGCGCTGCACTCGCGCGTCGACGCACGGGTCAAGCTGACCGACAACGGCCGGCAGTACCGCGGCATGTCGCTGCTCGAACTGGGCCGCGACCACCTGGAGCGCAGCAACGTCAACACGCGCGGCTGGGATCGCATGCGCCTGGCGACGGAGATGCTGAACTACCGCAGCGCCGGCATGCTCAGCACCAGCGACTTCGCCAACCTGCTGCAGAACGTCGCCACCAAGCGTCTGCGCCGCTCGTACGACGAGAACCAGCCGAGCTATCGCCGGTGGGCGCGCGAGGCGCCGAACGCTCCAGACTTCAAGACGATGTCGGTGGTGAACCTGTCCGGTGCGCCCGACCTGCTGCAGGTCAACGAGCACGGCGAGTTCAAGTACGGCGCGATGAGCGACGGCAAGGAGACCTATGCGCTGGTCACCTACGGCCGCATCGTCGCGATCACCCGCCAGGCCATCATCAACGACGACCTGCGCGGCTTCGACCGCTTGGTCGGCGCCTTCGGCAGCAGTGCCGCGCGCCTGGAGAACCGCACCGTCTACTCCATCCTGACGGCGAACGCGAACCTGGCCGACGGCGGCGCGCTGTTCAACGCCACGGCCGTGACCACGACCGGCGGCCACGCGAACTACACGAGCTCGGGCACGGCGATTTCGCTGGCCTCGCTCAACGTGGGGCGCACCGCGATGCGTCTGCAGAAGGGCCTGCAGAGCGAGGAACTGAACATCGCGCCGAAGTTCCTGATCGCGCCGGCCACGCAGGAAATGCTGGCCTACCAGTACACCTCGGCGAACTACGTGCCCACCGCGCAAAGCGGTGTCAACGAGTTCGCCGCCGGCGGCCGCTCGGCGCTGGAGGTGGTGATCGAGGCGTACCTCGACGCCAGCAGCACCACGAAGTGGTATCTGGCCGCCGACAGCGCGCAGATCGACACCGTCGAGTTCTGCCACCTGGAAGGCGCGACCGGCCCTGTGATCGAGTCCGAGATGGGCTTCGAAGTCGACGGCATGTCGATGAAGTGCCGCCTGGACTTCGCCGCGAAGGCCATCGACTTCCGCGGCCTGTACGCGAACGCGGGCGCCTGACCCACCAACACCTGAGGTAACACGACCATGAACAACTACGTTCAAGACGGCTACGTTCTGACGCTCGACCCGGGCGCAACGGTCGCTGCCGGCGTCGGCAAGATGTTCGGCACCGCGCTGTTCGGCGTGGCGTGCGTCGATGCCGTCAGCGGCACCGCGAGCGCCTTCCGGACGAGCGGCGTCGTCACGATCGCCAAGACCAGTGCGCTGGCCATCAGCGTCGGCGACGTCCTGTACTGGGACGCCGGCAACAGCGTCGTCAACAAGACGAGCGCGTCGCAGCGCGTCGTCGGCGTGGCCGTCGAGGCCGCGGCCAACCCGTCCAGCACCGTGAAGATGAAGCTCGGCGTGTGGACCGGCCCGGCGCTGTCCTGATCCCCTGATCCGGCCATGACCGCACCGTTCGCCGCCCTGGAATCGCGCCTCAACGCGTCGATCCTTGCGCACATGCCCAACGCCGTGGCGACGCACGCCACGCTGGGCACGGCGAACGTCGTCTTCAAGGGCGACACCGAGACGATCGACGGCATCGGCATGGTGACGCGCCGGCCCGAGATCCTGGTCGGCATCACCGACTGGCCGACACCTGCCGAGGGTGACGACATCGTCATCAACGGCGACGACTACCAGCTGCGCACGCCGGAGACCTTCGGCGTCGCGTTCTGGCGCATCGGGCTCAGCGCGTCATGAGCCACGTCCGCACCACCATCCGCCAGGCCGTCGTGGCCACGCTGATCGCTGCCGGCACCGCCGCTGGCTCGCGCGTGTTCGACCACCCGTACAACCCGCGCAAGACGTTCCCGGCGCTGGTGGTGGAAGACCTCGGCGCGAACTTCAGCGAAAGCAACATCACCGAGGCGCAGACCTTCGCGGACCTGAACGGCAACGTCGAGCGGCGCTACCGCTTCGCCGTCATCGCCGAGATCCAGCAGAGCGACGCCGCGGCCGCCGAGCGCGACGACCTGATCGCCGAAGTCGAGGTCGCGCTCTTCGCCGCCTCGATCGACGGCGTGCAGACCCTCTCGCTGATCGGCTACCAGTCCGGCGACGACAACGCCGGCGACAAGCCGATCCGCCGCGGCCTGCAGATCTTCGAAGCCATCTACGTCACGCCGGCCGGGGACCCGACCAGCACGACCCTTCTCTGACACCACCCAGGAGCGACCGCAATGTCCACCTACCTCGCCCTCGTCGGCTCTGCCTTCGCCATCTCGACGGGCCTCGCGTCTGCGAAGGCGGTGTCGAACATCACCAACGCGGCGCCGCCGGTGCTCACGGCCACGTCGCACGGCTATTCGAACGCCGACGAAGTGCTGCTGGTCGTCGACTGGGAAGACTTCAACTACTCGGTGATCCGCGTCTCCAACCAGGCGACCAACAGCTTCGAGGTCGCCGGCTACGACACCACGAACACGGTGTTTTATCCGCAGGGCTCCGACAGCGGCAACGCGTACAAGATCAGCGGCTGGCAGGCGCTGGGCCAGATCCTGGGCATCACGTCCAGCGGTGGCGACGCCAAGTACGAAGAGCTCTCGCCGTACGACAAGCGCAACGGCGTGAAGATCCCGACCGGCTTCAACGCCTCGTCGCTGGAGTTCGAACTCGGCTTCAACGACACGCGGACCGACCAGACCCTGCTGCTGGCCGCCTCGCGCTCGCAGTCGCCACTGGCGTTCCGCTTCGTGCTGGCCGGCCCGACCTACGCGTACGCCTACGGCACGGTGTCGTGCTCGGCGCTGCCGGTGTTCGACCGCGTGCTGAAGCGCCGCGTGTCGGTGTCGATGGACGGCATGTTCACCTCGTTCACCGCCTGACCCGACGATGAAGCTCGTCATCAGCAGCGACGTCGCCTTCGACGTTCGGTTCACGCTCAACGACGCCGGCAAGCCGGTCGAGTTCGGCTTCCGCGTCGAGGCCAAGCGCACCGACCAGCCGCAGCCCGGCTCCGGCGAGACGGTGGGCGACTACCTGGACAAGCGCGCCAAGGTGCGCATGGTCAGTTGGGTCGACGACCTCTCTCCGCTCGAGGGCGACGACGGCAAGCCGGTGGCGGCTGGCGCCGAAGCGCTGGCCGCGCTGTACGACCTGCTGCCGAACATGCCGGGCCTGGTGCTCGGCGCGTATCTGGAGGCCACGGGCGCGAAGGCCAAGTCGGGAAACTGACGCGGCTCGCCGAGCTGCTGGCGGCCGGCGCGTTCATCACAGGAGGGGGCGATGAGCCGCCGCAGCACGATGAGCCGACAGACGACCAGCCGCCCGGACTCCAGCGCCCGAAGCAAGGCGCCTGGGCGCGCCTCGAAGAACTGGCCCGCCAGCGCGCGGCGCACCCCGAGGTCTTCGTGCTGTGGCCCGAGCACCTGCCGGCGCTGCGCCTGTTCCGCGCGGTCGAGCCGCAATTCCGCTGGCACGAAGGCGCTCCGACCGGGCTCGACTACCCGAGCGTGCGGGCGCACCCGGCCACGTGGGCAATCCCTGAAGAGCAGCGCGAGCAGGTGCTGGCCGACGTTGCCGTCATGGAACGTCCCTGGATCGCCACCACGGTCGCCGAAATCGTGCGCAAGCGGCGTGAGCGGAGCGGCCCGTAATGGCTGACGGCATCCGCATCAAGATCGGCCTCGACGGCGTGCAGCAGGTGCAGGCCGGCGCGGCCACGGCCGCGCAGAGCCTCGGTCAGGTCGGTACCGCCGCCGGGCGCACGGGCCAGCAGACCGCACAGCTGTCGGCGCAGATCCAGGACTTCTTCGTCCAGGTGCAGGCCGGCGGCAACCCGCTGACGGCGCTCATCCAGCAGGGCTCGCAGCTGTCGGCTGTCTACGGAGGTGTCGGCAACGCGTTCCGCGCCGTCACGGGGCTGCTGACCCCTGCCGTGGTGGCGATCGGCGGGCTGGCGGCCGGCGTGGGTGCCCTGGCGCTGGCCTACAAGCAGGGCAGCGCCGAGGCCGATGCGTACAACCGCGCGCTGATCCTCACCGGCAACATCGCCGGCACCACCAGCGGCCAGCTCAAGGAGATGGCCAAGGCGCAGGCGGCCGTGGCCGGCACGCAGGGCCAGGCCGCCGAGGTGCTGGCGCAGTTGGCGGCCAGCGGGCAGGTGGCGGCGTCGGAACTCGGAAAGGCCGCGAGCGCGGCGATCCGGCTGGAGCGCGCCGGCGGCCCGGCGGCCGAAGAGACGGCCAAGAAGTTCGCCGAGCTGGGCAAGTCGCCGCTGCAGGCCGTTGTGCGGCTGAACGAGGCCGAGAACTTCCTCACCGTCAGCGTCTACAAGCAGATCCGCGCGCTTGAGATCCAGGGCAAGCAGGCCGAGGCCGCGGCGGTGGCGCAGAAGGCCTACGCCGATGCGCTGGAGGGGCGCGGCGGGCAACTGGAGCAGCGGCTTGGCAGCATCGAGCGCGGCTGGCTCAGCGTCAGGGACCAGGCGAAGAAGGCCTGGGACGCGATGCTCGACATCGGGCGCGAAAGCACGCTTGAAGAGCGGCTGAAGAAGACCGGCCAGCAGATCGAGCAGCAGCGGCAGCGCCTGGCCGGGCTGAATGCGGCACCGCAGGCCGGGAACTTGGCGCTGACCGGCGGCGCCGGCGCGCGGTCTACGGACGGCAATGTCGGCGCGTTGCTCAACCTGCAGCGCGCGCAGAGCACCACGCTGCTGCGGCGCACCGAGAGCGCCATCGCCGCGCGCGCTGACGCGATCCTCGTCCAGCAGACCATCGAGCAACAGGCGAAGAGCCTGGAGCAGCAGGCCGCCCGCGCCCAGGCCGCCTACGCCGTGCTGGCGGCCAAGATCAAGGGCGACATCGAGCAGATCCAGTCCGCGCTGAAACAGGGCCTGTCGAGCCCGATCGAGGCCATCGAGCGCGAGGGCGGCAAGCGCGGCGACTTGCTGAAGGCCGAGCTGTCGTTGCTGCAGCAGCAGTACGCCGTCGCCAAGGACACGGTTGGCGGCCAAGCGCAGGCCATCACGCTGCTGGGGCAGATCAGCGCCAAGCGCATCGACATCGCCAACGAAGAGATCGCCACCCAGAACAAGGTGAAGGAGGCGATCTACGCGACGAAGAAGGCGGCCGCGGAGTTCTACCGGCAGGAGCAGGAAGAGGGCGAGCGCGGCATTGCCGACGACAAGCTCAAGAACCGCGACATCTTCAATGCCGAGTTCGACCAGGCGCGCGACTACGCGCGGTCGATTGACGACGCGAACGAGATGATCGAGCTGCAGACGCGGCTGATCGGAGCCAACGACCAGGCGCGCGCCGTCGCCATCGAGCTGTTGCGCGTCGAGCAGGAAGAGCGCAAGAAGCTGCAGGCCATCACCGAGAAGGACGGCCTCAAGCCGGAGCAGCGCGACACACTGCGCGAGAAGGTCAGTGAGGCCGCCGTGCGCGCACGTGGCGCCGCCGAAGCCAAGGCCTACCTCGAAGAGTACCAGCGCATCTACGACGACCTGCGCAGCGGCCTGACCGACGCGCTGATCGAAGGCGGCAAGAGCGCGCGGGATTACCTGCGGAGCCTGTTCCGCAACCTCGTGCTGCAGCCGCTGCTGCGCCCGCTGGTGTCGCCGGTGGCCGGCTTCATCGCCAGCGCGACTGCGGGCACGTCGTTCGCTGACACCGGCGCGGCTGGTGGGGCGTCCGGCACGTTCGGCCAGATCGGCACGGCGGCCAACCTGTACAGCGCCGGGCAGAAGCTCTACGAGGGCTTCGCGTCGGGCTTCGCGGAGATCGGCACCGCAGCCAAGGGCGCCTACTTCTCGATTTTCGAGTCGGGCGCCGTCGGCAGTGCGAACGCGGCGCAGATCGCCGCGGCGTCAGGCGAGGCCGGGTACTACGGCAGCGCGGCGTCCGGTGCGTACAGCACGGCGGCGGGCACGAGCGCGAACGCATCGTTGGTGTCCAACGTGGCCAGCACCGCGGCTGGCGTGGCTGTGGGCGTGATGGCCGGGCGCGCGCTGAGCGGCGGCTACAGCGCCATCGGCGGCAACAGCGGCAACACCGCGGTGAACGTCGGCACCGCCATTGGTGCGATCTGGGGGCCGATCGGCGCAGCAGTCGGCGGCATCATCGGCGGCGTCGTCAACCGCGCCTTCGGTCGCAAGGCGCCCGAGGTCGAAGGCCGTTCGATCGAAGGCTCGATCACCGGCGGCGACTTCGCTGGCAGCGCGATCACGTCGATCCTGGAGAAGGGCGGGCTGTTCCGCAGCGACAAGCGCTCCACCGAGTCGCAGGCCATCACCGGCGACCTGGACAAGGCGCTCGACGAAGGCGCGAAGAGCCTGGTCACGCTGGCCACCAAGTACGGCGACGCGCTGGGCCTGCCGGTCACGCAGCTGTCCAACGTCACCGCGGCCATCAAGGTCAAGATCACCGACGACGCGGCCGAGAACACGAAGGCCATCGCCGACGCGCTGGGGCAGTACGCCGACGCGCTGCTGGGCACGTTCGCCGACCAGATCGAACCGTTCCGCAAGAGCGGCGAGACCGTCGCGCAGACGATCGAGCGCGTGGGTGGTGCGCTGCTGGGCGTGAACGACGTGCTGACCACGCTCGGCCTGACCGCGCTGTCGACCAGCCTGGACGGCGGCAAGGCAGCGCTGGCGCTGACCGACCTGTTCGGAGGCGCGAGCAACTTCGCGCAGTCGGCCGGCAGCTACTACCAGAAGTTCTACAGCGAGGCCGAGCGGGCGGACCGGGCGACGGCGCAGATCACCAAGACGCTGGCCGAGTTCGGGATTCAGGCGCCTACCACGCGCGACGCGTATCGCTCGCTGGTGGAGGCACAGGATCTCACCACGGAGGGCGGCCAGAAGGCCTTCGTTGCGCTGCTGAGCCTGGCCGACGCCTTCGACGCCGTGCAGACGGCCGCCGACAGCGCCGCCGAGGCTGCCAAGCGCCAGGCCGAGGAAACCGCAGCGAACAACAAGCGGCTGCAGGATGCGATCGGCAGCAACCTGGGCAAGTTCCAGACGCCCGGCCAGCAGACCGACAGCGCGTACCAGCGGATCGCCGCCCAGCTGGCCGACGCCGGCGTGCAGACGACCGCATCGGTGCTGCGCGGCATCAGCAAGGAAGCGATCCTGGCGTTCGCCGAGGCCTTCGTCAGCCTGGACACCAACAGCACCGAAGCGAAGACGGCAATCGTCGAAGCGGCCGGCGCGCTGGCCGACCTGAAGGACTCCGCGGCCGCGGCCGCGCAAGAACTTGCCGACCGCCTGCAGAGCGCGATCGACAGCAACATCGGCGGCTTCCTGTCGGCGGCTGACAACCGCCAGTACCAGGCCGGCCGCATCTCGCAAAGCCTGGCCGGCTTCGGCGTCAACTTCAGCGCCGACCAGCTGCTCGCCGCCAGCAAGCAGCAGATCTTCGACTTCGCCCGCACCTTCGTCGGCCTGGCTGATGTGAGCATGGAAGCGAAGATCGCCGTCGTCGAGGCCGCCGGCGCGCTCGGTGCGCTGGTCGATGCCGCCAACGAGGCCGCCCGCCAAGACGCCATCAAGGGTTTGCAGACGCAGATCGAGGCGTTCAACAAGCAGTTCGGCGACCTGACGGTGCTCGACGACGTTGAAACGCTGTCGCAGGCCTTTGTGCGCAACCGCACAGAGCTGCAGGGCCTAGAGGAAGGCTTCGCCAGCCTGATGGGCACGGTGGGCAAGACCGTGCAGGAGACTCTGCGCGACGTGATCGAGTCGCAGCGGGCGATCGTCGCGTACCGCTCGGGCTCGCTGGCCGACAGCATCACCGATGCGCGGCTGCGCTCGCAGGCCCCGGCCGAGCGCATTGCGTCGCTGCGCAACACTGAGGCAGGCCTGTTCGCGCAACTGGGTACCGCAGCCGACCCGGTCGCCATCGCGCAGAAGCTGCAGTCCGTCATCCTGCGGCGCATCAGCGAAGAAAGCGCGCTGCGCCAGTCGGCATTCGACGCCGAGGCCAAACTCGCCGAGCAGGCGCGCGACGCGCAGATCACCAGCCTGCGCACGCAGATCGACGCCTTTGAGCGCATGCGCCAGCTCGCGCAGGAGATCGGTCAATTCACCGGTTCGCTGCGCTTCTCCGACCTATCGCCGCTGAACTACACCGACCAGCTCGGCTCGGCCCGTTCGCTGTTCGAGACCACGCTGGCCAAGGCGCAGGGCGGCGACCAATTCGCGCAAGGCAACCTCACCGGGAACGCTCGCGCCTACCTTGACGAGGCCCGGGCCTACTTCGCCAGCAGCGCCGAATACGCGGCCATCTTCGCGCAGGTGACCGGCGCGCTGGACTCGCTTGCCTCGACCGCCGCAGACCCGCAGCTGGAGGCGCTGCAGAGCCAGCTGGCGGCACTGGAGGCACTGCAGATCACCGCGCAGACGGCGCAGGACACCGCGGCCGAAGAGCTTGCGGCGCTCACCTCGATCGACAACGCGCTGGCCGTTCGCGAGGCGGCGGCGACAGCAGCCGTGGATCGGCAGGTCGAGTTGGCGCGGCAGCAACTCGAGGAGATGCGCAACGCGGTGGCTGAGCTCAAGGCGCAACTCGAAGTCGCGCGCGAAGCCTACAAGCAGCTGATCGCGCAGTTGGAGCGCCTGAACGAGACCACCGAGCAAGGCGTCAACGTCGACGACCTCGAAGGCGCGCGGCCGTGAAGCAGTTCGTCGTCGAGATCGCGCCGACTGTCAACGTCGACGGCTCGACCTCGACGTTCCTGTTCGGCACGCGCTCCTGGCGCACCAAGCCGACCGACACGCCGGCCAACACGCGCGTGCGCGGTCTGCTGAAGAACCCGGGCACGCTCAAGCGCGAGCTGTTCAGCCGGGCGCGCGTCACCGGCGCCATCGCGCCGAGCTTCGGCAACATCGTGCTGAACAACAAGGCCTCGCTGCGCGATGGCGCCGGGCCGCTGGACGAGTGGATCGACTACGGCATCAGCGGCTCGCTGGTGACCGTCCGTTGGGGCGACCGTGACGCCGCCTACCCGGCCGGGTACACGACGGTCTACATCGCATATGCCGCGGGCTTCCTGGCCGACAGCGACGAGTTGACCATCCGGCTGCGCGATCAGCTGCAGTTGCTCGATCAGCCGATCGTCTCCGAGGGCTTCGCCGGCACTGGCGGCCTGGAGGGCGGGCAGGGCATCGCCAAGCGCAAGCAGTTTGTCAGCCAAGACCCGGGCTTCATCGAGCCGATCCTGATCGACGCGGTGCGCCAGATCTACTTCGTGCAGAGCACCAGCGCCGGCGGGCTGCACGACCAGTGGCTGACGAATGGTTCGCCGATCAACCCGTTCGACGTGTTCGACAACGCGGTCGAGATCACTCGGGTGTCGCCGAACTACTCCACGGCGGCCGACATCGTGGCCACGGCTCCGGCGCCGGGCTACGTGCGCTACTACTTCGGACCCGCCAGCGCGACGTTTGCAGGCTGGAGGAACGGCCCTGTCTACTTCCGCCTAGGCTCGCCGCCGGCCGGCGATGTGCGCGTGTTCGCCACCGGCTACCCGACCGACGCCGACGCCGCGCGCATCGGCGTGGCCTGGGGCACCTTCGCAGCGCATCACCTCGCCGCGCGAGCCGGCGTGCCGGCGGCGAACCTCGACCTGGCCGGCTTCGCTCTCGCGGTGGGTCCGCAAGTCGTCAACGACGCCCGAACATTCGCCGACGTGCTGGACGACTCGGCGCTGGCTCTCCAGGGCTGGTACGGCTTCAACCGGCTGAACGTGTTCCGCAGCGGCTACCTGCTGGACCCCAACAGCAACGAGATCTTCTACGGGGCGTCCAGCACGATCGTCACCGTGCCGTCGAACCCGTCGACGAGCGTGCACACGTTCACTGAGGCGGGCATCAGCGACCTGAAGCGCCACCCGGTGCCCGACATGGAGTCGCCGGGCTGGGCGGTCTCGATGCTCAGCGGCGACACCGCGCCGAGCCGCATTGCCACCGGCGCCACCGACACGATGCGCGACTACCTCTCGCGCGAGGTGTGGTGGTCGGCCACCGGCCGCGTGCCGGCGATCAAGCTCGCCGACCCTGGCGCGCTGACCGAGACCGTGCGCATGCGCGGCCGGTACATCCAGAACGACTTCGATCGCGACCTGTGGATGGCGCGGTGGTTCGCGCTGTACGGAGGGCGCAGGCACTTCTTCACCTTCACCGCTCCGCTTTCGGCCACGCTGCTCGCGCTGGACTTGCACGACTGCGTGACGCTGCAGCACCGCCGCTTCGGGCTGTCGTCCGGGGTGAAGTTCCGAATCGTCGGCATCACGATCGACTGCAGCACCAAGGTGCCGCAGATGCGCTTCGTGCTGTGGGGCGGCAGCACTGGAACCTATGTGCCGATCCCTGGTGGTGGCAGTGGCGATCCGCCAGCGACGGTCAACCCGGTGGCCGACCGGGCGCTGATCGCCCCGTTCACCGGATTCATGTACGGCTCGGTCGAGGTGGGCGGCGGCGCTGGCGCTGGCGCATCGGCTGCGGCCATGGGCGACTTCACCCAGGTGATGTACGGAGACGCCGGGGCGACCAACGACCCGCTGTTCTCCTACGTCAACGCGCTCTTCCACTTCGAGACCGGCCACGACTGGGACGACAGCAGCGCATCGGCCTACACGACCAGCCGCTCGGCAATGACGATCGGCGCCGCGAAGTTCGGCGCCGGCGGCGCGGACTTCTCCGGCACCGGCTACTTCTACTGGACCTGCAACACGGCGGGCATCCTCGACACCAGCGACCTGTGCATCGAGGCGTTCATCAACGCCCACGCCACGCAGCCGAACAGCTACCCATCGTTCCTGCAGACCTACCCGGGCACCGGCACGAACTGGCTCGCGGGCGCGCTCTCCATCGGCATCAGCCGGCCCGCCGGAGAGACGAACAAGATCACGCTGTACATCTACAACTACAGCACCACGGTCGCGCTGCTGACCTCGACGAACGGGATCGTCGGCAGCGGCTGGAAGCACGTCGCGATCACGCGCAGCGGCAACACCTGGCGGCTCTTCATCGACGGCGTGCTGGAGGCGACGGCCACCTGGTCGGGCTCTGTGCACACCGTGGCGCAGAAGGTCTACATCGGCGGCGATCCCTGGTCAGGAGCCGATGGGATCAAGGGCCAGATCGACGAACTCCGCATCACCGTGGGCCAGGCCCGCTACACGGCCGCCTTCACGCCGCCGCCGGCGCCGTTCCCCAACTCGGCCTGAGAACATCACCATGGCACGCCAATACAGCACCACCCTGCGCAATGCGTGGCTCGACACCTACGAGTCCACCATCGGCACGACGCCCAAGCTGCGCATGATGACCGGCTCGCTGCCGGCAACGTGCGCCACCGCACAGAGCGGCACGCAGCTGATCGAGATGACGCTGCCCAGCGACTGGATGGGGGCGCCGAGCAGCGGCACGTCGGCGCTCGCCGGGACGTGGAGCGGCACGGTCGCGGCGGACGGCACGGCCGGCTACTACCGCTTCCTGAGCAGCGGCGGCACCTGCCACGAGCAAGGCCTCATCACGCGAGCCTTCGCGCTGAGCACCAGTGCCACCACGGCCGCGAACAACAACGTGCTGACCTTCGCGTCGACGACCGGCGTATCGGATGGCATGTCGGTCAGCGGCACCGGCGTTCCGGCCGGCGCGACAGTGCTGGCGCATACCAGCACCACCGTCACGCTCAGCGCGCCTTCCACGGCCGGCGTCGGCAGCGCGGTGGCGATCTACTTCGGCGACACGTCCGGCGATCTGTGGCTCAACAACACGGCGCTGACCAACGGCCAGACCTTGAGCATCAGCGCGCGGTCGCTCACCGCTCCGGGGCCCTGACGTGATCGGCCTGAACGTCACCAACCTGGCCGCGACGGCAACGCTGTCCGGCGGCTCCTGGCTCGCCGCTGCGCCGGTCACGAACTTGGCCACCCGCGATGCGGCCGACACCGCGCGCAGCACCAACGCGAACAACAGCAGCACGCGCATCATCGTCGACCACGGCGCAGCGGTGACGCGGCGGGTGATGGACCTGCGCGAGCACAACATCAGCTCGGGCGCGACGATCCGCTGGTCTGTGGGCACCAGCAGCGGCGGCAACGAGGTGGCCACCACTGGCACGATCAACGCCTGGCAGTTCACGCCCCGCGCATTCGATGGCCGCGACCACGGCCTGATCTTCGTGCTGCCAGCCGATGCGACCGGCCGGTACGACTACATCGAGATCTTCGACAGCAGCAACGCCGATGGCTACGTCGAGATCGCGCAGCTCGGGATCGGGCCGATCGACTTCGTGCCCAGCTACAACGCGGCGTACGGCCTGAAAGACGGCTTCGTCTCGTTCGGCGGCAAAGAGCGGTCGAGCGGCGGCACCCTTTGGACGGACCAGCAGCGGATCGCCCGAAACGTGAGCTTCGTGCTGGAGGCGATCGACCTGGACAACGGCGACTCGCTGCACGAGCTGGAGCGCTACGTCGGCACCACCGAGCAGGTGCTGTATCTGCCCGACCTGCACGACGCCGCCGCGATCCAGCGCTACGGCATGCGCGGCACGCTGGATGAACTGAGCGCGCTTGACTACCCCTACTACCGCCTGCGTTCGATGCCGCTGCGCATCACCCAAGACTGAAAGGAGCCCCCATGAGCCAACTCCGAATCGCCACCGTGGCCGTGATCATGCTGGCCCTGCTGGGCCTTGCCGCGTCGTGGCCGTGGATTGCCTTTGCGCAGCAGCAGCCGAGCAAGTGCGGCGCCTACGCATCGGGCATCCGTGCTGACGGCTCGACGTGGACCGGCGCCGCGCCGCGCATGTGGGTCACGCGCGAGGGCCGCTGGGCCGTGTGCAACACCTGGGTGCCTGACGGCGGCGACCCCGAGATGCCCGAGCCACCGCCCGCGATACCGTGCCCTGACCAGCAGCGCTACGAAGAGTGGACCGGAGGCGATGGCGAGGTGTGCAGCAGCATGCCGCCCGGCGCGTACACCGGAGTCACCGACTGGCCGCGCGCCATCGCACACGGCCGGGCGCGGCTGCTGCGCGACGAATGGGGGCCGGTCCAGGGCATGCTGCTGATGCGGTGCGTGCAGGGCAAGTGGGTGCGCGACGGCGCGTTCTGCTCGCGGGTGCAGTGATGACCAAGGAGCACGACATGCTGGCATCGGCTCCGAGCTTCGTGGCGATCCTGATCTGGCTGTGGGGCGTGCCGATCGAGAAGTGGGCGGCGCTGGCCGGCTTGCTCTTCATCGTGCTGCAGGCGGCGCACCGCATCTGGCGCTGGCGAAACGAGGCGCACGACCGCGAGCATGGGCGGCCCACGCCGCCGACTGACCGGGGCGATCTGTGACCCGCCCTTTCAGGACAGCGGCGGCCTCATCTGTGTCGTGGACTGGCACACCGGGCGCGTTGTCTGGCCGGAGCCCGCCGTGCTGACGCCTGACCTGCTGGTCGCGGCTGTAGGCTGCTCGCGCGCCGCGGCGGTGCGGTTCGCGCCGTACCTTGAGGCCGGGTGCCAGCACTACGCCATCAACACCGAGCCGCGGCTTGCCGCCTTCCTGGCGCAGATCGGCCACGAGAGCGGCAGCTTTGCCTACGTGCGCGAGATTGCCAGCGGCGAGGCCTACGAAGGCCGGCGCGACCTGGGCAACACGCACCAGGGCGATGGCGTTCGGTTTGCCGGCAAGGGCTTGATCCAACTCACCGGCCGCGCGAACTACCGCGACATGACGCGATGGCTCGGCTGGTCCGACTGCCCGGACTTCGAGGCGCACCCAGACGAACTGGCCGCGCCGCGCTGGGCTGCGCTGAGCGCCTGCGCCTACTGGGCCTCGCGCGATCTGAACGCCCTTGCCGATGCCGGCGACTTCGAAGGCATCACCCGCAAGATCAACGGCGGCTTGAACGGCCACGCCGACCGCGTGGTGCGGCTTCAGCGCGCAAGGCAGGCCCTGGCCGGCCAGATCGACGTAGGCGCCCCGATCACCACCGCGCCGATACCAGCGCAGCCCCCCGCGCCCGCAGCGCCTCCTGCGGCCGAAGTAGACGCGTCGCGCGGACGTGTACAGAAACCGCCGAAAACTGAACACATCCCTGCCGGCGAGTCCGGCGACGCACCGGAGAACAGCATGCCCCCATTCATCGCAGCCGGCCTTTCGGCGCTGATCCAGCACGCACCAGCGCTGATTCGCGTCTTCGGCGACAGCCCCCAGGCCGAGAAGAACGCCAAGGCGGCCGAGGTGGTGGCCGGCATTGCCCAGCAGGTGACCGGGCAGCCCACGGTCGAAGGCGCCATCCAGGTGCTCGATACCAACCCGACGACGGCCGCCGCCTACCGCGAGGCGGTTCACCAGTCGATGCCCGAGCTGCTGGGTCTGCTGGTGCAGGCGACCGAGGTGGACGAGAAGACCCGCGCGACCGCGCTGGACCGCAATCTGCAGCTTGGCCAAGCCACGGGCGGCCGGTGGCTGTGGCTGCTGGGCGCCGTGGTGATCCTGGTCCTGGTAATGAGTTACGCCATCACGGTCGGCGTGCTGTTCTTGCCTCGTTCGCCAGAGCAGGGCGGCTTCAGCCTGGACACCAAGGCACTGCTCATCGGCCAGATCGTGATCCTTGGTTTCGCCACGGTGCTCGCGTGGCTCTTCGGTTCGAACATCGCCAACCGGCTGAGCCAGCAGGCGAACCTCACGAAGGACAAGCCATGAAGCGCACCATCATCCGCATCGTCCCGCACAAAGCCTCTGGCGCCTGGCGGATCGTCGGCGGCAAGTGGCCGACATGGAAGACAAAGGCGGCTGCCGTCGCGTTCTTCGCTGCTCGGCTACGCGAGGCGTGGCAAGAGCACGGCCATCTCGGGCAGCTGGTTGTCTGCAAGCGCGACGGGTCGATTGCGTTCGAGAGAACCTATGGCCGCGACCCCCGCCGCACACCCGGCTGACACCATCACGCCGCAGCAGCGCGCGGTGCTCGACCGCCTGGCTGCCGGCCACGTCCCCGCGTGGCTGATCGTCTACCCGGACGGGATGACGGCGGTGCTGCAGGATCAGGGCGGCGCAATCAAGCACGCCGCGGGGTCGCACGGCATTCGGCTGCCGCTGGCGGTGCCGGCCGAGGCGCTCAAGCCTTCGCCCTGAAACCGTCGCTCGTGTGCTCGAACTCGGCCGCCGACTCGGGCAGCTGGCGCACTTCCATCGTGCCGGGCACGCGCTCGGCGCCTGGGTAGGCTGCGGCCTCGGCGGCGGTCATTGCCCAGCCGAGCTCGCGGCGGCCTGACTTGCGGCGTGGGTCGGGGACGGTCCAGCGGTAGAAGGCGGTGGGTTTCATGGCCCGAGCCTACCGCGGCCAAGGCCACGGCAGCGCCGCCAGTGCTCCGTTCAGCGCGTCAGCACCACCGGCAGGCGGTGCGGCTGCTTGGCTGTCACGATGTCGTCGATCCACGGCAGTTCGACCTGCAGCGCGTGCTGGTACAGGAACAGTAGCGCGGCCTTGGCCTGGCGCTGCGTGCTCGCCGACACGCCGCGCTCGGTGGCAAGGTGCGACAGGAATTCGCCGACCTCGGGCGCGCCCATCTCGAGCGGGTGGCGCTTGCCGGACCAGAGCACGAACTGCCGCGTCCAGTGCCAGTAGGCTTGCTCCGTGCGCCGGCTGTAGTGCAGCGTGCGGATGGCGCTGACCAGCGCGTGCTGCAGGTGGCCGCGCTCGCCTGGTTGCGGCACGGCCACAGCGGTGCGCGCAGAGCCGTCGCCGCGTGCGAGCGCGCAAGCGCGGCGCGTAACGGGCTGGCTTGTTGGAGGCGCCTGCAGGATGGTCATGGCTGGCCGGTGTTACGCCGCGGGTGTTGCGGTCGAATTCACGTTAGCCAGCTTCCTCACTTCGAGCCGCCAGCCTTCGCCAGCGCCGCGTAGCCCGCATCCAGCAGTCGCTGGTCGGCGGCCTTCGCCACGTCGTCGTGGTGGTCCAGCATCGCCTGCAGCGCAGCGCGCAGCTCGGCAATCACTTCGTCTCGGTCATCGAACGGCGCCAGCTCGTGGGCGGCCACGTGTTGGTGCCAGATGCTGATCTCTCGGTCGCCTTCTCCGCGCGCCGGGATCACGATCGGCGCGTCGAGCACGATGTCGGCTTCGAGCACGCGCTCCGAACTCACCGAGATCCCGCGCACTACGCCGGTCACTCGCGTGCCGTTGTAGTCGTGGTGTCGGACGCGCTGCCCGATGCTGAGATTGAGAGAGATGCCGGTCTGTGCATTCATGGTGGCTCCTTGGTGAGTGCGGTTATTGAATCACGGAAACGCACAGCACGCAAGCGGTTTGTGAATCACGTATACTGCGCCGCATGGAACAGCCAAAGAACAAAGGCGGTCGCCCGCCAGTGCCCGAAGGGCAGCGCCTAGTCCAGCGCAGCATCCGCTTGCCGCCTGACCTGTGGGCCAAGATCGACGCCCACGGCTTGGAGTGGTTGCGTGCGGTCATTCGTCGCGCTCGTCCACCGGCTGGCTAACCCCTCGCTCCAGCGGACCGCCTTCGGCGGCCCGCTGAGCTCGAACGTTAGGGCGCGTCCGCATGCCACCAGGCGCGCACGTGCTCGGCCCGTTGCATCAGCGAATGCCAGCGCCGCGTTTTGCCTTCGTCGGCAAACTCTCGCGCCATCTCGGCATATAGCTTCGACATGCGCTCCATGGCTGCATGCTCGCGTTCTTCCTGTTGCTCGCGGCGCTCTATCTCGTTGCCACGCGCTGCCCAGGCATCTCCCTCGTAGTAGCCGCCAAACTCGTTCCATGTCAGTCCGTCAAACATAGTGCCTCCGTTCCACAGCGCCCTAACCCGCCACTCAACCGGACCCGCCTGCGGCGGTCCGGTTAGCGGCCACGTTCGGCCTCAAGTTCCAACCTTGTCGGTCGTCCCCTTCCAAGTGAATTCGCCATCGGCGCCCACCGGGAAGTGCGCGCGGCAGATCGCGCAAAACGTACCGCTGTAGAAAGCCGGCTCGCGGGCGTAGGTTTCGGCCAGCGCCAGGCCCATCGTGGTGACGCCGCCGCACTTGTCATGCACATAGGCGCTGCGCACCGGCCGCACAAAACCCTTGGCGCGTTCTTCGGCGCTCAGCACCACGTAGCCCTTCTGCTGCCCGGTGGCGGGGTCAATCTCGCGGTGATCAGGCGTTACCGGGGAGCCGTCCGTCAGTGTGGTGTTCATTGCTTCTCCGTCAGCTCGAAATTGAAGGCATCGCCCTCGATGTTGAACGCGCAGACGAAACGCCCCGTCTCGTCCACCTCCTTGACCGGGATCGAAACCTTGTTCCCAAGCCGCCGCAGGAACGCGATCAGCAGTTGGTCCTTGAAATCGTCGATCACGTCCGCGTGCAGCCCAGCGCCAGCGGCGCGAGCGGCATCAGTTCCCTTGCCCATGTCAGTCCTTTCACGTCCGGCGCGTTGAGGCCGAACCCCTCGCTCAACCGGACGCATTGCGGCGGCCGGCAGTGGTGCCTTACTCAGGCAGTTGCGGCGCCGCAATGCGCCGGTTAGCTCGAACGTTCGGCCTCAAGACCCCACCACGTCGCCCATGTAGCGCGTGTGCAGCCCGCTCGGCGCCTGGCATGTCACGTAGGGCAGGTTCTGCGGGAAGTCGGCTGTGCTCGGGCTGCTGATCCAGTGCGGCTGATACGGCACCCACGCTGGCGGGTAGCGCTCGATGATGATCGGCACGGTCGGCGCCAGTCGCGGCGCGAACAGCTCAGACAGCTGGCCGTAGAGGTCTCGCGCTTCGTCAATGGTTAGCTCTATCTCGTCGCCATCGCGGCGCGTGAGCATCACCTTCGTCAGTTTCAGTTTCGTGGTCATCATCAACTCCTTTCGCTCCGGCCGCAGCCGAACTGATCACTCAAGCGGACCCGCCACAGCGGGCCGCTTAGCTCCAACGTTAGGCCCCGCCATCGCGCAACCGTCTGAAGTGCTCTGCCACCTCAGCGCCGGTCAGGATCACCGCGCTTGGCGGGGCCAGCATCGCCCGCAGCTCGCGCACCTCGGCACTCAGCTCGGCCAGGCGCGCAGCAGGGTCGGTCGGCGCAGCCGGCGCGGCACCAGCCTCGACCTTGTGCATCATGTCCTTGAACAGTGCGGCGCCGTCGATGGCGCGATTCAGCATTTCCATGTCAGTCCTCTGTCTTGCCGGTTTTCGTGGGAGCCGGCTAACCCCTCATTCGACTCGACCGCCTACGGCGGCGAGTCAATTCGAACGTTAGGCCCCAAGAGCCACCGACCATTTCGGGGCCGGCTCCAGCGCGGCAAGAGTCGCGTCCAGCGCTTCTCCTTGCAGCGGCTCCCACCACTGTCCTGTCCAGTATTCGACGCGCAGCCTCGGGTGCGGGTTGCGTAGCTTTTCGAGCGCATGTCGCGCCTCTGCCAACTCCAAAGCCAGCGCTGCCGCAGTTCGCTCTAGCTCCAGTTGGGCGGCCGGCACTGTGGCGTACAGCGCCAAGGCTCTTTGTCCCTTCGAGGCCAGCGATGGGTCGGCTGTCACGTAGGCGTCTTGGCCGTCGTCGTTTGTAACCATCCACGCAATTGGCCCATTCATAGCTCACCCCTCAATCCACCAAATCAGCGCCGGCATCAGCACGAAGCCAAGCAGCGCAAGAAGATCCGTTTCCATCTGTCAAGTATTCCTTGTCGGTTCGCTTCGGATACAGGCCTAACCCTTCACTGCATCGGACTGCCTGCGGCAGCCGCTGAGTTCAAACGTTAGGCCCCAAGGCCACGAAACAACACCTGCGAAGCGCCTGCGGCCTGGCACTGCGCCAACAGGCGGTCTCGATTGCCGTAGTCCACCATTTGCCCAGCAGGATCTCCGCCATGCTCGGCCATCACGCCGCGGCAGATCGCCGCCCAGCGCTCCCCCTCCGCAGCCACTGCGGCAGCAAGACCTAACTGGTCGTAAAGCGGCTCCCACGGTCCGCCGTCTGTTGTGGGTTCGCTGCGCAGGTAATCGCCGCCACCGAACCTGGGGTGCACGGCCAGCGCCCACGCGCGGGGCCTAACCTGGCACTCAACCTGACCCACAGGGGCAGGCTGCGCCGTTGCTTCGTTCGTGTCCATTGCTGCCCCTGTGGTCAGGTTAGTTCTACGTTCGGCTTCATGCTGCAAACAGGTCCGCCGTGTTCTTGGCCGCCATGCGCGTTGCGTAGGCGGTTCGCTTGTGGTGCTCGGCGTCATACGTCAGATGGCACCGCTGGCACATCGCCTTCAGGTTCTGCGGCTCGCAGTTCTCCGGCGTGTGGTCCAGGTGCGCCACCGTCAGCACCACGCGCGAGCCAGTCACTGGGTGCGGTTCTCCGTTCGGAGCGCGGCAGTCCGGGTAAGCCGGGCTTCCCTCGCAGCGCTGGCCCGCTCGTTCGCGGATCGAGTCTGCAATGCGCTTCCAGTCCTTCGGATAGCGCGCACGGTTCTCTGGTCGAATCGGCATGCTGTTTCCTTTCGCTCCGGCCGCAGCCGAACTACAGGTGAACCTGACGCTATCCGGCATATGGCGCTCCGGCTACTCAGAGCGGGCGCCGGTTACCAAAACGTTAGGCGTTAGGCCTGTGCAAAGTCGTCCCCTCTGCTCCACACAAGGGGCATATAAACGAACCCCACACGGAGCCGTCAGGTTCAAGCTTGTTCTGCGAGGACCGCATAGCTGCCAAATAGCAATAGTTCCACCCGTCTCGGTGTTCTGGCGAGACGTGGGATGCGCTTGGGTGATATGGCAAAAACTCGTTGCCAACCTTCCAGGGCGGGCCTATCTTTTCAACGCGGCTCTGCAAAGATTCCATCGTCATCTCGTTCTCCAAACGCCAGCGCCCTGCGCCGGCTTGCCGTTGAGCCACGCCCATGCCTGGGTACGGCATCGGCTTCCACACTTCGGAACCAGCCTAACTCTCGGTCAAGCGGACCCGTCACTGCGTGCCGGGCCGCTTACCTGAACGTTGGGCGGCTTGCGGTTACTCGACAGCACCGACTTCTTGAACACGTCGCGGCGGTGCGGCTCTCCGCCGATGGCCTCGATGTGCTGCAGCCAATAGCCCTGCGGAGCGGTCTGGTGCGCAATGCGGATCAGGTCCTCGTCGGTGTGCTCGCCCAGCTTGGCGGCCTCGACCACGTAGCCTTTTGACCCCCACGACCAATCTGGCCGAAAGGCGTCTGCCAGGGTGTAGTCGTCGCGCAAGTAGCGTACAACGTAGCGCTCCGGCGCCGGCCGCCCAACCCCTCGCTCAACCTGACCCAAAGGGGCAGGCTGCACCGTGGCTTCGTCATGCTTCATCTGCTGCCCCTTTGGTCAGGTTAGCTCGAACGTTGGGCGTCTTGAGGTTTGCCCGCAGCGTGGTCAGTGCAGCCACTATTCCGGCGTCCTGGCCGCGCCAGTAGCTGCCCGGTTGTCCAGCCGGCTTCAGCGGGTCCACCATCTGCCACGTCTGGCGCAGCGCTTCTTCCCAGCGCGCCGTCTCGGCGTCCAGCGCAGCCCGCAGTAGCGCAGCTTCGGTCTCGGCCTTCATGGCGCGCTGTAGCAGCGCTAGGTCCATTTGCAGTTCAACGTGCATGGCCTCAGCCGCGCTTGGTAGCGCGCTCCCAAATGGTGTCCAGCGTATCGATCTGCTTCGCGCTCGGGCGGCGGCCATCGGCAAGCTGGCGCTGTAGCGAGTCCACGAAGCCGAGTTCCCAATCGCTCAGGCGCTCGCTGCCGTCGTCACTGCGGAACGGCCACCAGCCGTTGCCGTAGTCCTGCAGCACGAAGCTGCCATCGCTGCCGACCGGCTTGACGACTCGCCGCGTTTGAGACTTCGCGCCAGCGATGATTGCTCTGACCATCGGCGCCGAGAACAAAATCGGGCGGGAGCGCGAGGTGTTAGCTGCTTGCATGCGGGTCACCCGAAAAGTTGGTTGTTCTGGTAGGCGCCGATGGCCTCGCGATCCCAGTACGCAGCCGATGCGTGCCGCTCGATGCGCTCCATCAGGATCAGCGCCCGCATAGCCCTGGAGTGCGGGGCATAGGCTTGCCGCCATGCGCTGTCGATGCCGACGTTGCGGGCGACGTTGGTGCTGTCAGCAGAGGCCAGTGGCAACTTGCTGAAGACGCCGGGGTCAAGCATCCGCAGGCCGTGCAACTTCACCAGCGGGCGGCCCTCTACATCGCACACCGCGTCCATCATGTCGGCCATGCGCAGCCACCAGCGTTCATTGCCGACGGTTGCGAACTCTCCGCTGGAGCCAAGGGCTACGCGCGGGAAGTCGGCGGCCAGCCGCACGAGGCGGTCGATGCTCTCGTGCATGTGGTACGCCGGCACGCTGACGGCTTTCGACAGCGACCAGTCGCGCAACAGCGCATCGTTGTCGGCCTCGCTGCCATCGATGCGGTCAGGGATGATTGCCCAGTCCACGGCAGGGTGCTTCGTCCACTTGGCGGCCCACTCGGCGAAGCCGTCGAAGTCGTAAGGCTTGCCCTGGCGCCACGCGCTGAACGCCCCGTTGTCGAGCGCGACCGACTGGCAGATTTCGCAGGCGATAGCGATCTGTCCAGGGCTCTCAAAGCTCACCATGGCGTGCCGCATCGGAAAGGCTTTCACCATGTCATCGGTCGGCGTCATCGGGGTTCCGTGGTACGGGATCAAGCGGCAGTGCCTTGCTGGGGTTCTGGGGGAGGGGCGGTCAGCCCTGCGTCGCCGCCAGCGCACCTTCCGGCGTGTCGCCCTCGCCGTCTTCGCCTTCTTCCTCGGGGTCGATCAGCGAGCCCTGGCCGTCAGCGCCCGGGTGCCCGGTGGTGCCGTCGATCGGCTCGCCTTCGGTGACGACCGGCGGCTTCAACGTGATGCTGATGGTCTGCCGCTGGTGGCCGAACAGCCATCCGCCCTCGTCCTCGGACACGTCGCTACTGCCGACGTTGAACAGCAGCCATGCTGCCTCGTGGTCCTGCGGCCTGACAGAAACGCAGTCGACCTTGCACTTGGTGATGACGATCGGATCGCCGGCGTCGATGCCTCGGTCGATGGTCAACGTGTATCCCTCGTGCTTGAGCGCGAGGTCCATCTGCGTGACCGCGCGACACCGGCGCAGCGGCGTGCTGACCGGAACGCCGGGCAGTTGCTCCTGGCCCTCGATGGCCTTGAACAGCGTGTCGCGCGCACCGGGGCTGACCGTCTCGAGGAACTCGGCCTCGCACGCCAGAGCCAGTCGCAGCGTGACGGCAGACACCTCTTCCTTGCCGTGCTTCTCGACGCGCGGCGTGAACTTCTGCATCTTGACGAACGTGGGTTTGTCGATGGCGAACATGCGGGGGCTCCGTGGTGGTGGTCAGGTGGTCGGCAGTTGCTGCTGCTCGGCGTGGATGGACTCGACCTGCACGCCGTCGCTCACCAGCGCGATCAGGTCTTCCTGCGTGGCCAGCGCGACGCTGAACACGTCCTCGGCCACATGGCGCAGCGCGTTGGCCTGATGCGTGGCGCGCACGAGGCGCCGGCGCACCGGGTTGGCCTCGCTGTCCGCGCGCTTCTCGGCCACGAGGTAGACGCGGGTGGTGGACTTGGCCATCACTCGCCCCCTTCGCCGGCTTCCATCGCCGCCACAAAGTCATCGTGCGGACCCTTCGGCAGGTCGGGATCGGCTTCGGAGGCAGCAGGGGCCGGCGGTGGCGGCGCCTTGCCCTTGCCGCCGTTCTTCGCCGCTGCCGCCTGGCGCACCGCGTCCAGGCTTGCGGTCTTGCCCTCGGCCGCCGCGATGCGCTGGTCCATCACGTCGCGCCAGGTCGCCTCGCCGTCACGGATCGCCGCGTACAGCGCGCGCAGGTCGGTCATCTCCTTCGGCGCGATCGTCGCGGCGTCGTGCCCGAGGTATTCCTTCAGCTGCTCGGCGCGGACGCCCAGGCCGTTGAAGGCGTCGAACAACTTGCGCTTGGCCGCGTCCGGGTCTTCCGCGTCGGCGTTGGCCTGCGTGACCAGCACCTGCTCCATGCACTCGTCGACGATGTCGCCGGGGATCAGGCGCAGGCCCTGCGTGCGAATCGCCTTGCTGATCAGCGCCTGCTGCTTGTTGATGATGTCGTCGTCGGTGGCCTCGAGGATGTAGACCGTGTCGCCGTAGCTGTTCGTGCGCGTGCTGATGACGGTGTCGCCGTCCTTCTTCTTCCGCCGCTCGATCGTCTTGGCGATCGTGATGTCCTGGCTGTAGGGCACGTTGGCCTCCAGGTCCGTGACCATCACGCGCACGATGCGCTTCTCGCGGTCGTCATAGACGGTCATCGTCTCGACGGTGACGTTGCCCATGTTGCGCACCGCGGCCTCGGCGAAACGGATCGACGGGCCGGCGGGCCACTTGCTGCGGTCCTGGCCGATCGGCTTGACGTAGCGCGCCACGGCCGCGAACGACGGACGGGCGCACTCCTTCAGCATCTTCTCGCGCACCACGTCCATGTCGCGCGGCCGGCGGATGGCCATGATGTAGCGGGCCTCGACCAGCGCCTTGGCCTGGGCGGCGACGGCGGTCGATGCGGTGTCCTGTGCGGCGAGCTCGGTGGCGAACTCGTTGCGGGCGACAAGCTGGTTCATGCTGTTGCTTCCTCGGTGAACCGCGCCCAGCGCGGCAGGTTGATCAACGAAATCTGCGATCCGTAGCCCGGCCAGACACCGGTGCGCTTGCACTCGGCGTAGAGGTTCAGCAGCCGGCGGTTCTCGGCGCGCGCCCGGTCAAGCACGTCGTCGCCGAGCATGTAGGCGGCAGCCGCGTGCGGCCAGGCCGACTCGACGGCGGCGAAGACGAAGCCGTGCACGGTCTTGCCGGTTGCCTTCTCGTAGCCGTCGGCGTACCAAGCGGCTTGCAAGTGGTACGCGAAGTTCCAGATGGCCTTCGAGAAGCCCTCGGGGCTGGCGTCGACGCACGTCTTGCCGTCGACGATCACCACGCCGTCGCCGGCCGGGCTCACCCAGTCGGGCCGGCACTTGCACAGCTCGCCGGTCGTCTCGTCGATCCAGAAGGCCGACGACTCGCCGACGCCATCGGCCAGCAGGGAGGCAATCTCGGGAAGCGCCAGCAAGGCCTCTCTCTGGCCCTTGGCGGCGTTCATCTGCTCGGCGGTGATGATCTCCATCCCGGCCACCGTCGCGGCCCACGCCTTGCCCTCTTTCGTGCGCATGTCCAGGCCGTCGGGACGCACCACGTAGCGGTCGTGGAACGACGCCGGCTCAAAGATGGCGCAGTGCACCATCGTGCCGTTCTTCAGCGCGGGCGTGGGCTCGCCCGGCTCCGGCCGGTTCGGGTCCAGCTGCAGGCCGTAGAAGTGCGCCGGGCTCTGCTTCATGCGCTTGAGGCCGCCGGCCGACATGGCGTGGATCGAGTGGTACACCTCGGCCGGCATGTCGGGCACCAGGCCGATGGGGATCTGCTCCGGCGCGTTCATCGCATCGCCACCATCGCAGCGGCCCCGATCGCCAGCGCCGCCAGGAAGAAGATGACGCCCCACACGAAGGAGCCAGCGCCCTCGTCGCCGCGCTGCGCATCGGCGCCCAGATCGGTCGCAGCCTCGGCCGCGCGGCGGTACTCGGCCTTGCTCGGCCCCAGGTCGCCGTGGTCGGTCGGCACGGTGTCCGGCTGGTCTTCGACGTAGCGGGGGTTCATCTAGCCATCTCCATCTGCATGCCGGCCCGCAGCCTGCGCGAGTCGGCCTCGATCTCGAGCAACCGGCACTCGCGCTGGGCGATCCGGCTGCGGAATGCGCGCAGCGACAGGCTGTCGATCAGCCCATCCACCGCGCACGCCTTGAGGTACGCCACGTCGCCGTCGATGCACCACAGCAGCCAGCAGCGGTGCAGCCAGTTCTGGAGCAGGCGCAGGCGGGTCATCGCATCTCCCCGATCAGCCGCTCGACTTCCATCTCGGCCGCGTAGCGCTCGTTCGACAGCGTGTCGCCGAAGCCCCAGTGCGAGCCGGACGCCGCGCGGTCAGCTTCTCGCAGGCGGGTGATCGCCCGGCGCATCTCGGCCCGGCGCTGGTTCGCCTCCACGTCGGCCCGGCGCGTCAGGCTCGCCTCGGCCGCCATGCCGGCGTAGTGCTCAACGGCTGCGGGGGTGGCGCTCATGCCGCCACCCGATCTTCAGCAGCCCACACGCCCGCCAGCTGCGCCACGTGCCCGGCGCTGCGCTGCAGGTACCGGTCCCCCAGGATCCGCAGCGCGTGCAGCGCCGTCTCCGCATCCCCGCGCTGCCCGGCCACCAGGCCCGCGTGCAGCACCACCGCGTCGTCAGCCGCCAGCAGCCGGCCCGGGCAGCGGGCCTCCCACTCGCTCGTGACCTTGCCGGCGGCCATGCACGAGGCATACAGGCTGTCGGCGAAGCTGTCGACGTCGGACAGCGCGGCTTCGGCGGCGTACTCGAGGTACGGGGCGGGGATCGGGGCGGCTGCGGGCATTGGGCTCTCCGGGTTGGTGAGCCGAAGATTAGCAAACGCTACACAGGCTTGTCAACAGTAAATGCTAAAGTTTTGCTACATTGCGACGCGGCCCGCACCCCCATGGGGTAGCCGTTGGCCACCTGCGACATGTAACTGGCCCGGCTCGGTTTCAGCTTTCGCGCGCGCGCGACTTCAGCGTGGCCGCCGTTGTTGGCGATCCACGCGACCAATCGCCGCCTGCGGTTCTCCTGATCCAGATCGGTCAAGTCCACGCTGAAGACTTTAGCGGCAGCTACTGCCGTAATCACTTGACTGTGCATCAAGCGTTTACTAAAGTAGCGACCCCATGGACCTGACAAGCTGGCTTGAGGCGGAGCGCGGTCGAGCAACACGGCTAGCCGCTCACTTCCGCGTAACCCAAAGCGCTATCTCGCAGTGGCGTGTCAAAGGCGTGCCGGTCGCGCACATGCGGGCCGTCCGCGACTTCACTGGCGGCGATGTCACGCTCGAAGAGATGCTGCCGATGCCGGCGATCGCCGTCACCGCCGAGCACCCGGCGCCGCAGCGCGAGGCTGCGTGATGCCTAACCTCCTCCTCCGGCAACACGACGCGCGCCCGTGTGAGCGACGCGGGCTCGCGCAGTTGCCTTTTCCCGCCCGGGCTTCGGCTCTGGCGGTCTTCTCTTCCAACCGCTGATGTGAGGTGCTGCATTGGCGCCCAGTGTCCAACCGTTGCCGCTCGCGGTCCTTCCGTGGGCTTTGGACTGCCTGAACCCTGGGCGGCCGGAGAAGCTCGAGATCGGCCAGGTGATGATGATCCTGCGCATGGCGCGCGATGCCGGCCACCACGGCGCGATGCAGTGGATCGCCGGCGACGTGGGCTATGAGGCCCGCGCCGTCACGCGCGAGGAAGAGGTCGACCGGCTGGCGTTCGTCGTCGAGCAGTCCAGCCGCACGCTGGCCACCGCGGTGGCGGCGCTGGAGCGCATGCAGCGCGTGCGGGGGGTGGCGTGATGCCGCACGCTCACGGAACCCACCTCGGCGGCGTGCGCACGCTGGAGGAACTACGGCTGCGCTGCGTCTGCCGGCCCGGCAGCGACTGCTGGGAGTTCCGCGACGCGCGCGGGCGCGTGCCCGACCCGCGCAAGGCGACGCCCCAGATCTGGCTTGTTGCTGCCCGCAAGAGGGTGCCCGTGACTGTCGCTGCGTGGACGCTTGCCGGCCGCGACAGGCCAGAGCAAGGCCTGCGCATCGGCAGGACATGTGACAGCCGCCACTGTGCGAACCCGGCGCACCTGGCCGCGATGACGCAGCAGCAGATCGTCGAGCTCGCCATGCGCCGCGGCTCTTTCGACACCGAGCCGCGCAAACGCGCGATCGCCGCGATGCAGTACGCCAGGACCAAGGTCCCCCGGTGGGCGCACGACATGGTGCGCGACAGGTCGAAGACCGCGAAGGAGTGGGCGGCGCACTGGGGGTGCAGCCGCAGTGCGATCAATGCGATTCGTTCTGCGAAGCGGCCGGAGGTCGCGGCGGCATGACCAGCAAGACCAAGCGCGCCGTCTCGCAGAAGACTCGATTCGAAGTCTTCAAACGCGACAGATTCACCTGCCAGTACTGCGGCGCACACCCACCCGGCGTGCTACTCCACGTCGACCACATCGTCGCACTTGCGGCCGGCGGATCAAACGCGATCGGCAATCTGGTCACAGCCTGCGAACCGTGCAACCTGGGGAAGGGAGCGCGCGATCTGAAGGTTGCGCCGATGTCCCTAGCAAAGCAGGCCAAAGAAATCGCCGAGCGCGAGGCTCAGCTTGCCGGATACGGCGCCGCGCACCAGCAGCGACAACTGCGAATCAATGGCGAGGCGTGGGATGCGCTCGAACGGCTTCTTGGCGATGGCGTCAAGGTCAGTGTCGACATGCTGCTCGGCACCAAGCGCTTCGTCGAGAGGCTCGGACTGCCGGCCGTCATGGAGGCTGTCGAGATCTCGCTTGCATCGAATGTGCCGTACGGCCGGCTGTTCCGCTACTTCTGCGGCGTGTGCTGGAACCGCGTGCGCCAAATCAATCAGGAGGCCTGATGGCCCGCGCCCGCAACATCAAGCCCGGATTCTTCGCCAACGAGGATCTGGCCGAGTGCACGCCTTGGGCGCGCTTGTGCTTCATCGGCCTGTGGCTGCTCGCCGACCGCGAGGGCCGTCTCGAAGATCGACCAAAGCGCATCAAGGGCGAGCTCTTCCGCTTCGACTCGATTGAGGTCGACCCGTTGCTTGGCGAGCTTGAGGCCCGCGGATTCGTGGTGCGCTACCGGAATTCGGACGGTTCATTCATCCAGGTTTGCAAGTTCTCGGAGCACCAGACGCCGCACTACTCCGAGAAACCTAGCGCCATCAAGCCGCCATCACTCCAGGAGTGCGCAACGCTTGAAGAGGCTGAATTCCGAGAGGCGAGCAGGAATCAGCCCGGCATGAAGCCGGGAGAAGCTCTGGAGCTATCCAAGAGTTCTCCAGGAGTCGAGGCCTCATCAAGAGGGGGTCACAACCCCCTGAATCCTGATTCTCTGAATCCTGATTCCGGAATCCTGAATGCTTCTCCTCCGGAGAAAGAGGCGCGCAAGCGCGGGGCCCCACCCGACCAGCCACCGGATGTCGCCATGCAGGTCTGGTCCGACTGGCTGGCCCTGCGCAAGGCGAAGAAGGCCCCGGTGACGCAGACCGTCGTCGACAACGCGACGGCCGAGGCAGCGAAGGCCGGGATGACGCTGGAGGCGTTCCTGCGGGTCTGGTGCGCCAGGGGATCGCAAGGCCTGCAGGCGGAATGGCTGAAGCCGAACGAGCGGCCCCAGCGCGTCAACGGCCACGACCCTGAGCCCGAGTGGCGCCGCGAGCAGCGCGAGCGCAACGAAGCGTTCCTCGGCCCCTACGCCGCGAAGCGCAACCGCCCCGAAACCGTCGACATGGAGGCACCCGATGCCGCTCCCCGCCTCGTGGGTTGATCACCTCTTCGGCCGGCTGTCCGTCCGCTACGGCGCCGCGTTCCTGCGGCAGTGGCCAGACGCCGACAGCACGGCCGTGAAAGCCGACTGGGCCGACGTGCTCGACGGCTGCAGCCGCGACTCGATCGCCTACGCACTGCGCTACCTGCCGAACACGCCGCCGAACGCGCTGCAGTTCCGCGACGTGTGCCGCCGCGCGCCGGAGCCGCAGGTGCCGCGCCTGGCTGCACCGGTGGCCACGCCCGAGCGCCGCGCCGAGGCCATGGCGCTGATCGCCGACGCGTTGGCCAGCACCACCGCGGCCTCGCCGGCCGAGCAATGCATCCGCAACATCGAGCGCATCGCGAAGCAGCGCGGGTACCTGACGATCCCGCAGCGCGAGCAGATCGAGGCCTGCCGCCGCGTGACGCGCGCCACCGCCGCGCCGGCGTACCTGCCCGACGACGAACGGCTCTACGCCGACGCGGAGGCCGCATGCTGACCCCGTGCATGGGTGGCTGGTGCCACAAGCGCGAGCAGTGCGGCGCGTACCACTCGCCGATGCGCACCAGCTGGACGCCGAGCGAGCGGCAGTGCCGGCGTGGTGCTGAGCAGCCGCGGCCGATCGTCGTGGTGCGGAGGAAGGCGGCATGACCATCACCCGCCTCTTCGCCATCGACCCCGGCACCACCGAATCAGGCTGGGTGCTGCTCGA
>ERZ650311.181-NODE-181-length-42358-cov-6.784412_pt1 | contig 42358 bp, 56 predicted proteins | sample MGYA00376247_ERZ650311 | MGnify/ENA primary metagenome ERZ650311 (study PRJEB26733, sample SAMN07839324) | wastewater metagenome | biome: small river; feature: stream; material: water | place: USA: North Carolina | collected 2016-07-28 ... | reverse complement strand
TGTCCTGTTCGGTGGCATCTGGCGCGAGACGCTTTCCAGCCGCGCCCACCGCATGAGAGTGAAGGGTCAGCCTGTGTGGGGATGGACAGCTAAGTTCATCGACACGCTGTTTTTCTTGCAACCGAACCACTGTGCCCGCCAATGGGCTTACGAAGTCAGCATTGGCTGGCACGACTGATTTTTGAAAGGGGTAGTCATGGAAAATGTTGTTGGATTGAGCGGCCTTGGTGCTGCAACTGAGGTTGCGATTGGTGCGAGCAGTGCTCGCGCTGCTCTGCCAGCGAACGCTCGCGCGATCTCCATCGTGGCGGTTGGTGCCTCTGCGTCCTTCAAGCTCGGCGACTCGACAGTTACCGCTGCTGCCACAGATCATCACATCGTCAGCGGCGAGCGCATGGACATCCTGATTCGTGACGGTCAGACGCACATTGCTACCATTCAAGACCCGAGCGGCACCGGCAAACTGCGCATCTCTACGCTGGTGAATGCTTGGACTGTCGCCAACGAGCGCAGCAGTGCGAACTACGGCGAGCCGGTGAACACGGTAGCCCCTGTTGTCACAGGCAGCACTGATCCCGATTCAACTCTGACTTGCGACACGGGGTCTTGGCGCGGCAACACGCCGATCACGTTCAGTTATCAGTGGTATGTGAACGACGTTGCGATACCCGGTGCAACGTCCAGCAGCTACGGTCCTACGTCAGCCAGTGTTTCCTATACGTGTGGTGTATCTGCGCGCAACGTGCGCGGTACTGCTGGTGAAGTGCTGTCGAACGTGCTCACCACCAGTGGCAGTGAACAGTAATTGGTGAACCATGCGCTTCATCGCATCGCTCATCATCGTCGTGTGCCTTCTGGCACCGCTGATCTCGTCGGCCGAGCCGGGAGATAGAACACCACTCGACTACAGCTTGAAGCAATACGGTCTCACCTTGGGGGTCGCACTGCTGGGTGGTTTCGTGGCCTGGTACTCCAAGGTGCGTCGTGGGGAGATACCTATGTGGTCGATTAATCACCTGGTTGGTGAACTCAGCACCAGCGCCCTCGCCGGTCTGCTGTGCTTCTGGATATGCGAGTGGGCCAACTTCCCACCGTTGCTGACAGGTGCCCTGACCGGCATCTGTGGGCACATGGGGACGAGGGCTGTGACCATGTTCGAGCGGTTCGCTGAACGCAAGTTCTCGAACGCTCAGCCACCGTCCGACAAGACTTGACCGAAATTTATCCGCAGGCAAACACCTTGCCTGCCTCTCACAATCCGCAACACTAGCAAAGGACAACGCAATGAAGCGCCCCTGGTATTCAATTCAAAACGCCGCATCGGAAGATACGCCCGCAACAGTGGTGATCTTCGATGAGATCGGCTATTGGGGTGTCACGGCCGCAGACTTCGGCCGTGAGTTCCGAGCTATCAAGGCCAATGTCATCAACTTGGAGATCAACTCTCCCGGTGGCAACGTCTTTGATGGCATCGCGATCTACAACATGCTGAACGCTGCCAAGGCCAACGGCAAGACGATCAACGCAACCGTCATGGGCATCGCGGCTAGCATCGCCAGCGTGATCCTGATGGCCGCTGACAAGATCATCATGCCCGCGAATGCGATGGTCATGGTTCACTCGCCCTCGGGCGGCGTGTTCGGCACTTCCGACGACATGCGCGAGATGGCGGATGTGCTCGACAAGGTGAAGGACAGCTTGGTCGGCACCTACATGAAGCGCACCGGCAAGTCGGATGAGGACATCCGCAACATGCTGGCGACCGACACCTTTATGACCGCGCAGGAAGCCCTGGACAACGGCTTTGCTGACGAGATCATCGACGCTATCGAGATGACCGCCAAGTTTGATCTTGCCGATCAACCCGCGAACATCCAAGCGTTCTTCAAGAAGAAAGACCCCGAGAGCGACAACGCGCCGCAGAACAAGCTGCCGAATCCGGCACCGACCTCTGCGTTCGCTGACAGCGTGGCCGAACTGGCATGCGCTGCCGGATTCGAGGCTCACGCTGGTGCGTGGGCTCTGGCCTTCGTGAAGATCGAAGATGTGCAGGCCCGCATCGCAGAAGCGCGTGAAATCCAGGCGCTGTGCAAGGTGGTGGGCAAGGCTGACAAGGCCACTGACTACATCACGAACTTGAAGAGCCTGTCTGATGTGCGTGCCGACCTTGCTGCGAAGCTGGCCGAGGGCGACAAGCACATTGACACGGCACCGAAGAACAACCAACCGACGAACAAGAGCGCAGGCCCGTCGGATACGGTTGCTGGTATCTGGGCCAAGCGTAACAAGCAAACCACAGGAGTCTGAAAATGACCGTTTTCAATGAAGGCAAGCACACCGGCGAGTTTTTGCTCTCCGAGGGCAATGGTTCGATCAGCCGGGAGACGGTCACGATCTCTTCGGCTGCTGCGGCCCTGGTCCCCGGCACGGTGCTCGGCAAAATCACCCTTGGCGCTGTGACCAGTGCCGCCGTCGCTGGTAACACCGGCAACGGCACGATGGGTAGTGTGACCTTGAGCCTGGGTGCGAAGCCTGGTGTCTACAAGCTCACCATCGTCGAACCTGCGTCCAACGCTGGCGCGTTCGTCGTGGAAGACCCGGACGGCATCATCATCGGCAACGGTGACGTGGCCTCTGCCTTCAGTGCTGGTGGCCTGGCGTTCACGCTGGCTGATGGTGCAACCGACTTTGCCTCTGGTGACCAGTTCAACATCACCGTGGCAGCAGGTTCTGGCAAGTATGTGGCCTACGACTCGGCAGCAACGAACGGTGCAGCCGTCGCGGCTGGTGTGCTGTATGCCGCTGCACCAGACTCTGCGTCCGACCAGAAGGCGGTCGCAATCGTCCGTATGGCCGAAGTGATCGAAGCGGAACTGACCGGCATTGATGCGGCTGCGAAGGCGCAACTGGCGGCTCTGAACATCATCTGCCGGTAATCGGCGGGCCAACCAGAACTCAAACAGGAGTAATCATGCATCTCGACATCTTCAACGACGACGCCTTTTCGCTGACTCAACTCACCACGGCGATCAACGATCTGCCGCACGTCCCTGGTCGCCTGGGTCGTCTCGGCCTGTTCAGCGAAAGCGGCATCTCGACCACGACCGTCTCGGTCGAGAAGGTCGGCCTGACCTTGAGCCTGGTGCCTTCTGCACCGCGCGGCTCTTCCGGCCAGGTCAAGGGCATTGACCGTCGCAACCTGCGCAACCTGAGCACCGTGCATTTGCCGCAGCGTGACGCGATCAACGCTGACGCTCTGCAAAACCTGCGCGCATTCGGCAGCGAGACCGAAGTGACCACTGTGCAGACGGTGGTGAACCAGAAGCTCGCCAAGATGAAGCGCGACAATGACGTGACCATCGAATGGCAGCGCATGGGTGCGGTCAAGGGCCAGGTGCTGGACTCTGACGGCACGACCGTTCTGCTGGACCTGTTCACCGAGTTCGGTGTCACGCAGTCCACTCTGGACTTCGTTCTCGACTCGGACACCACGAAGGTCAAGCAGAAGTGTACCGACCTGCAACGCCTGGTCGAAGACAAGCTGGGCGGCGTCCAGTACACCGGCCTGCATGTGATGTGCTCGGCCGAGTTCTTCGACGCACTGGTGACACATCCGGCCGTCGAGAAAGCCTACGACCGCTGGATCGACGGCGAGTTCCTGCGTACCCAGCAGCGCAACATCGGCGGTGGCGGCATGTTCGAGTTTGCAGGCGTGATGTTCGAGGAATATCGCGGCAAGGTCGGTTCGACCCGCTTCATCGGTGCCAACAAGGCCTACGCGATCCCGCTGGGCGTGTCTGACCTGTTCGTCACCCACTACGCTCCGGCTGACTACGTGGAGACCGTGAACACCATCGGTCTGCCGTACTACGCCAAGCAGTGGATCGAACAGCCTGGCAAGCGCGTGGAACTCGAAGCTCAGTCCAACCCGCTGAACTTCTGCACCCGTCCTTCGGCGGTGGTCGAACTCTCGATCTAAGCCATCATGCGCGATCCATTCGCGCGTGCCACATCGAGCGTCCGTCGCCTACTGGGCACGGACGCTCTTTTACGTGGTGCGCCAGCAGGCAAGGTCCACATCGAGCACGGCGTCGAGGTCTACGAACAGGTAGGCGATCACGACGCCGCGTTCTCGCGTTCCATCGCTACCATCGACAAAACGAAGAGCCCGAAGCAGGGTGACTCGCTGCAAATGCTGGACGAAAACGGCGTGGTGACCGCGAGCTACATCGTCGGCCGCTTCTTCGCCGACAACGGCTACAACGTGCGCTACCTGGTGAGCGAAGTCTGATGGCGAACCAGCGGCTCATCGAGATCGACGTGGCGCAGATCAGCGCACTCGCTAACGACATGGAGCGCATTGATCCTGCTCGTCTCGGTGCGGCCACGTTGGATGCAGTGAACCGCACGGCGACGCAACTGGAGCAGACAGCACGCGACAACATCGTCCGTGGCGTGAACCTGTCGGACCCATACGTTCGGCAGCGCCTGCGGGTAGAGCCAGCGACCAACGCGGCTCGCGTCGAGGCGTTCGTTGCCGCGACCACCTACAAGTCCTCCAGGAACTACGTAGGCACGCCGCTGGGCCGCTACGACCCGAAGCAACTGGTGACGGCAGCGGCCAACCCGAAGCGAGCCAAAGGTGATAGATCACGCGGCATCGCACCTGGTATGAAGCAGGCCGGTGTGTCGGTCGAGGTTCTGCGCGGTGCCCGAAAGGTAGTCTCCAGTGGCAACAGCTTCACCATGCCGCTGAAGAACGGCAATGGGCTTGGGGTGTTCACACGCAGCGCCGGTCAGGTCAAATACAAGCACCGGCTCGGCCCATCGGTCTACCAACTGTTTCGCACGCAGGCCGGTCTGCTGATCGACGACGTGGCGGAAGACTTGTCGAATGCCGTGGCTGAAGAAGCGCAGAAAATTATGAGGGAAATCCTATGAGCGTCTACAGCAGCGCAACCGAAGTGGCGCAGGAACTCAGCACTCGCCTTGCGACGATCCTGACCAGCAACGGGTACAACACCAACATGGGCCAGCGGGTCTATCGCGGCCGTGTGGCCGTGTCCGACGATGACGTGCCGTGTGTGAGCCTGATCGAAGGCGACGAGGATGTCCGCGAGAACCCGAGTCGCCTGAACGCCACTGCGCACATCACGCAGCAGTACGCACTGGCAGGCTACGCGCCCTGCGATCCTCTTCAACCGAACGATGCTGCGCACCAGATCATCAAGGACATGAAACGCGCCATCTTCCAGGACAAGGACTCATCGCTGACGCGCAAGGTGCGCCGCGTGGCCTACAAGGGTCGCAACATCGGCCCGCGTGCAGACAGCGTGCCAATCGTCCAGGCTGTGATCTACATCGAGGTCGAGTACGTCGAGGACTTGAGCGCACCCTGACCGAAATTTACCCGCAGGTTGCGCCGAAGCCTGATAGGCACACTGCAAGGGTCTTAGAGCCAGTTCAGGCGCCCCACATTTTGGAGAATCAATATGGCAGCACGCGGTTTTCTCGGGTCCGGTGACCTCTACATCAACCGGATCGTCGGTGGTGTCGCGCAAGGTTGGGTCGGTCCCTACGAAGCATCCAAGTTCGAGATCAAGCCGAACGTGGAACTCAAGGAACTGACCTCTCGTGGCAAAGCCAGCTACGGCCAGGTGATCGAGTCCGTTGCACTGGCACAGCCGTCCGACTTCACGGTCGAACTGCCGGAAGTGAACAAGGACTCCCTGGCTCTGGCCCTGCTGGGCACGAACACCACGATCACGCAGAACTCTGGCACTGTGACCGATGAAGTCGTCACCGCCAAGCTCGGCATCTGGGTTCCGCTAACCAAGGCCAAGGTCAGCACTGTGGTGGTCACCAACAGCGCCGCGAGCACGACTTATGTGAACGGCACCGATTACATCGTCAACGCCGAACTCGGCTGGATCAAGGCTCTGGCCGATGGTGCGATCACTGCCGACCAGTCGCTGAAAGTGGACTTCGCGCATGCTGCCATCAGCGGCACGAAAATCGCTGGTGCAACGAACGCCGACGTTCGCGCGAAGTTCATGCTGGACGGCAAGAACCAAGCTGACGGTCTGCCTTGCATCGTGAACGTGTTTGAGGGCGTGATCGCCGCCGACTCGGCCTTCGACTTCCTGAGCAACGACTTCAACACCGTGTCGCTGCCGGGTCGCATGAAGACGCCCACGGGCTTCACCGAGCCCTTCACCGTCGATCTGCGCTCGACCTAAGCGCAGCACTCACGACAGGGGCGCAGGCCCCATGCCAAAAGGCCCGCCCTGCGCAATTCGGCGGGCCTTTTCTTTTGGGGAACATGAATGGCAACAGCGAATCGTCGTGATGTGGAAGTCGCCCTGCGGGTCACCACCCTGGGCGAAGAGGGCATCAAACAACTTGAGGCCGGTGTACGCGACCTGGCGAAGCAGGGTGGTGCTGCGGCACCCGAGTTCAACAAACTGGCCGACGAGATTGCGAAGCTCGGCCAGCAGGCGAAGGTACTGGAAGCCTTCAGCGAACTCGACAACGACGTGCGGCAACTGTCCGCATCCAACAATACAGCCGCTGAGACGACTCAGGTTCTCTACGGGGAACTCCAGAAACTGAGCGCAGCTTCGCGCACAGCAGGGGACGCCGAACAGCAACTGCGCAACGAACTGCGCACGTCACAGCAAGCCCTTCAGTCGATCAAAGACGCGATCCGGCTCAAGCGCATTGAGACCGATGCCGACACGAAGAGCACCGATGCATACCAGGCTGCAATCCAGCAAATGCGCCGCGAACAGCTTACTGCCGAGCAGGCGGTGCGTGCGCTCAAGGATCAACTGAACGAAGCCAAAAACGCCACGAACCAGGCGTCTGCTGCCGAGGGCGAGATTGAGAAGAAGTACCGCGCGTCCTCGCGTGCGGCCGACGAAGAGCGCTCTGCACTGTCGGCTCGCAACAGCGAACTGGAAGACGCGAAGAAGGCTCTCCGGGACGCTGGCGTGGCGACGGAAGACCTCGCCAACGCGCAAGTTGTTCTGTTGGGTGCGCTGAACAAGGCCGGTTCCGCCGCGAAGCAACTGGACGAGCAGCAGCGCGAGGCAATCGCACTGGACAAGCAGCGTGCGGCAGAAGAAGAGAAGCTGGCAATCGTTGTCGAGAACACTCGCCGTCGCATGCAAGAGGCTGCGCGTGCCGAGGCCGATGGCATCATTCGCGACTTCGAGCGTGTGCAGCAGGCCGAGCGCGAGGCGCAGGCCGAGGCGAAGCGCGTCTCCGACTCGATTCGCGATGCGTTCTCGACCGTAGGCGCTAAGAGCGTCGGCGAACTGCAAACAGAGATCGAACGTGTGCGCGCAGCGATGAACACACTGCGTGGCACTGCGGGCCTCACGGGCGTCGAACTCGACGCTGCCCTGGCAAGTGGCAACAACCGCATCAAAGACCTGGAGCGCCAGATTCGCGCCGCGTCCAACGAACTAACGTTCATGGACAAGGCGACCAACCTGCTGAAGACCACGTTCGGCCAGTTCACCGCAGCCTTCACACTGGTCGAGGTCGTGCAGCGCCTGGGCGGTGCGTTCTTCACCGCTACGAAGCAGATCGAGAGCATGCGGCTCGGTCTCACGCAGATTTACGGCAGTGCTGAGACGGCTGGCAAGCAGATCGACTTTCTGCGCACCAGCGCCAGTCAGGCAGGTATCAGCGTCGGGGCGATCAGCGACTCGTTCGTCAAGTTCAGCACGTCACTGAACGCCGCCAACATTCCATTGCAGCAAAGCAATGAGTTGTTCGCGGCGGTCACGCAAGCAGCAGGCACGCTGGGCTTGAGCGGCGACAAGGTATCTCGGGCACTGGAAGCCATCTCGCAGTCGGCCAGCAAGGGCGTGGTCCAGATGGAAGAACTGCGGGGCCAGCTTGGCGATGCCCTGCCAGGTGTGCTGCCGCTGCTGGCTAAGGCGCTGGGCGTCACCAGCAAGGAACTCATCACACTTGTCGAGAGCGGTGGCCTGCTGACGAGCCGCATGGTGCCTGCGCTCACCACGGCGCTGCGCGGCCTGGGCGGCGAGGTCAACACCCTGTCAGCTACCTGGGAACGCTTCAAGGGCGTGTTTGTGCAGGCCATGCAGAACATGGCCGAGTCTGGTGGTGCTCAGGTACTGACCGGGGCGCTGAAGGTGCTTGGCGGTGCCCTACAGGCCGTTCTGCTGGGCCTGAACGTGCTCACCGAAGGTCTGTTCTCGTTCGGTCGCGCGGCAATTGTCGTGTTCGAGACCTTGCAGGGTCGCGGTGGCCCTGCGATGGAATACTTCCGCCAGGAGACGGATAAGGCCACAGAGCGACTGGCGAAGCAAGCAGAGGCGTTCAACAATTTCCTGAACCCGGTGAACAACGCCGCGAAGGCCACTCTCGCGGTCGGCGCTGCGTCGCAGTCAACTGCTGCTGCTGTCGGAGCGGCCACGGTCGGTGTAACGGCCTACTCGGAAGCAATGCTTGCCAGCCAGGGTGCATCAGGCGTCGCAGTGGCCGGTCAGAATGCACTCACCGCAGCAACCACTGGCACGGCCAAGGCGCTGAACCTCACGGGCCTGACCTTCGAGAAGGCGGTCATCATTCTGGAGGAATACAACAAGTCTCAGCGGGCCAACGTCGAACTGGCTGAGAAGGTCGTCAAGTCCAACGAGTTCCGGGCACGCTCTATCGAGATGGTCACCCAACTGACCGGCAACGAGCGGCAGATTCTCGACGCATCGACGAACGCATCTCGCACGAAGTTGCAATCCATGAACGATGAGCGTCGGGCGCGCGAGGCTGAGATCGTCGGGCTCACGCAAGCCATCGACCTCTTGCGGCAAGAGGTCGCCCTGAACAAAGACCCCGAGGGCGCTCTGGCGAAGAAGATCGAAGAGAAGCAGCGACTGATCGAACAGCGCAAGGAAGAGGCTGCTCGCACGCGCGAAGAGATCGACGGCCTGCGCATCGAGGTCGCCCAGCGGGAACTCACTCGTCAGTCCTACGAGGACAACTCAGCATCGCTCGGCAAACTGCGCACGGCAGCGGCTGAAGCACAGGCCCGCCTGAAGGAACTGCAAGTTCTGGAGATCAACGGCAAGGCTACTCGTGAGCAAGTGACTGAGGCGACCATCATCGCGGGGAAGGCTGTGGGGATGTATGCCGACTCGATGAAGGATGCCAGCGACAAGGCCGGTCGTGACATCCAGGCTATCCAGAACCGCAGCCTGGTCACACAAGCCGCCCTCGCACTGGACATGGAGCGCGCCAAGTCGCTCGAATCCCTCGCCAAGAGCAGCGGTGACGAGGCTCGGGCTACCTACGCATCAACCCAGCAGAAAGAGATCGAAATAGAGGCCCGCAAGGCGTCTGCCGAGGCCATGACGCAAGAGGCGAACGCTGCCATCGCAAATGCCAAAGCACAACTCGCCGATCTGGAAGCCCGCAACGTCCTGACACCGGCCATCCGCACGCAGATCGAGACGACCATTGCCAGCGCCGAAGCGAAGAAGCTGGACGCGCAGCGACTGGCCGAGTCTACGAAGGCACTGCAAGACGAAGTGAACGCGATCCGCAACGGCACCACTGCCCGCAAGGAAAACACCGCAGCGGTGAACGAGAACATCAGCGCACGCGAGCGCGACATTGCGAGCCGTGAGAAGGCCCTGGAACTCACCCGGCGCGAGAACGCGCTGAAGGAAGAGGCTCGCACAGTGCGCGACACAGCAGGCAACGTGGTGAACGCCGCAGGGAACACCTACGCGAGCCTGCTGGCGAAGCTGAAGAGCATGGGAGTCGATGAGCAGGGCGCTGCGAGCATCGCGCGGCAGTTCACTGACTCTCAGGGCAACGTGCCGTACTTCAACAACCCCGGCCAGCGCACGTTCGGCAACAGCCAGTTCGACACCATCGACGCGGCACTCAGCAACGCGGCCAGCAAGTACCTGCTGAACAAGAACACCAGCCAGCCTATCGGCGCTGTGACGACCCCGAAGAGTGCAGAGGTCGTCACTACTGCGTCGCGCACGGTGAACATCAATATCGGCGGTCAGACCACAGCTATCGGCGTTGCGTCTCAGGCTGACAGCGATGCGCTGGTGGGCATGCTGCGTAGAATCGAGACGACTGCACAAAGGACCATATGAGCATCATTCTCAACGTAGACGAAACCAGTGTCGTCCTGCACCCCGATCTGAAGTGGTCGGACGAGTTCAGTTGGGCACCAGTGGAGCAGAGCGCCGAGCGCACTGTCACTGGTGCCCTCATCGTCCAAGTGGCGGCTCGTACCGGTGGTCGTCCGATCACTCTGGAGCCCGAGGACGACAACAGCGCCTGGATGCGCCGGTCAGTTGTTCAGCAACTGCGAAATTGGGCCGCAGCGCCGGGTCAGGAGATGGAACTTACACTGCGTGGCACCACCCGCACAGTGATTTTCAGGCACCAGGACGGCGCAGGGCTTGAGGCGCAGCCTGTTGTCCACTTCGCAGACGCCGACGTGGACAGTTCGGACTTCTATCGAGTCACTTTGCGGTTGATGGAGATTTAACCAATGACAATCCTCTCAGGCGACATCAAGTTCGCAGCTTCCAAGGTCATGGATGACGTGCCCGAGGGCGGTGGTGGTCCCACCGACACGATCATCACTGACGGCACCAGCAACGCCATCTTCCCTGACGTGTCCGAACTGGATCGCGCTGGTGGTCGTGTGTCTCTGCGCAAGGTGTTCGTGCGCGTCGATACCGACAACCGTGACACCTACCTGGGCTCCAACGTCATCATTGCGAGCCCACCTGAAGACCCACTGGTCGCAGTGAGCATGTTCTCGACCGGCGAAGTGTTCGACGTGCGCGACAGCGCAAAGAACCGCATGGAGTCGTATCTCACACCTGGTCCCGAGTGGTCCGGGTTCCTGTTCGAGAACCACATCGCCGGTCAGAGCAGCGTGCGTATCTTCCAGCGTCCCGGCTACCCGTTGCCGCGCATCGGACAGACCCTCGTGCTGGTCTACAACGAGGGCCAGGTGTCCGAGGTCAAGCAGTACGTTCGCATCACTGACATCGATGCGACCGACTCGACCTTCACCTACGTCGAGGGCAGCACGCCGAAGGACTACACGGCCACTGTGGTCACCTGTGACATCAGCGACTCTCTGCGGTATGACTTCCTGGGTTCGGCCCACAATCGTCTGTTCCAGCGTGAGTCGAACAAGTCGAAGATTCGGGATACCGTCGTTGCTAACGCATCGCGTTACTACGGTGTCACGCCGCTGACCGACGCTGTGTCTATCGGCGACGTGTCTGCGAAGGTTGATACGATATTCACGCAGCTTGTGCCGAACGCGCAGACCGAGATTCCGCTGATCGACCAGAACCCCACTGGTCAGGCAGAGGCCATCGTCAACTCAGCGAACGGCACGGTCTCGTACACGACGAGCATTTCATTCGGTCCGAATAGCGCGCTGTCCGCTGGCAACCCGATCAAGCCCGAGTCTCTGAGCATCGTGACGAGTGGTGGCACGCTGACCGACTTTGGTGGTCAGTTGTATGCTGGAGCAACCGTTATCGGCACCGTTGACTACCCGCGTGGAACGATCCTGATCGCCACTGGTGCGCCGACTTACAGCGGCTCGAAGACCATCACCTTCACACCAGCCGCTGCGCCTATTCGGCTGTGTGACTCGGCCATTGTGAATGTCAGTGCCGAGAACCGTGGCTTCAACTACATCCTCACGATCCTGCCTGCACCGGCACCTGGCACGACGCTCATCAGCTACCGCAGCAACGGCCGTTGGTACGATCTGCGCGACAACGGCAGCGGCCAGTTGAAGGGTGCTGACGCCACCTTCGGGGCTGGCACGGTGAGTTACAGCACGGGCACCATTGCCGTGACTCTTGGTGCGCTGCCTGACACTGACTCTGCAATCCTCTACCAGTGGGGCGAGAAGGCTGAATACATCGACCGCAGCGCCAACACCGTGGCTCCGGTGAAGTGGGCAATGACATTGCCGATCCCTAGCACTGGTGGTCCGCAGGGTGTTGGCCCTAGTGGCGTCACCGTCACATGGACACAAGGCTCTTCAGACTACGAACTTACCGATACGGACGGTGACGGCATTCTCAGCGGCACCGGGGGCAGCGGGACGATTGACTATCGCACTGGCGTTCTGACAATCACCCCGACAACGCTACCGAGTGGATCAGTGACGGTGACTGCGGACTTCACGCGATACACAACGAGCCAAGTCACCGTCACCAATCCGCCGCGAGAGGGTGACGATACGATCATCATCACGACCGGCGCTACCAACCTGGTTCCAGGGTCTGTGCAACTGGCATGGTCAACTGAAGCCTACGGCATCAACGACGATGAGGGTTTTGTATTCGACACAAAGAACTCGCACGTCGCCCGTGACGACGGCAACGGCCATTTGAAACTCGGTGCTAGCACGGTCGCGAACATCAACTACACCACTGGCGTCATCAGTGCGTTTCAACCTGACATCACACAGAGCCTGCCGATCCCGCAGTACGAGTGGGTGTTCCGTGGTCTCGGTGGCAGTCCGACGCCTGCCAACAGTGTGCGCGTGCTGACCGGCTACACGTATGAGAACCGAGTCACACCACTGGACACAGCGGTCAGCGTGGTGGTGACATTGCAGACGGACACGCTGGGTGGCACGCCGATCAGCCAAGGTTTCACGGTCGGTCAATTGACGCTGGACCTGACGGACAAGTATTCCGAAATCATTGTTCCAGGTAGCGTGAACTTCACCATCGGCAGTCTGCGCTACTTCGACCGTTCCGGCTCTCTGTATCACAGTCTGGACGTGATAAACGGCTCAGCAACGCTGGCAGGGACGATCAACTACCAGACCGGCGAATGCGCTCTGGACCAGTGGGCCTCTGGTGCCAACTCGGTCGCAATTCGTTCGCTGCTCACGCAAGTGGAGAGTTCACTTGTGATGAAGGTGTCGTTCCGTATCCCAATAGCTCCGGTTCGACCGAGTTCTCTCCAGATTCTCGCCACGAAAGCCGCTGGCGGCTCAGTCAACGTGATTGCATCAGGTGATGGCACGATCTCTGGCACTGGCGTCATAGGTAGTGTGAACTACGAGACGGGCGTGGTGAGCCTGCGGTTCGGAACTCGTGTCACAGCATCGACGGTGACCGGCGAGCCGTGGTACGACGAAGAGCAGATCGACGGCGACGGCAAGATTCTTCGTCCTGAGTATGTGTTTGCCGACACGATCAAGTTCAACGCTGTGGCCTTCACATACCTGCCGCTGGACGCCAGCATCCTCGGGCTCGACCCGGTGCGCCTGCCGCAAGACGGCCGCGTGCCGATGTTCCGGCTCGGTGGCTTCGTGGTGATGGGCAACACCGCGACCACGAGCCCCGGCGCTGTCAGCAACGGGACGGTCGTGAACTGCGGCCGCACGCGGCTGTCCCGTGTTCGTGTCCTGGGCAACAACAACGCTGTCATCACTGCTGGCTACACGGCAGACCTGGAAGCAGGCACTGTGACCTTCACGAACGTCACAGGTTACTCGCAGCCTGTTCGCGTCGAGCACCGCGTCGAAGACTTGTTGCAGGTCAGCGATGTGCAGATCAACGGTGAACTCGGCTTCACGCGCCAGATCACGCACGCATACCCCGAGGGCACGTCATACGTGTCGAGCGCACTGGTGACCGGCGATCTGAAAGCCCGTGTCTCGCTGATGTTCGACCAAGCGACGTGGGATGGCATCACCTGGTTGGACACGCTCAGTGGGAGTGCTGCGAGCGCCACGTACAACGACATCGCTGGTCCTGTGGTCGTGACTAACGATGGCGCTGTCACTGAACGCTGGGCGTTCAAGTTCACCAGCACCACAGCCTTCCAAGTCGTCGGCGAGCACGTCGGCGTCATAGACACAGGCTCCATCAACACCGAGACGGCTCCGATCAACCCGGCCACTGGCACACCGTACTTCACTGTGCCGACGACTGGCTGGGGCACCGGCTGGGCCATCGGCAACATCGTTCGCATGAACACCGTGGGTGCCACAGTGCCTGTGTGGCTGGTGCGTACCGTACAGCAAGGGCCGGAGAGCACCGATCAGCATTCCTTCACGATCATCGCCCGTGGCGATGTAGATGCACCCTAAGAGGTAACTATGCCAGCAACCAGCGTAAAGGTTTTCCACAGCGCCATGAACGGCGCACCGACACTCAGCGGCAGCGCAGGCGCTCTGCTCAGTGTTCTCGACAGTTGCCTCTCCGATGGCTGGGGTAGCAAGACGATGACCACTGGTGCGATCTCCGGTGGCGTCGCAACGCTGAACTACACCAGCACAGCGGCACCCGAGGTCGGCAGCGTGATCCTGGTGGCCGGTGCAACGCCGACCAGCCTGAACGGTGAGAAGAAAGTCACCGCAATCGCAGCAGGCTCTGTGAGTTTCCCCACGGTCGAGGCCGATGGGTCGATCACGGGCACTGTGACCTTCAAGATGGCCGCGCTGGGGTTCACGAAGAGCTACACCGGCACGAACAAGCGCGCGTTCAAGTCCAGCGACATTGCGTCCACTGGCTGTTTCCTGCGCGTCGATGACACCGGCACGACGACGGCGCGCGTGGTCGGCTACGAGACCATGAGCGACGTGGACACCGGCACCGGCCCGTTCCCGACGAGCACGCAGTTGTCGGGAGGCTACTGGTGGCCGAAGTCGAACACTGCCGACACCAGTGCGCGCAACTGGGTACTGGTTGGCGACGAGCGAACCTTCTACCTGTACGTGTCGCCGCACCCAACGACTTACGCTGGTCAAGGTGTGACCTTTGCGTTCGGCGATCTGATCTCAAACAAGTCAGGTGACGCCTGGTCTTGCGTACTGGCTGGTGGTGATTCGTCTGCCGTGGCGACGACCACATCGAACGTGTCGGCATGCGTCGGCTATGCACAGCCAACCAGCACTGCCACCGCGTGGGCAGTCGCCAGGTCTCATGTAGCTATCGGCGGTGCGCAACTTGGCTACCAGACTTCAGGCCATGCTGTCGCATCTGCCTACTCTGGAACCACCGCCTACAACACGCGCTCCTATGCGTTCCCGAACGGCGCTGACAACGGCCTGCTGCTGAGTGAAGTGCTGTTCGCCAACAACTCGGCAATTCGCGGTGTAGTACCAGGTGCTTATCACACACCGTTGCTCGTGGGGGGTTACTTCAGTACCAACGATTCGATCCTTGGTACTGGATCGTTCAGCGGGAAGAAAATGCTCGCACTGCGCACTGGCTCTCCAGCCGCTGCGACCTACGGTGTGCTGTTCCTGGACGTGACCGGCCCATGGAGATAAGTCGTGGCTGACTTCGCCTACAAGCAGACCGTTCTGAGCCTTCATTGCGACGGCTCGGATGGTGCAACCACGATCATCGACAACTCGTTCACGCCAAAGACGGTGACAGTGAACAACGGTGCCGCACTGTCTACCAGCGACAAGAAATTCGGCACAGCGTCTCTGCTGCTCGACGGCGTGAACGACTACGGGAACATCCCGGCCAACTCGGACTTCGTGTTCGGCACTGATCCGTTCACGGTTGAATTCTGGATGAAGTCATCACAGGCGAACAATGCCGCTGGCGGCTTCTTCCCTTCGATGCTCGACTTCAGCGCAAGCGCGTCGCACGGAGCGTTCACTTTCTGTAATCGCATCCCGAACACCGATCTGCTCTACGTGCCGTTCCACAACGGTAGTTCGTTCTCTTCAATCAGCAGTGGGCTTGCAGTCTGTGACGGCCAGTGGCATCACATTGTTCTGTGCCGCGCAGGCACGACGCTCTATCTGTTCCAAGATGGTGTGATGACCGCGGGTGCTATCTCAGCCAGCCAGATATTCGGTGTCAGCGGTCAGCCAGTGCGGCTCGGCTGGAACTCGCGCGACAACCGCTACTACGACGGTCGGCTGGACGACATCCGCGTCACGAAGGGCGTGTGTCGCTACACAGCACCGTTCACACCACCCGTGGCGACGTGGGACGACTCGTTCGAGGCCATTGACGCAGCGAAGCCGCTTCGCGGGCTCGTGCCTTACGCTACGTCCGCGCTCGGCACGATCCTGGCGAAGCGCAATGCAGCCCTGCCGCGTGCGCGCGACATCGAGCATGACGGTCTTGGCACGATCAGCGGCACGGTCGCCATCGACAGCACACCAGACATCCCTGTGCGCCGTCTGGTGCGTCTCGTGCGCGACCGCGATGGGCTGGTGGTGCGCGAGACCTACAGCGATGCAACAACTGGTGCCTACTCGTTCCCTGAGATCAACCAGAACGTCCGCTACAGTGCCATCGCCTATGACGCCTATCACGACCGGCGTGCAGTGATCGCCGACAACCTCACACCGGAGATTGCCTGATGCTCGGCCTTGGCGATGATGCGAACGACGCCCGCATGACCGGGCTGCTGAACTTCATGGACACGGGCGCGGGCCATGCGCGCATCCGCATCTACGGAACCTCGCGCCCTGGCACGGCCGGTGGCAGCGCAGGCGGCACACACCTGGTCGAGATCGCACTGGACGATCCCTGCGGGTCGGTGGTCGATCACGAACTGGTGCTGGTGGCAACTGTCGATGCGTTCATCACCAGCACTGGCGTCGCAGCGTGGGCTCGGATCGTCAACGGCAACGGCGACTTCGTGCTGGACTGCGACGTGACGACCAGTGGTGGCGGTGGCGAGATCACATTGAACACGCTGAACCTGTACGCTGGTGGCCTGGTTCGATTGGTGTCGGCTGTCCTGAGTTAAGCGATGACCGCTGTTGACCTCATCTTCGGTCGCCCGCCGACGAGTGGTGCGGTCGGCACGCTGCTATTCGACGAGGGGCCGTCCATCGTCCCACCAGTCGAGGCCACGGTCGCGGCATCTCTGCCTGCGATGGTGGTGGCGATCCGCGTGGGGACGTTCGTTGACGCCACGGTGGTCGGCGTGCTGCCCGACAACACGTTCGCAGCCGAGGCCGAGTATCTGAGCAACACGAACCGCCCGCTGGTCGGCCAAGCCCGCAACTGGTGGCAGGACGGCGTTCTCGACGTGGTAGGTGCCGAGACCTTCGCACAGCAGGCCGCGCGCATCCTGGGCGTGTCTGACGCGCTCTGGACCGCTGCTGACAGGCTTACGGCTCTCGATGTCCGCGCTGTGGCGACTGATGCGAGCCGACTGTCGAACGACACGCAGGTTCTGTTCAGTGGTGCTGACCGACTGGCGAACGTCACGCTGCGTGGAGCGTTCCAGGATGGGTTGCGTGATCGTCGCCCGAGTCTGCGGGGCTCGTTCCAGAACGGCGTCACGCTCGGGGCTCGCAGCATGACATCGCGCTACCAGGACGCCTATCGCGACCGGCGCAACTGGACGCTCTCAAAGTTCCAGAATGCGATCACAGGGCCGCGCGTCTTCTATCGTGGTGCCATCCGGCCAGGTGTGCAGGTCACGGTGGGTTGGGAGTCGCTGTTCCAGAACGCCGTATATCCAGGCACTGGTGCCCGCGTGCGGCCAGGTCCGCCGCAACCAGACCCTTGCTACATTCCGCCAGCAGGCGATGAGGTCGCTCTGCTGTTCAAGGATCGCCGCTGGAACAGCGATCTCATCTTCATCTGCGACCGGCATCCTGTACCACCGGAGTCTGTTGTCGTCGTTCCTGTTCGGAGGGTTTACATCGTGCTCAATGATGTCTCGTTGAAGCGTGTGGACGGCAACATCGACTTGCCGACATACGACATGAGCCTGAGCCTCGACTTCCAGTCGTGGACGTGGGGTTTCAGTGCCAATCTGCCGATGCAGGCACTGGCTGATCTGGAGCCCAGCAGCGAGGGCGTGCCGGTCGAGGTTGAAGCGTCGATCAATGGCGTGACCTACCGCTTCCAGATCGAGCGTCGCACTCGCTCACGCTCATTCGGCAAAGCAGCCATCGCGATCACTGGTCGTGGCAAGGCATCGCTGCTGGACGCACCGTATGCACCGACGCTGAACTTCACCAACAGCGGATCGCGCACTGCCGAGCAATTGGCGAACGATGTGCTCATGCTGAACAGCGTTCCGCTGGGCTGGGATGTCAACTGGAACACCGAGGACTGGACTGTGCCCGCAGGCGTGTTCTCGCACCAGGGCACCCACATCAGTGCTCTGAACACGATTGCTACGGCTGCGGGCGCGTATCTCCAGCCGCATCGCAGCGCGCAAGAGTTCTATGTCCTGCCGTTGTATCCCGACGCACCGTGGGCATGGAGTGGCGTCACACCGGACTACGAGCTACCTGCTGCCGTCACGACGCAGGAAGACATCGAGTGGATCGACAAGCCGGTCTACAACCGCGTATATGTGTCAGGCGTTGGCTCCGGCGTGCTTGGCCGCGTGACGCGCGAAGGCACCGCTGGCGACAAGATCGCGCCACAGATCGTCGATCCTCTCATCACGTCCGCTGTCGCGGCACGCCTGCGCGGCACACCAGTGCTGGCCGACACGGGCGCACGACAGGACGTGACGCTGCGACTGCCAGTGCTCGAAGAGACTGGGATCATCACACCTGGCAAGTATGTGCGCTACGTCGATGGCAGCACGTCGCGGTTCGGTATCGTGCGTGGCGTGAGTGTCGATGTGGCAATGCCCACTGTTTATCAGCGCATCCTCGTGGAGACCCGCAATGCGTAACACCTTCAGACTGCTGCGCGATCTCATGCCGCAGGCACCGCTGCTCGTCGGCGATGTGATCGACTTCGACAACGGCGTGGCGACCATCGAAGAGCCAGGTGGCGGGCTGAGTCAAGCGCGCGGCGACGTGACAATTGGCGACCGCGTATTTTTCCGTGACGGCGTGATTGAAGGGCCTGCGCCAGCCCTCACTGTGGAGATCATCGAGATATGAGCCGAACTGCAACCGACTGGAACCGCGTGCTGATCGCATGCAACGTCAAGCCGAGCGTGGCCGCGATGTGGTCACAGGTGTTCGCCGACACGATCAAAGACGACACCTTCAGCCAGGGTGAATCGGAGATCGATGACTTTCTCGGCCAGATACTGCACGAGAGCGACGGGCTCCAGCACCTGACCGAGCAGATGCACTACAGCGCCGAACGGCTCACGGTGGTGTGGCCGTCGCGGTTTCCAACGGTCAACGACGCTCGGCCCTATGCCAACAACCCCGAGGCCCTGGCGAACAAGGTCTATGGCGGCAGGATGGGCAACAACGAGCCAGGTGATGGCTGGCGCTACCGCGCACGCACGCCGCTAGGCATCACGGGCAAGGACAACTACCAGTGGCTCGGCGATCTGCTCGGGCAAGACCTGGTGTCGCTGCCCGAACTGCTGGAGCAGCCTCGCTACGCGCTGGAAGCCTGCATCGCCTGGTGGGAGGGCAAGATTCCCGACACCATGATCGGCGACATCGAGAAGATCACCAAGCGCGTCAACGGTGGGCTCATTGGCCTCGCTGACCGCGAAGAGCGCACCCGCCGTGCGCAGGAAGCACTCGCATAATGGGCCAGCTTTCAAAATTCCTGCGCAGTCAAGCCAACGGCGGTCTGCTGTACTGGTGCCAGGGTTGCAACGACTCACACGCGATCCAGGTCGGAGAAGGCTCTGGTCCGCGCTGGGGGTACAACGGCAACCCAGACAAACCTACGTTCATGCCAAATAGTGACCACGGGCCACTATTTGGCATGAAGTTTGGCTCTGGCGAAGTTGTCTTGACTGCCAGCGGCAGAGAAACAACGCCGTTCCCCAAGGTGGCGCTCGACACCAACCGTAAGGCTACCAACACGGTGCGCAGCGTTGACCGTTGGCTGATGCAGAACGCCCTGGACGAAGCACGAGCGCGCGGTGACAACTTCAACGCCAGACAGTTTGAAGCCAACCTTGAGCGCCCGCAGCAGGCCGACAAGGATTCAGCCGAGGAATACCTGTTTGGGCAGCAACCGGAAGTTCTGCGCCCACTCCTCAGGCCGCTGAATGCAAAGCCCGCCGACCGCAGCGGCTACAAGCAAGGCGACGGCTGCTGGTGTGACTACAACGCCGAGCACCCGGAAGATGCCGACGTGCATTGCCAGCGATGCCACACCTTCATCACTGACGGCAAGGTGCAGTTCCTGTCTGACTGCACACATGCACTGGCCGGTCAGACGCTCGATCTGCCGGAACTACCACCACACCTTCAGGACAACACCACATGAACATCCTCTACATCGCAATCGCTGGTCTGCTGGTAGCTCTCGGCATCCAGACCGTCAGGCTGCACGACGAGCAGGCTGACCACTCACACACCATTGCTACAGTGGCAACCGAACGCCAGAAGGCGACCGACACGCTGCTGGCAAAGGAACGCGAATATCGGGCCAAGGAACGCACACTACAGGAGAAGGCTAATGACACCATCAAAACTGCAAAACAAGAGCTTGCTCGGGCTTCTGTGGCCCTTGCTGACACTCGCACTGCTGGTCAGCGGCTGCGCGACGAACTCGCTGCTGCCAGAGCCCGCCAGTGCGCCCCAGCCGGTGGTGATCCCGGAACTGGTCCAGGAAGCCCGTCAGCCGACACCACCAGCGATCTGCTCGCCGTCGTGCAGCGAAGGCTTGACGAGGCTACGGAAGGAATTGCTGGATTCGCTGACGCAGCCCACATCGCCGGTAAAGCCTGCGAGCGGCAGTACGACGCTGTGAGATGAGGCTGGTCTTCCTTCTCATACTGCTGACCATTGCTGTTCAGGTGGCGATGGTTCTCAGTTGACGGACTACCGCTGCGTCAATGCAACTGAGAGACAGCGGTATGTACTTCGGATTCAACTCGCACAAAATCGCACTTCGCTGCGAGTTGATAGCAACCTCTGCTGTTGTCCCACTGCCGCCGAATACGTCGAGAACTGTGTCTCCAGGTCTACTGCCTGCCATCACACACGGCTCTATCAGTTTGCTGGGGAACGTGGCGAAGTGTGGCCCTTTGTAGGGCCTGGTGGCTACGCTCCAGACACTTCTACGATTGCGCTTTCCATCTTCTACTCGCTCGGCATCGCTGCTGCGTCCGAGTTGGTGCTCGGCAGTCTTCCCCTTATTGAAAGACGATCCTGCTGCACCTTTGACAGCATCTTCGCGCATAGCGTCACTGTCGAAGTAGTACCTGTCCGACTTCGACATCAGGAAGATGTACTCGTGCGCCTTGGTGCAGCGATCACGAACACTCTCAGGCATCGGGTTAGGCTTGTGCCAGATGATGTCTTGACGTAGATACCAGCCGTCAGCGCGTAGGGCGAAGGCCAGCATCCAGGGGATGCCGAGTAAGTCCTTTTGTTTGTAGCCCGGTGCGAGTTTCTGAGAACTACTTCCGTAACCAGTCATGTTCGTTCTGGCGCGTCCAGACTCTCCACGCTTGGTTCCACTTAGGCCGGAGTTATCAGCCCATCCACCGGCCCGCGCATAGCTGTCACCGATGTTCAGCCATAGCGTCCCGTCGTCTTTCAATACGCGACGCACTTCTCGGAATACGGCTACCATCTTGCTCACATACTGTTCAGGCGTTTGCTCTAGGCCCAACTGACCTTCAACACCGTAGTCGCGCAGACCAAAGTACGGCGGGCTTGTCACACACATCTGAACGCATTGATCTGGCAGCATTTGCAAAACATCAACGCAGTCCCCGTTGATGATGGTAGCGCCTTTCGACCGAACCACAGGGTAGAACAGGTCCACACCGCTTTGAGACACAACATCAGTCACTTCACAGTCTTTCTCTGGTAGAACCAGTTAGTTGAATACCGGCCTACCGCTTGGCGGCTCTGCGCTGCATCTGACGAGATTTCTTGGCGACCTTCTTTCGAGCGCGTTCCTTGGCAACCTTCGTGCTTGACTTGTTGCCACCGCTGTAAGTCGGCGGGCGCTTCGGCGAATAGGCGTGGGCAAACTCGCTCATTGACTGCGCCCCAACGCTCGCAGCAGTGCCGAGTGCCATCAAAACCATAGTGGCTGCGTTCATGCTCTTCATGATCTTCATCCTTTCTCAGTTAAACAAGTCCTCACCACCGCCGAACAAGTCCTCGTCGCCGTCTTCGGCCTTGCGGACTTTCTTCGGGCGCAGCGTCTCATCGACGTACTCCAGGATCGCGATGGCGCGGTAGTTCTGCGTGGTTGTGCCGTCTGCTGACGGCTTCTTTTTCTCCATAGGCAGCGGCCAGCCGACCGGGCGTTGCCAACCAGCTTCGTGGGTGACGCTGAGAGGTTTCTGTGCCAGCAGACAGGCGAGGGCCTGGGTGGCGAGTGCTTCAATGTTCATGGTTGTCTTTCAGGGGAGATTTATTATCGACCCTTCGCCGCTTCGATCACGCTCGCAGCAGTCTGCTCATCGGCACGCTGCTTGTCGCGTATCTCGGTGAGCTTGTCGATTGTGTGCTGGAGATCGCCGCCGACGTAGTAGGTGCTGTCCTTGTCCTTCGCGCTGAACACCAGATGCACGTCGTAGTCCTGTGGCAGACCGTTCATGTAGCACGACATGCACGCGGCTGTGTAGATGCGCTCGACGACCTCTTCGACCTCTGCCATCTCCATGCTTTTCGGATCAGTCATGGCTCAGGACCGCCTTGGTCTTCCTGAGTTCTTCTTCGTCCAGGCTGTCGATGAAGTCCTCGCTGTCCTGATACGGGTCGCGCGCCATGTTCATCAGCGCCATCAGGCCGACGCCGACAAACATGCCGAGCAGAAAGAGGACAGGGTAACCATAGGTAGGGCTCATTTGTGATCTCCAGATAGCCGCAGGGCGGCAGCATGCAACATCGCATTGAAAAAGCGGCGGACAGCGTACTGACGCACGATGCTCACCGACGTGTAAATCCATCCCATCCAGAAGTTCTGCGCTGGTGTGATCTGCGCGCCGACCAGTGGGAAGATGAACGTGTTTGCCACGAAGTTGATCGAGAAGCCGATCACCAGGTTGAACCATGCTTCGATGATCGCGCTGCGCGGCGACTGGCCCACACCGGGCGCAGAGCGCACCGCGCGCACAGTGAACCATGCGGTGAACAACATACTGGCGACTCCCAGCAGTTCGAGCGTGCTCACAGCTTGTCTCCAATCGTGTAGTGCTTCGGGGCCTTGTCCGCGTACTGGACTTTGAGAGCCGCCATCTGGTCCTCTGCCCACTTGTACGCAGAGCGATGACTGAAGCACGGTGGGCGGTCGTCGGTCAGCTTGCCGATCTCGCGCGCTTCCAGCAGGATCGCGCAGCAGGCCATCACGTTGCCAAGGTGGTGTGAGCCATCGACCGGATCGAACTCCTCACCGCTCAGGTAGGCGGCGAGATGCCTGCGTGCAGCGGAGATGTAGACGCTCGAACGCACACCGGCTGCGCGCCAGTTCCATGCGCCGTACTTCAGCATCCCGGCATACTGGCCAATCGCCCAATGGGCTTCTGCAATTGGGCTCAGCAGATGCAGCGCCAGTTTCTTGTCGCCGATCATGTCCTTCGGGTTCGTGCGGCCGGGATCGGGTTGCTGTGTGGGCTCTGGTGTCTGATTCACGTCGCGGATCAGACGCTCAAGTCGATTCACACCAGTAGCACTGATGCCGTCGCTGCTTAACCAATACGCAGCGTCATCGCTGCAAAAGCGCCAAGGTCGGTCAGCTTCCGGATCGTATTCATCAACCGTGAACTCTTGACCGCAATGGTTCACGAGTTCCCACACCTGGCCGAGTTTTATCGGCGGCATGACAGTCGGCGACTCTTCGATCACAGGCTTGGACAGCAACTCCGAGAGGATGCGAGCCCGCGACCCGCCTGCTGCTGAGTGCCCCTCGTCGTCGATCACGTACTCAGCACCGCTGACACGTTCGCGAACTGTCCAGAGCGAGAACGGTGTCGCAGACGCGCCGTGGCAGGCTGTGACAATCACGTCGTCGCCGACAGTGCTGCTCCAGAGTTGACCGAGTTTGATCTTTGGGATGGGCGCTGGCTCTGGCATCTGCTCGGAGACCAGTTTGTCCAGCACAGGTACGTTGCTCGGCGACAGACACCCCTGATCGTTGACATAGCCTATGCCGCCTGTCGGGTTCTCACCAACAATCACCCAGCGGCCTGCTTGCCCTGGCAGGTACTCAGCAATTCGCCACTGCTTGCCGCCGATGTCTCGCCACACTTGGCTGAGCCTGATTTCCACACCGTTTACTGCCATGTTGCAACTCCAAAATAAATATGCAGTTATTTTGCAGTTGCTAAATAGAAATGTCAACCCCTGCGGATTTTCATGGCGTTTTTCAAGCTGTCCTGCACGCTGGTCTTGCTGCGGATGCAGGGCAGTGCCGAGTGTTCCTCTATGGTGTCTTCAGCAACGATCCGATACCTGTAGACGGGTCGCGGATGGTTGCTTTGGAACTGGCGTGTCGGCCCGATGCGTTCGATGATTTGCTCGTCTTGTTCGAGGTTGAAGTCGGTGCAGAAATCGACCAGGATGTTGCCGCCGTCTTGCAGGTTCAGCCCGTGGCCTGCGCTAGCAGCGTGGGTGAGCAGTATTGGGATTCGACCTTCGTTCCACTCGGTCTCTGTGCGTGGGTTGTTGTCGAGTTTGCGCGCACGCTTGAACCGTTGCAGGATGCGCTCCATGTCCGGTATGTGCGTGTAGCGAACGATGATCGGCGCACCGCTGGCCTCTGCGATCACGCTTTCGAGCGCGTCCAGCTTGGCGTCGTGCAGCGCGTGCCAGTTGCGCTCTGCGTCGTACACGGCACCGTTGCCGATCTGCATGCACTTCTGGAGTTTGCCGCCGCTGTTGAACGCCTGGATGGGCACACCGGCCGCGATCTCGGCGAACAGTTCCTTCTCCATGCGCTCATAGACCTCGCGCGCCTTCGGTGGCAGTGGCACGAAGATGGTCTGTTCGATGGGCTTGTCGATGGGGAAGTAGTCGGCGAAGTCGATGGTGACACAGCAGTCGCGGATCAGCGCCTTGATCTCAGGATCAGCATGCTTCAGGGGCTCGATGGCGCTGTAGCCGTCTGCTGTCGGAATGGTGCGGAACCAGCGGTCTTTGAACGACGTGAAGGACGTTCCCAGCCGCTTGCCCGCGTCGATGAAAAACATCTGGCCCCACAGGTCGGCAAGTCCGTTCGGCGCTGGTGAGCCAGTTAGGTTGTACCAGTGGCGCACGCGCTTGTGGGCCACTGTAGACAGCGCCTTGGCCCGCACCGAGCCCTGACCCCTGGTGAACTCGTTACCGATTTTGCTGGTCAGTTGTGCGATGCGCAGGCCCTTGAGCCGCGTGCTCTCATCCGCCACGACCATATCGAAGGGCCAGTTGTCGCCATAGCCTTCGATCAGCCACTCGATGTTGTCGTAGTTGATCGTCAGGATGTCGGGCTTGCTCATCACTGCGCGCTTGCGCTGCTCGGGTGTGCCGATTGCGGCAGCGATCTTCAGATGACCGAACGACTCGTCGAACTTGTCGCGCTCTTTCGGCCAGGTGCTGGCAGCGACTCGCTTCGGGGCGATCACCAGACAGCGATTGACTTCACCCAGCATGCGCAGCGCATCGTAGATGTAGAACGTCGATCCGGTCTTTCCTGTTCCCATCGACGCGAAGATATTTCCGCGTCGGCGAGACAGCCCGAAGTCGATGATCGGCACTTGCGGTGCGCGTGGGGTGAAGATCATTGGTTAGTACGCTTTCCCGCCAGCAGCGGCGCGGTTCTCGGGCTTGTGGTCAGGCCGGTTGGCGTTGAACGCCAGCTTCTCGGCGATGGCACCGCCGAGGTCGAGCCCGAGGGCACCCGCCAGGTCCGCAGCGCGGATCACAGCGTCGGCCAGTTCGACCTCGATCATCTTGCGGTGGGGCAGCTTGTCATCCATCAGCCCCTTGCGGTCGCCTTCGAGCCCTTCGCTGAGTTCGCTGTGGCACAGGGCCAGCTTCTGCGCGACGAAGGCTTTGGCGATGGCGGCAGACTCGAAGCTGGTGTGATCCTTCTCGCGCACCAGGTCGCGGACGTTCATCTGCCCGATCTGCCACCAGCCAGCGTCATAGGCTCGCTGGTGGCAGATGCTCTGGAGAACTGTGCCCGCTTCTTCGATACTGGAGATCATGTCTTCTTCCTTTGATCGACTACCTGCACAAAGAAACCCAACGAGCGCAGGTAGTCATGTTCGCGCTGCTGGGCTGGTGTTGGCACTTCACCAGGCTTCTTCAACTCGGTGAACTGCACATACTTGGAAACGATCTCCCGGTGGTGCGGTGGGATGTGGTAGAGGTCGAGCCTGTCGGGCACTGAGCGACGAGCAGGGCTGGTGAACTTGTAACTGATGCCACCGTCGCTCTTCACTGCCAGTCGGTGATCTTCTTCGACATCAGCCTCGCGCACCTTGCGGGGTTTGCGCTTGGTTGGCATCTTGAAGAGGTCATCCTCGCGCACGGTGCGCCTCTGCGATCTTGATGAGCCAGCGAGCCTGATGGATCGCGTCATCCTTGGCGTTGTGCAGTTCGCCTTCGCGCGTTGGTTCTTCGATACTGGGGTTGCGCGCGGTGAGCGTGCGATGGCAGCGTTCGTTCCAGTAGCGCCAGGGTGTGTCGCGGCCCGTGGCGCGATAGGCAGCAGTGAGGATCGTGCAGTCGAACGATGGGCCGCGAGCCCACACGCGCATGTCATTGGGCTGACAGCGCGTGCTCGTGAACGCACTGAACATATCGAGGGCCACACCGATGTCGTAGGTGTTGAAGCGGATCGCATTGCGCGCAGCGTCGCTCTGACCCATCCACCACATCACCGTGCTTGCGTCCATCGTGAGCCCTGCGCGCACCGCAGTCGCCAGGTTGATCGCTCTGTAGAACGAGTCGCCGATGGCGCTGGTCTGCGTGTCGAAGAAGCACGCGCCGATACCGACGACGGCCGATCCAGGCTCGCTGCCCATAGTTTCAATATCAAGGCTCAGGTCAATCATTCAAATTGCTCCAATCTCACGCAACAGGTCGCGCGCTTCAGTGATGTAAAAGTCATAGTCGATGTCCGCTGGCACGCTGTTCGGCAGTTCCATCGCTGGCACGGCATTGTCGCTGCCACCGACCTTGTGCCCTTCTTTCGCGCCGGAGCTGTAGAAGATGGGATCAGTGCTGTCAGCGCCGCGATACCAGCGCACGACTTTGCCGAGGTACTGACCTCGCCATTGCGCACCGCCTGTCACGCGCTTGACGGTCAGGAACTTGCGGATGTCGTTGCAGCCGATGATGGTCTGTGCGATGGGCACGCCTTTGTCCAGGTACTCGCACACTGCATGGCTCACGATGACGTTCGCTGGGTTCTTCATCACTCCCGGATCAGCGAGGACACCTTTGGTCTTGACGCCACCGCCGTCCTTCAGTGCCAGGTAGTTGTTCACATCCCTGCTGAACAACGCGCGGTACTTGGTCTCTTCGGTCTCCAGTCCTGTCTCGCGTTCCCACTGCTTGACGATCTCCAGCCGGATCGGGTCGAGATGAATAGGGCACGCCTGAACAACACCATCGGTGTTCGCTGATACCACGGGTATGCCGCTGGCCTCGAAGCGTTCGATGAGCATGAGCAGCGCCAGTTGGCCGGTGACTGTGACCTGGATCAGCAGGTTCGGTGCATACAGCACGGAGTAGGGCGAGCCGAGCTTGCCGAAGGTGCCGTTGAGGAAAATCTTGAGGGTCTGTGCAGTGCTCTTGTGGCCCGCCTTCTTCGCAGACACACGCCGCACGAAGAAGTCGTTGTAGACCATCTGGAAGTGCTTGCCCATGTTCTCAGGGAACAGGCCGCATTGCAGGATCAGCGACGGGTAGTAACTCACCACGTCGATGTCGCGCACGAGTATCTTGTCGCTGCCGATGACTGCCTGGGACTTCTCTGTGCTGTGCAGACCGCCGATGCCCATCTTGTACGCGCTGCTGCCGATCTTCAGAGCCTTGCCACCGAGAGCGTCGGGCATGAGGACCGTGCCGTCATGCTTGACGATGAACTGCGCCGCGCAGATTTCCTGGAACCGTTCGACCAGTAGCGGGTTGCTGAAGCGCAACCAAGCTGGGGGCTTGTAGCGGAACACGGTGCCCGGTCGGATGTCTTGCTTGTAGACACGATCACCCTTCAACTTCTCGACGCGCGCCCTGATGATCGCCTCTGCGATCTGCGCATCCGACTTCGAGCGCACATCGACCCCGAACTCTGCTGTGAGCAGTTCGCGCGTGCCGATGATGTCGTCCTTCGGGTCGCGCGCCTTCAACCACAGGTCGATGGTCGTGTCGAGGTCGTTCTCGTTGTAGGTGCGGACTTCCTGGCGCTCGTTCTCGTTCAGCAGTGCATCGGGCTGATAGGGGAGGTCTTGCAGCCGCTTCGAGTGCAGCCGACCGCCGTACAGCTTGAGGCTGATCTGCACGCCGGGGACGGGTTCCTTCAGGTCGATGTGGTCGATCCAGGTGGGCACCTTGAAGCCATACTCCTGCTCGAACTGCCACGAGCGAAGGTTGCCCATGATGATGTGGTCACTGGCCTGCTTGAGTTGCGCGCACGTCGCGCCCTTCAGTGCGTAGGTCAGCATGGGCATGTCGTAGTCAAGCCCGTTGAAGGTGACGATCTGATACGTGCGCAGGATCGAGATGATCGTCGCTCGTTGCTGCTCGGTCAGTTGATCGTTCCATGCATCAGCGAGCACGTCGAACATCATGGTCTTGCGGCTGTCTACTGCCTTGAAGCCCACCAGAAAATAGTTCTGGTAGCACTCGATGTCCATGACGAGAGTTCGACGTGTCACTGCTTGCTTTCTGTGTTTGGTGTTCTGACAGTTGCTTGTATTGAGGGGTGTGCTGTTGCCCACCGACCCCCTCGTGCTATCTCCGACCGCCAAGTGCATGCGCAGGCACAGTCAGAGCATCCATACAAGCCTTGTTCCCTCGACGACGCTTCCTGGATCGCCTGCCAAAGTCTTTCGACTACCGAGGGGAGGATGTGTCGGTGCCTGCTTAATCCGCGATCTGCTGCTTCAACTGCAACTGGCTGTAGGCTTCCAGATTGCCGGTCGTGTCGTTGCGCACGAGGTAGCTCGGCTCTTCGAAGGTCGTCTCGGAACGGCCGACTACCGTGCCGATGCCGGTGGGCGTGGCGACGGTCTGGTTCAGCGAGAACTTCATGCTCAGGTCAAGATACTTTGCAACATTCGGCAACGGAATGCTGATGTGGACCTCGCGCGCCTTCGTCGTCACAGGCTCGTCGCGCTGCTCGACCATGCACCAGCGCATCACATCGCTGGCGACGTTCAGGTGGTTCCAGGCGATGGTGTTCGCTTCAGCGGTGACGCGCGTACCGTCGCGCTGTTCAACCATCACCAGGTCGCGCGGTGCAACGGGGCACTCGCCACCGGGCCAAGCGATCATCTCGGGTTGCGTCGTGGTCTGCGTGTCATCTTCAAACAGGTTTTCACTCATGGTTTGCTTTCGTGGTGTTGATCGGCAACAGCACTGGCGAGAGACCAGTGCTGTTGCCGATCAGAACAGGTCTGCTGCGGACGCTGCGCCGACTGTCGAGCCCATCTCGCCTTCGTCGCCGCCCATGTCCTCGAAGCCGTCTGCGGTGCCAGGGCCACCAGCAAAGGCATCGCCGTCGCGCACGAACTGCACTGCGAGCAGCGTGGCGTTGATGCTCTTGCCCTGGCCGGGTTTGTCCATCGCGTAGAAGTCGATCTTCGCGTTTACATAGCAGCCGCCGTAGGGCTTGCCGCCATCGGCCGTCAGGTGAACAGGCTGGCCGTTGACGAAGTGCTTGTCCACAACTGCGGGCTTGGCCTTGTTGCGGGCCACCACGTAGAAGTTGCCTGCGTAGCCGTCGCGCACGTTGCCGGACTTGTCGAGGTTGTCGTCACCCTTGCGGATGGCCTTCTTCGACTTTTCCATGCTGCCCACGATGGCCTGCCAGTTCGGCCCGAACTTTTCCTGGGCAACGCGGGTGAACTCAGCGACGGACTGCTTGTAGGCGTCGGAGTTCGGAGCCATGATGAATTGGGCACCGTACTTCGGGCCACTCGTCGATCCGGGCATGGGAGCACCGGGCACGAAGAGGTCCGGGTACGACAGGCGAACGTCGCGCAAAATGATCTGAGCCATTGCAATTACCTTTCAGTTGAAAAAATCGACCTCTTCGGTCGAGGGTTGGGAAACGTCTTCAAAGCCACTCACTGCCAGTGGCAGTGCAGGGCGTGGATCGCTTTCGAGGGCGATGGTCGCCTTCGGGTCGCTTTGTCGCACGAGATCACAGAGTTCTGCCCACTGCTTTTCGCCAATGGCTGCGGGCTTCACGATCTCGCCTTTGCGGTTCTTCTTTGGCTTCGCCAGTTTCTCGGCGCTGGGCGGCGAGATCAGGCTGTAGTCATACATCTGCGCGGGGCTCAGGCCGATGCTCTTGAGCCTCGCAGCAGCCTCGTTCTCATCTGCCCACTGCCGAGGCCCTGCGCGGCCTGCTACGAGCTTGTAGGACATGCCGTCTTCACGCACCAAGGGTCTACCGGCCTGTAGCTCGTCGAAAGCCCTCTGTGCGATGTCGCTGCACCACTCCTGGATCATGCCGATCTTGCTGAACAACACGCCGATCATCGTGGGGCTCACAGCACGGGTGCGCGCTGCCGCGATCTGCTCGGGGCTGGTGATGTCGCTGAAACCTTCGAGCGATGTGCGCAGGACGTACTCATCGCGCGCCTTGCATGTCACACGACCCTTGCACCAGGTACAGTGATCGCCGGGTGTGTAGGTCGGGTTGGTCCGTGTGGCCTCTGCTGCCTGCCGAACGCTGTCGATGAAGGCGTCCAGATCACTGACGGTCATCGCGTATTCAGAGACATGGTGCAGCGGCGGCTGGACGATCACCAGTCGGATGATGCTCACCAGACCGAAGGGATCGTGCTTGCGCAGCGCACCGCTGGCATACATCGCAAGCTGGCTGTTCGGCGCGTAGACAGGCTGCTCCATGTCGCCTGTGATCGGGTGCGGCAGTGCGGGCTTCACCATCTCCATTGCCACGACCTTGTTGCGGCCGAACTTCGCGTCGATCACCCATGCCGTGTCGCCCGCGATGATGATCGTGTCGCTCGTGCCGCCAGCACCTGGCTCGCCTGTAATGTGGTCGATTGGCACGCGCTGCTCGATGAACATCTGACCGCCGACCGTGGCATGCACGTCACGAACGTAGGCCACATAGGCGTTGACGTGCTCGACGTACTCTTCAGTGATCGGCAGTTCGTACTCGACTGTCAGATCAGCGACGCTCAGGTAGCAGGCCAGGTCTTCCTGCCGGTCGCCCGTCTTGTCCTTGCCGAAGATGAACGACTGGTCGAGATAGGCTTCGGGCTGTTTGCCTGAGATCAAGCAGACCGATGCAACACCGTGGCAGGCTGTGCCCATGCGGCTCGCATCATTGCCCTCATTGGGCTTGCCGTCACTTTCACCTGGAGAGGCTGTGCAAGCCATCCAGATATATGCGCCCGAGGGGCCGAGACGTGCGTGGTATGCCATTGATTGTCTTTCCTGTGAAAAGCACTCCGCAGAGTGCTTTGCGCAGGGCACTGGTTGCCACCAGTGCTCTGTGTCTGCCGATCAGAACAACTCGGGGCTGATGAGTGCGTCGGCCGCTGCCAAGATGTCGGCCGCTGCCAAGATGTCGGCGGTCTTGTCGGTCATCGCAGCGAGTGCGGGGACACGACCAGCGCCGAATTTCTTGAGCAGTTCGCCCAACACTGCGTTGCCCTTGGCTGAGTGCAGTTCCTTGCACTTCGCAGTGATGGCGTCACCCTGACTGCCGGCCACTGCTGGAGATGCGGCGGGCGAGGCCGTAGAAGCAGGGGTGGCAGAGGGGGTAGCTGCCGCCACAGTTGCAGCGCCCGCCGAAGTAGGGAACTTGGCTGCGTAGTCGGCCACCAGACGGTCGTACTCGGCACCGGAGACGATCAGGGCACCCTGGATCGTGCAGTCGGCATCACCCGGCTTCTGGAGGTACACGCTGTTGTGCTTCTCGATGTGCCAGTAGCGCGTGCCGGGTGCGTCACCGGGGCGCAGGTAGCCGGGAGCCGCAGCAGCTTCAGCGGCGGCAGCAGCGGCCATCTCAGCCTTCGTGCGACGGGTGCGCTTCGCGGTCTCAGCAGCTGCGTCAGCGGCCTGCTGAGAGTCGCCACCGGCCGGAGCGATGGCACCGGACTGGAGGACGGCGATCAGTTGCTTGAGGGTCTGAGTGTTCTCAGCAAGAGCTTGTTCGAGACTCATGTGTGGTTCCTTGATGGTTGAAGAAGGGGTTTTGCATAAAGCGAGACGGAATTTAGCACAAGCGATGGAAATTTTGCAATCGGAAAATTAACCCTTAACTTTGCTCAAGCAAAATTCAGCACTTGCAAAATTGCTGACCGTCGCTAAACTTCAGTCATCGTAACAACCAACCGAAAGGACGATGATGAAGAAAGCACTTACCAAGATTGAGCAAAAGTTGACCGGAGACACGAGCCAGTTGACGGGCGATCTCAGCGGCCTGAGCGGCAACGTGAGCGGCCTGCTCGGTGACGTGACCAACCTGAGCGGTGACGTGAGCGGCCTGCGCGGCAACGTGAGCGGCCTGCTCGGTGACGTGACCAACCTGAGCGGCAACGTGAGCGGCCTGCGCGGTGACGTGACCGGCCTGCGCGGCAACGTGAGCGGCCTGCTCGGTGACGTGAGTTACCTGAGCGGTGACGTGAGTTACCTGAGCGGTGACGTGAGCGGCCTGCGCGGCAACGTGAGCGGCCTGCGCGGTGACGTTGACGAGTGCGGCATCACGGACGAAGAGCGTGCCCGTGGTGTGAATGTGCAAGACCTGGTTCTTTGAAAGGAACGATGATGAAGAAAGCACCGATGGCGCATCGCATCGAGCGCCCCAACGTCTACACGCCTGCCGTGGCGACGGACATCAGGAAGACCTTTGCGAAGGTCCGCAAGCAGATCGGCGACGTGCGTGTCACCGAGCGTCTGCGGCTGCACGCCAGCGGCGCTGTGGCGAGGCTGGTGGTATGAAGACGACCGACTGGTTCCCTGGCACCATGAAGCCTGCTCGTCCCGGTCTGTACCAGCGCATGCTGAACGTCGAAGAAGTGTGGGCGTGCTTTGATGGTGTGCTGTGGCACACGTCATCACCGAACAAGGACGCGGCGGTGCGCAACTGGAACGAATATCACCCATCAGTCGTTCAGAACAGTGCTCAGTGGCGCGGGCTCGCAGAGCCACAGCGCACCGACTGGTTTCCTGGCAGCGTGAAGCCGGTGCGGGCTGGGTTGTATGAGCGGTTGGTTGGCCTGCGCGAAATGTGGTCAGCGTTCGACGGGACTGTTTGGTATCTGTCCGCATACACACAAGCAGAGGCTGTCGAAAACCGCGAGATGGAAACTCTGTCCGCCAAGCAAGCTCACTTCCAATGGCGAGGAATCCTCCAATGACTACTGATCGTGATCGCGTCGCACTGCTGTTGCGCGCGATGTTCGTCCGGGCGCACAGCATCGTAGAGTTGATGGCGATCAGCGGCTTCTCGGATCGCACGGTGCGCGAGTGGATCAAGACAATGCATGACGCGGGTATCGTCTACATCGCGCGCTACGAGCGAACTACCGTGTTCTATCGATGTGGGCTGAACGTGGCTGATGCCGTCCGACCGCCCGCCATGACCAACGCTGAGAAACAAGCCGCCCATCGGCGCAGAAAGGCGCGTCGTGCCTAACCCTGACCGCCTTCGCTGCCCTGAGTGTCGGACTCGTCGCACTGACCCTCGCGCGATGGTGCTGCACGTTCTGCAATGCAAGCGTCCGCTGTGCCATTGTCTGCGCGTACTGTACCCGCATCGCCCTGGCAGTTTCCTGCTGTGCGAGTGCAACGAGTTGAGCCCTGTGGCAGTGGCGGCGAGGATGGGTGCCAGCGATGAAGAACTCGACGATCTCATGGCCGAGATCGCATTTACAACCAAGGGTAAACCATCTGCGGTGTGCCCGTTTTGAAAGACTACGATGAAGCATGATTTCCATGAGCGCGACGACGGACTCCTGCATTGCAAGGTGTGCAATGGGGCCGAGGCTTCGCTGCCTACTGAGTGTCCGGGTGTGAAGATGAGCGAGAGCCAGCAAGACCTGGTGCAGTGGGGCGATCTGGACTACTCGCTGGGCCGCTGGGTGATGCCTGGGCAGATGGTGTCTGTGGACCGCGAGCGCGCCGCGTTCGAGATAGCAGCCTATGCGTTTTACTTGAAGCAACGTGCTGCTGGCCGTCCGCTGTTCCTCGACGCTGGTGATCGCCAGGTGCCGCGTGAAGAACTGTTCCAGCGCGACGACAAGGGCAACTATCGTCTGATCGTCTATCAGGCTGCGTGGGGCGGTTGGCAGTTGGCGCGAGGGCTTGTGTGATGGGCATGATCGACTACGCGCGTCGTTCGTCTCGTGCAGCCCTGCTGCGTGGCGAGCGCGTGCGTTGGATCGCCAATAGTCGTCGGCGGAACTACATCGCCCAGGTAGTTCTCAGCACGCCAGATTGGGTTGATCGCAGTGAGTTACGAGCCAAGGCGCAACGCGCGGCCTGCCTGACTGAGATGAGCGGTGTGCCGCACGAACTCGGGCACATCGTTCCACTCAATCATCCGCGTGTCTGCGGGCTGACGGTGCCGTGGAACCTGGAAGTCATCACTGCGGCGAAGAACCGGGCAGACAGCAACCTGCGCTGGCCGGATATGTGGGAATACCAGATGGAGTTGTTTTGATGAAAAAAGATTTTGTTCTCAAGTCACCGAAGGGCGGTCGCACGAACGACCCGACGATGCGGTTGAAAGACCTCTCGACAATCACCGGTGAGTCGGTATCGAAGATCGCGGCCATGCAGCACAACAGCGCCACGGCACCGAAGCCACGGCTGACCATCCGGCCTGCTGCGGGCGGTGGCGTCCCGGCCAATTACTACTCATGCGCCGAACTGATCGCGTGGTACAACTCGCTGCCGGGGCGTCACGTCGATGCCGTTGCGCAGCACGGCTACATCCGTGTGTCCCGCGAGTCGCTGTCCAAGCGCATGACGCCGAAGGTGCTGGACTTCCTGAAGGTAGCGCGCGGCGTGAAGGACTTGGCACCCGACGTGGGCATGCATCCAAACACGCTCTACAAGCTGCTGCAAGCCCTGCGCTACGAGAAGAAGGCCCACATCTGCGGATACCGTGACTTCACATCGGGTCGCCCTGTGGCGCTGTGGATCGCTGGAGAAGGCAAAGACGCGCCAGTGCCGAAGAAGCTGAGCCGCGCAGAGGTCAGCAAGCGATACCGGATGCGTGATGAGAACAGCGAGGGCGGTGTCGAGCCTGACAGCTTCGCGCTTGCCACAGCTACGGCTCAAGCCAACCACAAGTTGCAGTTGGTGCGTGAGGCCCTGCACTCGGATGTGCTGATCGGCCAATACTCACTAGCGCGATTGCTGCGCATGAGTCCGATGATTGTCACGGTCTACTTGCAGACGCTGCGCAGCATGGGGCTGGCGCATGTGGCGCAGTGGGGTTACGACGGGTCGAACTCGAATGTTGAACTGTGGCGCGCTGGGCCAGGTGTAGACGCACCGCTGGTGCTGGAGACGAAGCCTGCTGGAAAAGTCATTGCAAAATTGAGCCCCATGCGATCACTCATTGTTCCGAAGGCCAAGGTCGAGGTCCGTCGCGATCCGCTGACTGCTGCGTTCTTTGAGGGTGGGGTATGAGCACCGTGAACTTTCACGTCGAGTGGGTGAAGATCGGCATTGAGCGTAAGCGCGAGCAGGACGAGTGGATCGCCACGCTGCGCGCGCAAGGCGTCAAGGCTGCGCACCCCGATGACGGATGGGTAGACCGCATGGAGAACTCTGTCTTCTTCGCTTATCCACAGTTCAACGACGGGGCACAGGTCGGCGATCTGGTTGCACTTGGCTGGCCGCAGTGGGACTGCATCAGACCGCAACACCGCATTGTGCGACTGATCGGATTTCTGCCCGGAATGGTGTTCAAAGACCGCTGGCTGTTCGAGGAAGTGCAATGACCCTCAATAACTCGAAGACGGTAGCAATTGACCGGGCCTACCACTGGATCAAGATCGACAGCAACACACCGCGAGGGGTGAAGCTGCAACTCATCAACAAGGACGCTGGTGTCGCCACATACGGAGCCCTCGAAACCAGCAACACGTTCTGGACGCATTGGGCTCCGTTGCCTACTTTTTTGAAAGATGAATGATGAGCACTTCAATGAAACTGAGCACAGCGTTGCAAGACATTGCAACGCTGCTTGACGACGAACTTCGGCGCGTGGCGGGCGAACCGCTGGCCTTCGTTTTGCTGGTATCGGCTGACAACGTGGCGCAGTACGTGAGCAATGCCAGTCGAGCGGACGGGACCGATCTCATCAAGTCGCTGCTGCAACGCTGGGAAGCCGGTCGCGCTGACATTCCTGCGCACTACAACCCGGACTTGAAGACACGAGCCGACTCCGGGTGGCTACCCATCGAGAGTGCGCCTGACGGCACCGAGATCATCGTCGCCAGAATCACTGACAACCGTCTCATGTGGGCCGAGTCCGGCCGTCGCGGAAAAGGGGCATTGCGCAGCTTGTTTTACTCGCTCCAGGGTCACTCCATACCAGGCCCGACGCACTATGCAGCACTTCCGCCAGTTCTAAAGGCGCAGCAGAAAGGTGGTGTGTGATGAGCACTCCAGAGCAGAAGACAGAACTCGAAAAAGATGCTGTAGCGTTGCTGTTCGCGCTGCACGATGCATGGTCTTACGTGCATCAGCACTGCACGATTGAGTCCATCAAAAGGCGGCATCAGATGCTGATGCGCAAGCATGGAGACTTCGCTGACTGGCATGCCGAGATGGATGCGCTTCTGGCAAAGAACAAGCCAGATGACGATTCGGTCACCAGCGTAGTGCGTAGCGCGATGCAGGCAGCATTCATGCTCGGTCGAAACTACCAGCAACAAGTCGGAAGCGTTCGCGAGCACCACAAGGCGGCGATCACCGACCATGCCTTTATGCGGTTTGTCAATGAGACTTGCGCTGTTATTCAGGCGATGAAAGGCGGTGTGTAATGAGCGAACATCTACTCGATGACGACGGCGAGAACCGTGCTGTGCGCGCGTTCTTGATGATGTATGGTGAGCCAGGTTTTACGGTTGGTGCCATGCGCTTCCACATGGAGATGTGCGGCTTCCCGCACTGGCCGGAGTGGGTGACCGAAGGCTCTACCTCGCATCTCACGAAGGCTGGCGCGCAGCTTTGGTTGCGGCATTTGTTTGCGTTGGAGGATGTGAAGCACACATCCAAACCCTTCGCAAGCATCCGCGTGACGATTGGTGCCCATCAGGCCGAGGTCGAGATCACTAGCGATCAGTTGGTCAACAGGCGGTGGACGCGAGAGTACATGGAGATACGCTCCAGTGGTGCCATCATCAAATGCGTGCGTGACGCGCAGGCTGCGGGGACGATATGAACACCACCGCAACATCCTCATCTCTCGCTGCGAGCAGCTTCACGCTCGCCGATCTTGAGCGCACGGTCGCTATGCTTGAAGCGATGCCGACCGCTGTGCTCTCATGCCCGAGCGAACAGTCGGCGCGGTCTGAGGCTCGCCGATTGCAGAGCGAGTACGACAGGGACAACCGACTGAGACTCGCGTTTAGAAGTCAAAACGAGGACACTGGAAAATGAGCAAACAGCAGAAAGACCCGCCCTGCAAAGTCTGTGGCAAAACGACCGGGCACGAGTGCGGTCGGCTGGTCTGTGGTAACCGCAAGCAGGAGACGGCTGGCCCACCGCCTGGTCACCGCCACACCGATGGCACGGTGCCGATGCGGCGGTCTCCTGGCGATGGATTGGGGCGAGCATGAACGCCGAAGAGTTCTACGAAAGAATGAAGGATGCCCTGACATACCTCGGGGTGCATTGGGGCGACAAGGCTGACGTGCAAGTCTGGATAGAGGACGGCAAGGTTCACATGGCCTATTGCGACAACGAAGCGAGCTTTCCGGTGCCGATGCGGCGGTCTCCGGGTGATGGATTGGAGTGAATATGAATGCTGAAGAATGGGAAGAATGGGAAGAAGCCGAAGTATTGCCTACGCACCCGATTAAAAACGGGCGCTGGGTAGTCAGTGTGGCTGAGATTCGGTGCAATGCAACCGGCGAAGTAAGCGAGTACGAAGGGCCTGAACTTCTGATGGATGGTGACGAGAGCCCCAACACCCACATATGGAGCGACGGCAACTTTGGATGCGACTGCAACCGACGATTTTTCTTCAGCCGCGCTGGTGGCAAAGATGAGGACGGCAATGGCGAATGCAGCGAAGGGCTCTACTCCGTCCGAGTGCGCAACAAGAAAAGTGGTCGCGTGTTTTACAGCGAATTTGACCGCTGACGCTACTTGAGCAGTCGGACCAGTGCCTTGATGTGGTCGGCTCTGGTCCGATTGCTGTGCTCGGTGGCGTCCAGGTAGGCCAGTGCCACGAGGTCTGCGAACCGCGACGGTGGCAGGCTGATGTTCTCCGACTCCAGTGTGCTGCCCACTGCCCGTATCACATCGACGACGAGGCTGCTCTTCGCGGTCCAGGGTGAGGGGTGGCAGGCCGAGGCTTGCTTCGATGCGCCTTGCGGTCTTCTCGCTGACCTCTCTGATCGGCGATGGTCCCGTCATCTGCACGATGAAGCTGGGGTTCCTGTACCCCAGGCGCTGTGCCAGCAGTGTCGGCCCACCGCTGTCTGCGACGAGCTTTCTGAGGTTGGCTCGTCGTGTCTGCTCAATTCCCATTCAGTCAGAGTACCGCAGGCTCTTTTACTTTGCAACTGCAAAGTAGCTGTGAGCGGTGTGTAGGGGCTCTCAGGGTGTGCAGCGGGGAGTGCGGCTTTACTCGGTTATTTTGCAAGTGCTAAACTAGCGCGAATTCAGGAAAACGATCATGGCCCGCAAACCGAACTCCGAAAATCCGATCACGCCACTGGCGGCTCTGCTGCGTGAGTGCAGCCGCGAAGAGCGAGAACGGCTCGCGCTGCTGGCCGGTACGACGGTGAACTATCTCTACTCGATTGCTGGGTGTCATCGCCCGAACACCAGTGCGGCGACTGCGGTGAGCATTGAGGATGCCACTCGCGCGCTGCACGCCGAGACGAAGGGTCGCACGCAGATCATCACTGTGCGCGAGCTTGCAACGATGTGCCAGTTGGCTGGGCTCTGATCGCTCTTTGCTTTTAGTTTTGGAGCGGCCTAGGGGGCACCCGAAGAGCGTCTAGTCAGCGCCTGGCCTGCATCCTTGTTGTAGACGACCTTCTGACGAAAGGCTGTAATGCTCCCCCACTCACCACCAGTGCCCCATGCACTGAAGACGAAGCGCAACTGGTTGATGTGGCGCTTGGTGTTGAAGGATGGACAGAAGAAGCCCAGCAAGATTCCCTACTACACGAACGGTCGGCCGCGTCCTGGCACTCAGGGCACCGATGAGGACCGTGCTCAGATGGCGACGTTCGATGAGGCGATGCGCTGTTTGCGCGCCTCGAACGGCTACTACAGCGGGGTGGGCTTCGCGCCATTCGCTGATAGCGGTGTGGTGGCCTTGGACTTCGACTCGTGTGTCAATGAGCAGGGCGTGATCGACCCGCGCGTGGAGTCGCTGTGCGAGGGCACCTACACCGAACTGAGCCCTTCTGGTCGCGGCCTGCGGGCTTTCTTCGCTGGCACTCTGCTGTCGCGCAAGGACGATCAGGCGAAGCACGGGCCGTTCGCTGTTGAGGTCTACGGCCACAACGGGTTCGTGACGGTCACCGGCAACTTGACAGAGACTTGCACGCTGATGGGCTGGGACGAGGTACTCGCGCCGCTGTCTGACGCTGTGCTGCGGATGTACGCGGCTCGTGGCTGGAGTGCTGATGATCGGCCTACCGCTGCGCCTGACGACTTTCTCTCTGTTCTGAGCCCGACGCTCGGTATGTCTGCCGATGATGTGCGCGGTGTGCTGTCTGCCCTGCCGAACGATCTCGACTATGAGACGTGGGTGAAGGTGGGCATGGCTGTGCATCACGAGATGCAGGGTAGTGGGGGCGGGGCTGGCAGCGACGAGGGATTCGCGCTGTGGCACGAGTGGTCGAAGGCGTCGCCGAAGTACACGACCGAGAAGTATTGCAGGGACCGCTGGGACTCGTTCGGCCGCTACTCCAGTGGCAATCATGTGACGATGGCCTCAGTCCAGAAGCTGGCTGGTGAGACGCGCACGCGCGCACAGTACGAGGCGGTCGAGCAGTGGCGCACGAAGTTGCGCGAGTGCCAAGATGAGTACACGTTGCGCGAGAAGCTGTGTGCGCAGTTGCGGCGTGACGCGACGGTGAACGACATCGACCGCGAGGGCTTGGCTCAGTTGCTCCAGTCGCTCTTGCGGGACATGGGCACGAAGTTGCCCATTGCTGAGTGCCGCGCCTTGGTGTCGCAGCATGAGTCCAGCCGAGTGCCGACTGTCACCACGGCACGGCCGCTGACTGAGTTCGGCAACGCGGAACGGATGCTTGATCTCTATGCACGCGAACTGATGTACGTGCCGGAGTTGGCCTCGTGGTACTGCTGGACCGGCATTTACTGGCGCAAAGCGACGGGCGTGGAGATCGAGTTCCGTGCGAAGCAGACGATCATGCAGTTGCCGAAAGAGGCCGAGGCCAATGGCAACAGCGCCGAGTTCTATGCGTTCTGTGCGATCTCCCAGGCTGCACGGATGGTTCGCAACATGGTGTCCCTTGCCGCCAGTGATCCGCGTGTGATGGTGCCAGCGAAGGAACTTGATCGGCACGCGCATCTGCTCGGTGTGCGCAACGGTGTGGTCGATCTGACGACGGGCTTCCTGCTGCCAGCGTCCCCTGAGCACAGGATCACGAAGGTGTGCGGCTGTGACTACGACCCAAATGCGACGGCCCCGCTGTTCGAGCAGACGGTCAGTGATTGCTTCTTCGGTGATGCCGAGTTGATCGACTTCTTTCAGCGAGGGATCGGCTACTCAGCGATGGGCACGCCGAGCCAGGACATGCTGTTCATTCCCTTTGGTAATGGCTCGAATGGGAAGAGCACGGTGCTGGGCACGGTGCGTAGAGCCTTTGGCAACTATGCGAAAGCGGCTGACGCCACGACCTTCATCTCGGATGGCAAGGCAGGCAACGCGGGTGGTCCGCGTGAAGACTTGCTGCGACTGAAGGGGGCCAGGTATGTCTATGTCAGTGAGCCCGACGAGAATGGCGAGTTGCGTGAAGGGGCGGTCAAGAGCATGACAGGTGGCGATGCGATTACAGCCCGTGGCTTGTATAGCACGGAGACTGTCGAGATCACGCCGACGTGGGTAGTGTGGATGCCCACCAATCACAAACCAATCATCAAGGGCAACGACAACGGTATCTGGCGTCGGCTGACGCTGCTGCCGTTCACCCGCAACTTCGACGAAGACAAGAGCATCCAGAAAGACCCGAAGCGCGAGGAAAAACTCTCCAGGGAATTGACGGGGGTGCTCACATGGATCGTCAAGGGCGCTATCAGATACCAGCAGGCAGGGCTCGTCCCACCACGGGTCGTCGCTGCCGCCAGGGAGCAATACCGTGCTCAGATGGACCTGTTGGCTGAGTGGCTGGAAGATTGTTGCGAGTTGGGTAACTACCAGGAGACCTCAGACCGTCTGTGGCACTCATGGGAGCAGTTCGCTAAAAACAGAGGGATGATCCGATTTATAACTTCCAGCGTTGCGCTTGGTAGGCGGTTAGAGAACCGTTTTCCCCCAATTAAAGGGGCAAGAGGCATTCGGATGAGGTACGGACTGCGTTTAAAGCCTGATTTTCCGGGTTTTGACACTGAAAGTGTGGCGGGTGTGGCGGGTTAGGGGCAGTTTTATAAAAGGTTCAGACGATATTGTGTGATTTTAGTAAAAACGACCTTAACCCGCCACACCCGCCACACTGTAGTTAAAAGTATTCAATTTCTGAAAGGTTTTAGATGGCCGACACATCGAACCCCCTGGTCCCGAGATCGAACAGCATCGCAGACGACATAGCGGTCGTTATAGGCTTCACAGCGACCCTGCGGCTGTGTGCCTGGTACGGTGACCCCAACGCTAACCTCTACGTGCCTTCCAGGCCCATTGCTGGGCATGAGATCGAGAAGCTGATCGGCACATCTGCCTTCAAAAAGTTGTGCCAGGAATGGGGCAACGAAACCTTGAGCATTCCCATGCTTCAAGGCTACGAAGAAGACTGCCGCAATCGGCTGTTACGTGATCTGCTATTAAAGGGACTGAGCCCGAGAGAGATCAGCCGAACCGTCTTCATCGGCGAGCGTCGCGTCCAGCAACTG
>ERZ650311.180-NODE-180-length-42707-cov-7.550127_pt1 | contig 42707 bp, 71 predicted proteins | sample MGYA00376247_ERZ650311 | MGnify/ENA primary metagenome ERZ650311 (study PRJEB26733, sample SAMN07839324) | wastewater metagenome | biome: small river; feature: stream; material: water | place: USA: North Carolina | collected 2016-07-28 ... | reverse complement strand
TGTGGGCGGAAAGAAGAAGTAAAATGCTACCGCTTAGTAGATGGTTTCTTAGCGGGCTTTGCTGGAGCCTTCGGCTTCTTTGCTGGCGCAGCTGTGCTCGCTTTATCCGATTCTCCACGAACATAAAAATTGGGTTTCGTGCGGTTTCCACGTGGCTTCAATCCCTTTGTCATAGTTTTTCTCCTGGTTAAGTTAAGATAATATTTTATAAAAATCTAGCTGTTTTTTATTTGAGTTCTTTCAGTGCCTTTTGCTGCTTAAGTTCTGCAGTTGGCTCGAACTTTCTTTGCACCTTATCATATTTCCATTCCATCCCTGAATCTGCTACCGCTGGCACGATTTCGTCGTGTTCTTCGGCCGGGGAAAATGGCGTCACGCCATCCCATTCCACAATGTTTTTAACAGTACCATTTTTTACTATGCAGTATGTTGCCATTTTTATCCCCTCTATTACCAAGTCATTACTACGCACTTACCGCTGGCGCCATTCCCACCGCCAGAATTGCCATCACTTCCGCCCCCGCCGCCGGGAACGGATCCATGTCCGCCCACGCCTGCGCCGCCTGCGCCGCCAAATTTTGAAGATCCTGGTGTTCCGGCGCCTCCGCAGCCGCCGCCGCCCCCCCACACTGAATTTCCCCCATATCCAGAGCCATTCACGCCACCACCACCCGTGTAATATCCACCCACTGCAACACTGGTGCCGCGGTGCCCCCCACCCATGCCCTCAAACGAAACATTTCCGCCCGGATCGGGGCATATATCATTGCCAGATGGAGCCGACGAAGGGTTAGATGAATAGGCGTTAGCTAAAAGACCACCGCCGCAGCCGCCGTTAGTACCACCTACGCCGCCGCCACCACCCCCATAACCTGTCAGGTGCGAACCAAAGCTAGTGCTTCCGCCTCCCCCACCAGTGCCGCCGGTGCTACCGCTACCGCCAGCGCCGATCGTAACCGATTCAGTAGACCCCAGGCTGGAAAGGAGGAAAACCGCCTCTTTGTATGATCCGCCGCCGCCACCGCCGCTAAAGGTGTTGCTGCTTCCGCCACCACCGCCAGCCCCCCAAACCTGAACGCGGGCATATGTGCCGGTGCTTGGCTTGGTCCATGTGCCAGATGATGTAAAGGTTTGCTGGTTGGGCGTAACCTGATTGCTGATAACCGCCTGCCCGCTAGCTCGTTGATACGCCGCGCAATACCAACTGCCGCCGCCAAGCGATACAAAAACCGCAACATCGTTTGCCGCGGTGGTGATGCTCGCAGCGCCCGGAAGGATTAGGTTCGCAGAGTGATAGGTTAGCAGAAGAACGCCTGTAAACCGCACAACGCGCACCGCTCCGGCCTGCCCTGTGCTGCCTAGGCTGGTGATTGTAGTGGTGCCGGTGACGTCTACGACGTTGCCTGTTGCAGCGCCTATATCAGTTGTTGCGGAGCTGGCGACATTAGAGCCTTTAATCCAGTTTACTGCGCCCGCTAAAGACCCTCCCGCAAGCGGCAGAAGAGCCAGGTTCGCCGCGTCAAGCGTGCCTATAGTCACCCATGCGCTGTTTGCTCCATTTCTGATTTTCAGCAGCGTGTTCGTGGTGTCAGCCCACAGCTGATAAGCATATGTTGTCGAGGGCGCAGAGGTCCCGCTAGAAAGCCCGGCCAGAGCCTGCAAGGCGCTGTTTATATCAGAGCGTGTGTTCGGAAAGGTCTGGTTAGCAATCGTAAAATCATTTTGTGCCATTATAACATCTCCTAAAATCCGTGAGCTTCCCATTTTACACTACGCACAACGCGAATTCCTGCTGCATTATAGGCGTTCAGTGTGAATCCGGTTGTTGTTACGCTCGTAATCGTGAAAAAATCTCCTGTGGCAGCGTCTTGCATTGTCCCGCCTACGTCAACCGTTGTCGTGAAAACCTTGCTAAAAGTCACCGTTGTTGCGGCACCCGAGCTTGTTGTTGCGGTACCGCTATCAGTTAGATCAGGCACGTCAACAACGGCAGAAAGCGCGCTGATTTCAATATTTAATGCATCATCCGTAGAATTCAATTCGATTTTGAATTTAAATGCGCGCGCCACATAGTCACCCACGACAACCTTGCGCCATGCGCTCCACGTGGGGCTTCCAGCGGGATCATCATTTGTTGTCGCAACATAGAATATCACATCAACACCCGTAATGTCTTCGCCGTCAAATAAGCCTGCCGCATCATCAAAATCACCGGGGCGCGAATCAAATAAATCATTTGCGTTGCTTACTGTCGCAGACATAGAAACCGACACGCGCGATGTTGTGACAACTCCTATATCAACCGGCGTTGCAAACTCATATGCACCAGACGTGCTAAACGGCCCAGAACCCGTAAACTTTAGCTTGCTACTGGCAACAGTTAGATTTGTTTTTGTTCCGCTAAAAGTTGGGTGCTCGTCTTGCGTGATAATTGCATTCAGCGGCATGATATTCGAAACTGTGGAAATGATTTCCGCAGCCGTTTCTGATTCAGAGCCGGTAGAGTCAACAAACTTGGCCATGTAAGTCCCGGCAAGCAGCGGCACCACCGCATGCGTAGCAACACCAGCAAGTGCAGAGGTTATATCTACGGCCGCAGACCAGGAGGCCCCGCCCACAGACGGGCTATACCGCAAGCGCACAGTGCCACCGATGCGCACATCCAAATCCGTTGCAAGATCCCATGATAAATGCGCGTTGTTGTGTATCTGATTGAGTGAGAAACCGGCCACATTACCCGGCACAGCGGTTAGGCCATAGAGCGTGATAACGCTCGTCGCGTAATCCGAGAAAACCCCCAACGTGTTCTGCGCGCGCGCCCGGAAATTATATGTGCCCGGCTGCACGTCCCAGAGCGTGTAGCTAGTATCAACAGTCTTTGGCAGCACTATGTAATCAGTCGCGCTCGTGAGTTTATATTCCAGGATATAGGTGTCCGCGAAAGCGTCTGTCGATAGGCTCCAGCTGACCACGGCTTTAGATTTTACGCCGCCACTTTCTATCGTGCTGTAGAGAGATTCTACAGCAGACGGCGCGCCAGGCGTTGAGACGCTAAACGGATTTGGCAAATTTGTATCTGGCGCTTGATCGTGCACTGTGGCCATGCCTGCGTTCCAGTCATACGCGGCGCTGCTTTCTTCCTGCGCTAGAATCGTGATTCCATTCTCCGGCTCAAACTGCCAGCTCATCACCCGAAATTCTTTCGCCGACCAGCCGAAATCCGCGTCCGTACGCGTGATGGTGTCCCAGACAGCAAGCTGCAATCCAGTCATATTGAGCTGCATTTCAACCATGATCCCTTGCCGCGATTTCTCCAAGATAATCTTAGCCATTCTCTGCCCGCGCTCAGGATCTTGCAGGAACGGAAAATCGATTTCCTTCTCTATGCGAACGCCGCCATCTTGAGCTTCGTAAGTCGCATTTGTGATCGGCGGAAATGAAGTCGGAACGTAGAGATTTGCGGGGTCAGCATATTGCCCCTTGATCGAGTTGAATAGGTCTTTGCGCTCCATCCGAGGTATTACTTTGATAGGTCCGGCAAGCATATCATCTGTGATGTCCAAAACCGGCGAATCATACGCCGCAACATGGCACCTGAACTTGCCTTGCGAATACGTAATCGGCGCAAGCAATGCGCTGGTTAGTGAGTTGAGATTATCAATTGGGCTTTGCGCCATCGTTAGCGCACCATCGCACGTGAAGCGCGCCTGTGTGCCGCCTGATGCCGTGGTTACGGACTCTTCGCAAATGTCCGCCGCATCGCCGAAAGATGTATCGTCAATGCGCGATGAAGGAATCTGGAACCCGTAATCAGATGTCATAAAATCACGCACACAAAGCGCCGGATTGTTACTCCAGGCTGTAAGAGTGGTGCGAGGATCGTACACCTTTTTGCCTTTTATAATGGCGGAAACATTGGGCACACCGTTGATGAAAACATCGGAGTTAAATTCGAAAATCGCGTAGAGATAAGCAACGCCCTTGCCTTGCATCCCCGCTTCCCAGCCCGTAACCTGCGCCAGTGCTACAGCATCAGCCGCCTGCGTATCTGATCCGAGGTGTTTCAAGATGCGCGCATAGCTCGCACCATCACGAAAATAAGGCGCACTCGTAACCCAGCCGCTACCATCGAGAGTGAGCGGCTTATCATCGAAATAAACTGTGGTGATCTCCTCAACTTCGTGGCCTGCTAGGCAAAGTATCATGTGTAAGAATGGATTGTTGCCGCTCTTTGGTGAGCCATCATAACGAAAGCCAGAGTTTTCGGTTTGCAGAAAGCTGATATTGCCGGAAACACGCGTTGTGCCATAGATGATTTTATGCGGCTCATCCGAGTTACGCGTCTGCATCGAAAGCCCGGTCTGAAAGCTGCCGAAATCAAAGCTTGGTGTCTTGGCTTTGAAAATTGATGATGTAGCGAAACTCAATGCCGCTGTGACTATCCCACCAAACACCGCCGCGCCTACAGCTGTTGCAAAGATCGTGCCTGCAAGGATGGTGGGAGCCGCCGCAGCCGCAGCCGCGCCCGCAATAGCCGAGATAGCAAGCCCGATTGAAACCGGATCTGCGCATGCGGCACTAGCGGAAAGCGCTACGAAAAGAAAAAGTATTATGTGGCGCATGATGATTCCCAGGCGTGAGTGAGTGCATGAGATCTTAGCCCAATCAATCCCTTTTCTGGCAGCATAAAATGCGAAACATTTCCGGAAAATATTCCTAGACAATTTGATGAATACATCACGACATCGCCCCGCTCTACGGCTTTTAGCGGCTTAGGCTTGAGGTAGCTAGAAACACACTCAGCAACGCTAAAAAATCCCATCATGCGCAGCATTGTTTCCGCACCCTCTTTTGATCTATAGCGCTCGCGCACATCGCGCGCGTAATCAGGGTGTCCAAGCGCAATGAGAAAATTACTAACGAACAACAAGCAATCGTTTTTTCCCCAGGCGAATTCAGCGCGCCAATTGTCGCGGATATACCACTCAGTGGTCACGCGCTTAAATGCCTGAACGGCCCCAGTAGACTGTTTTATAGGCGGCCTGTTCGGCGAATTTAAAAAATGTGTCGCCAGGGTAGCGTGATTGCTGGTCTGCATTGTTATATCTCCTGATTCGAGGTCTTTCCCAATCCGCTAATTCGTTTTCGATCGTCAGGCTAATCTCCATAGAGCCAGCCAGTTTTTGGATGACCGAGCTATCAATCTTCCCCTCGTATAAAATCATCGGATCGGCAACCAGCGCATTGGTCGAGAGGTCCACATATCCACCATACACGGTCGCCGACCGGCCTTGATAATACTGCGAAAGTACCACAGACAAAAGCGAGGAGTTTAAGCCGGAAAGCGAGGTCTGCAAGGTAGGCCGCGACATGTCGCTATCTTCGCGCACCGTTGATATGCGACCTAAATCACCGGCTCCAGTGTATGTGATGCCATCAAAAACTATGTCTCCAAGGCGAGAGTGGAAGCCGATTGTGCCGGAATCTAGAACCAATTTCACAAAGAATATCGGCGCGTTAGTTTCGGCAATTGCCTGGTTTCTCGTGGCTGTCGTGATCGTGCGACTCATCAGAAAACCTCATGCGCTGTAAATGTTAGCTCGTCGTAGATCCCATTATAATCAGAGGACCACATCGCCTGGGAATCGGAATCTAAAATCATGGTACACGTGCAGCCTGAAACAGTAATCGGCGAGTTATCGGCGGGCGCGGCGCGTAGCGCGGGCTTAAACGTAAGCGTTGCCTCGCCAGAACCGTTTGAACTCACGTTTGCAGTAACCATCTTGAGCTCGCCATTAACCGAGATGTAATCTCCAGCCATCAAGATATTAGTTACACTCGCCGTCCAGCCGTCTGTTGTCAGCGAGCTGCCGGTTTGACTGCCACCGGCGACTAAAGGCGCTCCGCTTGCGATTCCGCGCGGGATTACTGCGTCAGGGTCGTATGCATCAAAAGTATTTACACCACCTTCCAGCATCAAGAAAAACGCCTGCCAAGGGGCCGCCTGGTCGCGATTCATCCGGGGCAGGCTGTATGTGGCTTTCCACTTGCTCCCAGCCAGCAATTGCCGCTGTACGTACTGCGATTCAGGCGACGTAAAGCGCCGCGTGTTTGTTTCCAGCCCAAACGTGGAGGATCGAAACCCAGGAAATTTAGGAATTGTGATATTGCTCATGCTCTCCGCCCCACACTTCGAGATTCCGCGCCGCCGCGCTCAAGCGCGCGGAAGACGCCCTGCTTAGCCCGTGCCTCAATGACAGGAGCCATGTTTAAAACCGCCGCCGCGACTGTTTGCTCTACGCCAGGCGAGATATTAAAAACATTCGTGACCGATACGCCGCCACTGCTTCCGCCGCCATTTGGAATAACAGTCCCAGCCATTTTAGGCATAAAAAGTTCTGGCCCATTTTCTCCTACCAGAGACGGGCGATTGATTGGAGGTTGGCCCCCCTCAGCGAATGCTGGAACAGTAGTAGGCCGGGCAACGGGCAGGGGCGCGCCACCAGCGCCGTATTGTGCTTGGAATGAGCCAGCGCCAAACGCAGACCCGATGCCGCCTGTAATTGCGCTCGTAAGCCCAGAAACGATTGGCGAAACGATAGAGGCGCGGATAATGGCTTTCGTTACATCCATCAAGATACTGCTTGCAATATTGCTGAACTTTTTGAAGCTCAGCTCGCCTTTCGCCAGCGCATCGGTGATATCGTCCGACCATTGTTCAGATTGCCAGCTTATTTGGTCGGTTATTTCGTCATATGCGGTTTTATTGTTTTCTAGCCAGTCGTCAGTCGCCGCCTTAAGCGCGTTCATTCTGTCGTCTTCTTCTTTTTCTGTGTCCTTCCTGGCTTTCTTCGCTTCCGCAGATTCCTTCTCTTGCTTCTTTTTTTGCGCAGCAGCTAGAGCCTCTAGCTCCTTGTTTTTTTCGATAGCACCTTCTGCAGCTATCGCCATTGGATGTTGAGCCTTGCCACTCATGCCGCCAAAGGCTTCTGATAGCTCGCGCGTTCTTTCTGCCAGCTTGCCGGTTACTTTCTCAAGCTCGCTAGATATCTTCAGCGCCTCTTCTTCGTCATTTGTTAGCAAATTGAAGGCCAAACGCACAGACAGAGAGGCTTTCCAGAGGCTGATTAAAACAACTTCCAGGCCTTTGATTGACGTTGCCAGCGCATCAACGATGCCAAGAGACGAAGCCATCTCGCGAAACGCATTTCCCAGTGATGTTGTCGCCGCTTTATATGTGTCGCTCATTTTCAGCGCCGCGCCTTCGTTCTTGCGCATAGCATCGAGTAACGGTCCTTTTAGCATTTCCGCCGTCACTTCGCCGGTCGCGATCATCTTACGCAACTCACCAGAAGAAACGCCTACAGCCGTTGCTATAGCATCGAACGATCCAGGCAAGCGGTCGGTAACTTGCCGCATGTCTTCCATTGTTACCGTTCCGCTCGTGAGCATCTGCGAGAGGCCGAGGAAGGCAAGCTGCTGCTCGCTTGTAGATAGCTGCAGAGCGGCGAAGTTATCATTCATCAGCCGCAATATATCACGCATTTCAGCCATTGAAATTTTACCGGTGTTTACCGCAGGCAAAAGCCGTAAATACGCATCACTAAGCGCGATCAAATCAACTCGCTGTGAATTCGCTGTCTGCCTCAAGAATTCCATTGCTTCAGCGGCTTGTGTGGTTCCACCAGTCGTGGCCTTTAGCCGCGCTTCAAGCGTCTGCATTTCCACCGATGCAGTCTTTACATCGCCTGCAAGCTTCGCAAGCCCGATGCCAGCAACAACGTTGCCAAGCGCAGAGAAAGCTCGCTTCATCGTGTCGGCTGTTTTTTGTGTCTGTTGCGATACGTTGCCTAGCTCGCGCTTGAGCTCGCGCGAATCCGCCGATATTTTAACCGAGAGTTCCGTTAATTCCGCCACTTTCCGCCCTCTCAATCAATCCTTTAAACTTATCCTTCAAATCTCTGTATTCTGCCTTTGTCAAAGCCTTGCTTTGCTTCCTCAACCCGTTCCGTTGCGCCCAGCCTTCGTAAGCATCAAAAATATCCCAAGTCGTAGCTTCCCAAAATTCAGAGGGCGACCACTGCAGAACGCCTAAGCAAAACTCGCGATATTCTCGCCAAGGAAAGCCGTTGCCTGCCTCAGTTTCGCCACTCTCTCCAACACTGCTACTCGATTTTCTTCCCTTTTTTTTTCCGGTGAAACTGAAATAACCCAGAATTCAATCATGATATATTTCGCCTCATCGACTCCGCACTGATCAATGATCCAGGCCTCGAAATCCCCTTGCGTAACATCCTCATCAACGCACGATATTTTAAACATCTCCGCAAGCCTATCAAAGCGCGCATCGATGATCTTATCTTGCAGCTGTGTGATGTCACAATCGAAAGAGATTTGCAGTCTCTTCAAAACGGCAAGAGTGCCGCAAAGCGTAACTTTGCGGCTGCCCATGTCAACGATCAGTTCGGGGGAAATCCTATCCATACTATGCTACTTTGCAGGCATTGGGCAACTGATTGCAGCAACCGTTACGCTCGTCGCCGAGCTGTAAGTTACCGCAACAGCGTTGCTGGAATTATTGAAAATCGCTGGCTCAAAGAAGCCGCATAAACGCGTTTCACCAGCGGTGACGACTACGGCAACGTTACTTGCTGTCAGCGTGCCGAATCCAGGCTTGGTAACACTAGTGTTTTGCGCCGCGAAAGTAACGGTCATGTCGCTGCCAGCGCCGTTGGTAATTAAGAAAAAAGTGCGTCCGTTGTTGACGAAACTATCGCCGCCACCTGCAGCAGAAGCTGTCGTATGCTCAAGGCCGGAACGCACTAAATTTTGTACTGTTAAAGCTGCCATGTTATCTAACTCCTACAATGCTTGATCGGCTGCATATGTCCACGCGCCGCTGCTTTCCAACGTCAGCGTGAAAGTTTCCTCGTTATTGTGATCACCCGCGCGCTCGTAGCTAGTGATCAAAAACGAGGCCTGCAAAGTGTCAGCGGTCGTACCATTTGAATTAAAGATGATCGTGAAAGTGTTGATCGATCCTGCCATCGCATAGCCGCGCAGAGTATCGTTGACAACCGCGTCATCGTACACGCCTTCAGCTGTGATCGAAAGCGACAGAGTCCCAGCACCTTCAAGCAACGTGCGGTATCCGTTAGAATCTTTATTGGTAATATCGACCGCTTCAGTACCGATCGAGAAGCTGGTTGCGCGCAAGCCCGCAACGTTTGTGCCGCTTGCTAACGTGCCCTGCCTCAAAAGAAATTCTCTACCCTGTTTTGCTGCCATTTTTATTGCTCCCTAGTGACACATCGAAAACGTATGATTCCGTGATAAGTTAAAAGCCCGTCTGTAGTATCGCGCACGATGTCAGTGAGGCCGTCCCACAGTATCAGTAAACAGTCGTTTGACGCAACAGTCAGTTGCACATCATGCAATAAAATGTGCAATCGGCTCAAAATGTTACTGCACTCCTCAGGATCTCCCGATTGGCTCCAAACGTGTAGAGTCGCCATGACCTCGCTGCCGTGCTTATCCTTCGTGTCCCAAGCGCTCGCCGCGTAATCTCCGATCATGATATACGGGAAAGCAGGCTCAGATTCTTGAGGATTGGACACAATGCCAGCGCTTGTACCAGCGCCGAGCAAAGCAAGAAGCGTTGCATCAACAGTAATCACGCCATCAATTGCCTTAACCACCTCAAAGCCACTAAATCCGGCCATCTAACGCCCTCCTTACTGTACTGCTTATGCTTGCCAAGATCTGGCGAGTGTTGTTTTTTATCGCCGGAAAAAGCCACGGACGCGGCGCTATTTTCCGGGTCCCATACTCTAAATCTTTGCCGTATTTAACATTTGTCCCAACGCGCGCTGCATAGCCGCCATCTTCCGGCGACACCAAAATGCTCGACACAAGCCGCCCGGTGTCTGTTGCTGGTGGCTCGCCTGGTGCCGAGGCGATATGCGTTACTGTCTTCGATTTTTGGTAAGCTCTGCCGGTTTTTGGCCCGCGCTGAATTGATGTGCGCGCCTCGCCTTGCACCATGAACGCTGCGCCCATCACCGCCGCCTTCACCGCAGTTTCCGCCGCACTGCCGCGCTTGCGCAATTCGCGCTGCAAGTTTTCTATGCCCTCAAACTCGACATTTATTTTCATGATGTCGCGCCAGCTTCTGGGTTTTCGGTACATTGTAACAAAAACCATTTGTTGGCTTCTTCGACATTTAAAAACCCATTGATGTGAAAATATCTGCTTCCAAACTTGATTCTATGCCCGACAGCAAGCGAAAGCGTAAACGAATAGCGAACCACTATCTCATGCGTAGTTTGCTGCTCAAGTTTCATGGCGCGCATAAAATCGCTAGGCCGCTTTGGGGTAATCTTCGCTCGCACAGTCGCATACGTAGACCAGGTGGTTGTCATGCCGCCGCCTGCGCGCCGTACATTGCCCTTGCTTTGGAGCTCTATCTGCTCCTTGAGGGCACCGGCGGTTATATCGCAGCAGGCTTTTACCATAGCGCCACCCGCTCAAGCCTGAACGGCTGCAGCAAACGCTTAGCAATAGTAGGCAGCTCGCCCGCGCAATCACCGCGGTTTTCGTACAGCTCAGACACAGCGCACAGAATCGCCTGGCGAATAGGCGCTGGCACATCAGAGCCGCTAGAGCCATAACCAGCGACGAATAAAATCTCTGCGCCGTCAGCGAGGCGCAGCGTATTTGTTGGCCAAACCTCACCATCACGCAGTGTGACACGTCCGTTGCCGGGCACAGGGCCGCTATACGTTGACACTTGATACGCGCTAGAACTCATCGTTGTTGAGGTGTCATCAATGCCGTAGGATTTTATGGATGTGACACTAACGAGAGGAGCTAGCGGAATTGTAATACTGCTTTGCGCCCGCGTAACAGTAGACAGCGCGCCCTCGCGCATTCCATCCCACCATGAAAGGTCCGCGCCGCCTAAGGTCGCGCCGGGGAAAGCATCAAAAAGCATCTTGTGAGTCTGCGTGATAAATGCGCAGTGCGTAAACGCCTCAGCCTCAATTCTTGCGGCCGTAATCAACGTGCCAATGTATGTATCATCAGCACTAGAATCCACGCGCATATGTGTCTTTGCTTCTGCCACAGTCACCGGCTCAGAAGCCGGGGCAGTTACTAGCGATAATCTGTAGCGCATAAATTCTCCGGTAGAAAATAGTTATCAGTGCTACAACTTATATCAAAGCTCGCTGTCTAACGCTAGGGGCTCGCTTGGCTCTTTCTCTCTAAATATGGAGATTTCGCCACAATATTCAGCCGAAAGCGGACGGAAATCTCTAGGTCAGCGCCAGCCACAGCAGTGCTAGCCGCCCTTAACCCGCTATAACATATTACGCGAACATTGACCATCACGCCCCCTGATGCATACGCATGACCTTGAGCAACAGAGCGTGCGCTTCCCCGGCGTCCGCGATGTATTGATTATTATAAAAAAAACCGTCTTTTGTGATCTTTACCACCTCGCGCGCACCATGCTCTGACGTCGCTGGCGATACAAAAGTTATGGACTCTCCCTCTGGATAAAACCCGACATCAGAAGGGTTGAACGGAACAAGACCGTGCGGCGCAACGACCGTCGCTGTATACAACACGGAACTACCTTCGGCGAAAAGAATATTTTCCTTCGCCGGCGCCGGTACATACCTAGGATCGGTGCAATGTTTTGGGTCGCCCATTACCACTTCGTTTTCTTTGTTTTCCATCAGTGCGCCCTTTCCGGCAAATCCGCGTCTCTTCGCGCCAAATAACAGAAAACTATTTCCAGCGTTCCACCCCCACACGTAAAAGGGGCGTCGTATTTCACTGCGACCAACGAGCCGCTGCAAGAATCTCTATAAACGATAACGTTTTCACCCATGCCATCCCTTTCGTCACCTGCACAAAATCGGAAAAACCGATTATTCCAACGCTAACAATATTTGAGCCTTACCGATGTTGAATATATTCGCATCGGCCTCAATCACTCGACGTAGCGCTTTGTGGTCTTCAGTATCAAGCTCTATCGCGCCACCTTTGTTCAACTTCTGCGCTAGCTCAAAAGCTTTGATCGGCGTCATGCCTTCAGTTTTTCCGCACAGCAGGTTGGCCACAACTTTTCCAGCGTTAGCGCCGTCGCCAACCATCTCTTCGCCGTCTAAGTTCTTTATCTGAAAATCTAGGTTAATTTCCATAGCTAAACCCCCTTCGCAGCTTGACGAATCTCATCTCTTTCTGCGCGCAAAGCCACCAACGCAGCTTTCGCTGATGCTACTTGACGCTCGGCGTCAACAATTCGGTTGGTTAATTCTTGCTCTACTTCTTCCGGCGAAACCACTACACCAACCACCTCTTGGGTGCGTAGGAATTTCCCATCTGGCTGAATGTCGTATTTAAACTTGCCCATCATGTTTTATACTCCTGGTTGAGGAGTCTATATTGTGGGCATCGAGGAGAAAGTCAAGCGCTAAGCCGCCGCTACTGTTGTTACTGTGCCGCTACTTCCTTTATACTTTAAAGCGCCTGATTCTGTGTATAAATATCCACCACCAGATGGCGTACCAGGCACACTAGCGCGATTTTTAATATATAAAGCCCCTTCTTGCCCCATATTTACTTCTCCTACGATAGCCGCATAATTTGCTGTATATGTTCTTAAATACAGAATTCCGCCTGCGCCGTTTTGAAGAAGAGTGTGAGTGCTGCTATGTATTAGTTGCGTGCTATAACCCCCGGCGGTGCTGTTACCTAGCTGTATGTATGATCCGCTGACACCTGTTGCGGCGTAATAGTTCAATCCAGATGCGTTGCTCGTTGCCATGTTGCCGGTGGCGTCTACCACAAATTTTTGTACGCCACTACCGAATACGCCGTTCCAAATGTAAAAAGCACCGTTGCCTTCACCACCAATATGTACGTTGTTAGTGGCTGTCGAGCTAGAGCCAATCTGAATGTGTCCTCGTCCTGAGCCGCTGCTATCTTGTATTTTTATAGACGCACCAACACCGCCATTGTAAATATCTAAGCGAGTTGGATAGCCGCCGGTTGTTGTTGGTATGCCACCAAGAGCTACACTAGCAGCTGTCCGACTAAAACGCATAATAGCCGTTTCGGCTCCGAAGTTGACACCGAAAATTGTCATATCTCCGGAAGAAAATGAATCCAAATTAAACGAAAAGCCGTAATCATTGCCTTGTTTAAGGTACAATAATTGGTCATTCAGTGCCGAACTACCCTGTACAGTTAATTTTCTGCTAACTGTTGCCCCTGTGTTTATCCCCAAATTACCGGCAGGAGTTATTCTTACCCTTTCATCTGGAGTTCCGGCCCCTCCAAAAGTGCCAAAAGTTATTGCTGTATAACCAAACCCGCTGCCATCTTGTATCGCCTTAATATTAGCGTTGTAACTTGATATTGAAGCGCCGCTATCCGTAAGAAATGCTATCTCACAAGCGTTTCCCGTTGCTAGAGTGGCGGTATTATCTAAAACTATCCGCGCACCCACTGTGGCGCTACCGGATTTTGCAATATGCACAATATCTTCAGGTGAAGCCGTACCAATGCCAATATATCCATTTCCAACTATTCTAAAATATGTAGTGGCGGCTGTCTTCTCCAGCACCTGAAATGAAGTATCCGACGAATTAGAGCCAGCAGTAATAACGGGGCCGAAAGACTGCCCTACTGTTGAGGAACCAGTAAACCGAGCTGTCCAATCGTTGGCGGGGCCCTGCACGTGGAATATAGATAAAGCCGATGTTACACCGACGCCGACAAAACCACCAAAAGGCTGTAATAGTATGTTTCCCTTTGTATTGCTTTGGTTCGCGGCCTCAAGGAACATTACGTTCGTAGCATTTTGCCCGAGGGTTAGCCGCGAGTAGTTTGTGCCAAAGCTATTATTTGTTACCACAAACCGGGCGACTTCGTTGTAAACAGCGCTGTTTGCGTTGTTCCATGCGTCTAGATAATTTGCGGGGCTATTAACGTTAATGCCAACTTTACCACCGGTTAGCACTGTAAGCTGCGAGGTTGAACCGTTATTTTCGCGCATGTAGATGGTTTGTCCGGTTGGGCGATTGAGATTCAATTCACCGCCTGAAGAAACAACCATCGAGTAGTTACCGGCGCTTGTCTGGTTCAGCGAGCTGTGGCCAAAAAGGGCGTAAGTTGTGCTGACAGGCCACGGGCCGATTGCTACGGTCCCGATTGTAGTATAGCCCGTTGCTGAATTGATCGACACTTTTGGATTCCACGTGCCGCCGTAAGTGTCCGAAGTGTAGTTTCCAAATTCGAACCAGCGGTTTGTGCCGGCATCGCTAGCACCAACAAAGCGTAGAGGGTATCGCGATCCGTCGTTATAGTACTGGATCGAGTAACTGCCCAAAGAACCGCGGAAACCTATGCCGTCCGCTAATCCATCAGCAAACAATAACGCTCCTCGCGAATCGAAGCGCGCAACCTCTCTCCGGGTTATTGCTCCAGAAGCTGTTGTAGCAAATGTGATATACGTGGGGGTGGACGTATCGGTAAAAGTAGACTCCGCGTAAAACTGCATCGCGGCTACGGCATTGCTGTACCCGGTTACCGCGTAACCTCGCCCGAAAAAACCGCCTAACCTACCGTCTGTTGTTATGGCTGTAGGTGAGGCTAAAGTATTAGAGCAACCAAAAACCTGCAAAAGGCCGCCGTCGTTGCCACTGCCCAAGAAGTAATTGTTGACCCCTGAGCTAGCACTATAATCAACAATTAACCTTACGTTAGCCTGAATAAGCGACGTGCCGCTAACCATTGCGTTGATCGTAGGGGCGGCAGAGCCTACCGATAATAAATCCGGCACATACGCACCCGTGCTTGTTAGCCTTAGCCTCTCTGTGTTATTGCGGTAAAGTTTAAGGTCGTCATTACTTGTTGTCCCAAACCACAACGCCGCCGCGCTAACTGATAGGCCCAAGCCTTTTGTGCTTAGCGTCCAGTAGTTTTCTGTCGCGGCTGTCCCGCATATGCCTTGGAAAGTTGAAACGGTATTATACGCCATGAGATATTGGCACGAGCTAGAGGTGACCAAAACCTCGTAAGATGTACCGCTAACGCTAGGGTGCGATACAAACAAATCAACGTCCCCAGCAATAAAGCTAAGTGTCGCATAGGCAGACGTAGTTAGCTTGGTGCCGTCATAGTAGCATATGCCATTATTGGTTTGGGTGCTGGCTCCAGTACCCCCACGTGATGCCGCTAAGGTCCCCGTCCAGCCAAGCGTGAGGCTCGTTGCCGCAAGCAATGCAGTAGTCGGAGAGCCGCCGAGAGTAAGCGTCACGTTTGTGTCGTTCGTGCGCGTCAAGGCCGCATTCGTAACCGAAAGCTCACCCTCAAAAAAGGACATGTTATTGCCCATCTGCACATTGGTTAGCAAACCAGATGTAAGGCTCGTGCAGATTAGGGAGTCATAAGGCACGGAATTGAAATACAGGTTTTCAGCTATTACCGTGTCCGTCAACACAGTAGCAGCAGTCAGGCTAGTAGCAGTTAGGCTCTTAGTGCCAAGGTCTACATTAAATGCCGCGCCTGTGTAGGGGACAAACGTGCTGGTTATTGTGCCAAGCGGATAATTGATCCAGTGACTGCCCGGTCCTCTAAGCAGCACATCGCCAGTAATCGCACCCGCCGCGTCTACATCGTCTAGGTCTATAAGCCGCGCCGGGCCTACGACTCCAAGCATTGTGTTTAAAAGGCTCGTCGTCATTAGATTGGCCTCGTAACTAGCGTGATGGTACAATCGCCGGATTGCGTTGTGTTACTTTGTAACTTTACGTATCTGCAGCCTGCTAAATCAAAAGGCACAAGCGCGTAAAAATATCCCGCCGCGCAGGTAATAGTTGCCGCAACGTTATCAGTATTGCGCACCTGCTGGTATGTGCCTGCGTATGATGTCGAGGCCTGCACTGTAAGCGTAGAGCCGCTGAAACCGGCAGGGAGTGAGATTCCTATAAGGACAGTGCCGTGTAGATCAACCGCGTTAGATAGCGTTGCGCCGTCTTGGATAAGTGCCAGGCTGTCGGATCTCAAGACCGACTGAAATTCGTTGCTGCTGGCCATGTATTACCTTTTAAAAATGCGGCGGAAGAACCCTTTGTTTTTATATTCAGTGGCAACAACCTGCTTAGTTACTTGCTCGATTTTTATCTGCGTTCCGACAAACATCATGGGATAAGATGTCACCTCTGCAATCATCTCGACCATCGAGCCCTTGCGAATAAGTTGCTCAGCGTAAACAGTCGGCACGATGTAGGTTTTACCCGCGATGAAATGCACGAATTCCTTGCCGTTGAAGGCGCTTTTGTCGTCACGAATGCACCTTAAGACCATTGTCATTTTACAAGCGCCGTTACTTTGAGGTTTGTTGCAACATACGTGCCAACACTCACATATTTCACGCGGAGTTGAGATCCAATCAAGCCGTCAACGCTCGTGTTGTCGGTGAGCGATCCATCGGTAGGCGTTACAATCGAGGTTTTAGGGGTTGCCGACACTAAATTGTAGAGCCTCTGCAAGCTTGCGGTAGTAGCCGCAAAGCAAGCAATGTCAACCCACGTAGCGCCATCGTCGAAAGTGGTTTGCACATACGCCTTAGCGCTGGTGCCTCCCGATGTGTACGTAAAAACGCACTGCAGCGCTAAAGATTTTGTGCTCAGCGGAATGTGGACGGCGGCCCCAGCTGTGGCTGATACCGCCGCCGTTAAATCCACATTTAAAAGCGTTGTGTTGTAAGCCATTACGCTACCTTTTCTAGGCAAACAGCGAATTTAATCGAGCCAGTGCTGTGATCGGTAGTGCCGCCAGCGTACTGGAATCTAATCGTAGACGCCGCCGCAGAAGATGTATCGGAGGTACCAGTTGCGAAAGGAACTTTGGTATCGCCCCAACGCAGAGTAGCTGCAGGAGCTGACTCTAGATCAGCATTTGCAATCGTTGTCCAGACTGTGGTGCCATCGGTGAGAACAATGGTGCGGTTTCCGCCAGCGCCAAAGCTTGTGCCGCCACCAACGAGCATAATGTCGCGAATTTTATATTGGTCACCAGTGCCGCCAGCGATAACCGCAACAGTGCCAGCGCTATCGAGCAGTGCAGCGGTGACTGTTACATCCACCCATTTCACTTCGCTCATAACCACTCCATCGCTTTTACGCGTACCAGGAGCTAAATCAACAACTCCGCCGCTTGCAACGCTAATAGAGCCGCCGCTTTTCACGAAAATTGTTTCGCCGTTTTGTAACATGCCTACTTTTGTGTTGTGTGATGCACTCATTTCTTGCCCCTAAAAAACGGCTTGGTTGCCTGGTTGCTAAGTGGTGCCTGCACTACCTGTGCCGACATAGAAGGGTTATCTTTTTTATCGTCAATCAACTGAATCGATCCACGATGGAGAAATTGTATAGCAAGCGATTCGCCTATCTCTACCTCTTCTCCAACGCGGAATCGCCTGACGTGGATGCCGTCATCAGCACCCACGTCAGTCTTTAAGAATCGCACTTTTAGGCGCGGTTTAGCCATGTTACGCAGCGTCCTGAACAACAGGCGCGTTGTTTGGATGACTCAGAACAGCAACAGCGCAAATAACAGCCGCAGAAGCATTATTCACTGGCGTAATGGTCAAGCGAACATAACGCTTGCTGCCTTTATACCCGATCTTTCTTACTTCGTTGTCGTCGGCAAAAGTAAATGCAGCTTCTGCCTCAGTCCCAACAAGAAAGTCATCAGCAACAGCCGCATTGTCAGACAACGCGCTATTGTCGCCGTCCTCTACAAGCACTGTGAATGTTGCGTCAGCGTCAGCAATCGAGCCGGTGGCGATTATAAACTCCAAAGAGTCATAGCCGCTGGTATCGATGATTTGTGATACAAGTGCAGTTGTGCCAGATTCCGAAACCGGGGAAATGGCGCGCTTTACTTGAATGTCGTGGTGAATTGCACGTGATGTCATGTTAGCCTCTCCTTATGCTGCTAATTTTTGGACTTTGATTGCTTCGTAATTAATCACATCACCGCCAGTGCGTTTGCGAGTGTAGAAAAGCACCTGACCTTTAACGGTGAGTGGATCACGAAGAACGGAAATGCCAACCCGATCAACGATTTTGTAACCGAGGCGGAAGTTGCCGAAAGCGCCTGACAGAGCGTCAGCGGCAATCGCAGGCATATCAGCGGCGAAGTAAACTGGTGAGCCGAGCAAATCAAAGGCAACACCGGCTTTGCGGTCCATATTGCGATTGAATAAATACTCACCATCACCGCTTTTCAGCTTCATGATCGAAGTGAAAGACTGGCGGCGGAATAAGAAAACCGCGCCAGCTTGATAAGGCTCAAGCAAAGATCCTTGCAGGTCCAACAAACCATCAGCTGTGAACGCGCCAGAAGAGCCAGAGTTAACTTGCTCAATCTTGCCAGCTTCGTAGGTGCCAGCAGCTGCCCATGCGCTGTAGTTTAGGAATCCGGTAGGCTTCGCGATGCCATTACCGCTGATAAATGCGGTATTTTCAACACGAGAAAACTTGTCAGAAACTTTACGAGCCAACCAGCTTTCAATGTCAGAAGCAGAGTCTTCTAGAAACTGTTGAGACACTTTAGGCTGTGAATATTGCTCGTGAACCGGGATTCTTTTCTTGCCGATGTTTGGTGTGGTTGTTGCGGCGCGTGAATCCATTTCACCAACCCAACCGCCGGAAGTGTCTTCATCATCATCAATGATGAATTCCAGCGAATCGCTTTCTGAAATCGTTACGACTTCAGAGAAGTTACGCATTGGGGAGGTTTCGAAAACGCGCGCAGTGATCATTGCAGACACAGTCGGGGAGACCATGTAACCACCGTCTGGGTTGGTGCCACGAGTCATGCCCTTTGTTTGCAGGTCCTTAATCGCACTGTCATTGCCTTGCATGTAACTTTTAAAGGCATCGCGTTGATCGTCGATGTCGGCTTTTGTGCCGCCAGCTCGTTCGATTTCAAACTGCCCGCGCGCAATAGCGGCTTCGAGCTGCTCTACTTTTTGCTTCAGCTCCATCGCTTCCAAAGTGGCTTTATCAGCCTTTTCCTGGGTAACGAGATGCAATGCATCGTATTTTTTCAGATTGTTTTCGTTGGCCTCGCGGCTGGCTTTGATTGCCTGCATGCCTTCATCGAGTTTGGCTGCAATCGCTAACTGATCCATGTTGGAACTCCTGTAAAAGTTGGAAAAATTGATCAAATTTCTTTTCGACCATCTCTCGATTTACAGCGTCCCGCTGATCCTCTTTTTGATGTTTTGGTTGAAAGGATGATGCAATGATTTTTGCATCATTCCGTGATAATCCTGCATCACGCAGGACCCGTTCTAATTCCCGTAAAGTGCGCACTTCGTCAGCTTTCACTGCCGCAACACGCGCAGAATCGTTCGCCGGGAAAGTAACTAAAGAAACCTCGAATAAATCAAGGTCTTTAATCACGCGAACGCCCGTATTTAGCATTTCATAATCCTTGATGCGGTAGCCGATTGATAGGCCAGAAACCGCTCCCTGCTTCAGAAGCGCATGCGCTTCACGCGCCTGCTGGACTTCTAAATTCAGCTTGCCTTCAAGGAATAACCCGCGCGAATCCTCATTAAGAGCCGTATAAACTCCAATGGGGCTTGCGCTATCATGCTGCCAAAGAATAGGCAGGCGTTTTTGCTCGCCATACTGTTTCAGCGTGCGCGCAAACGCGCCTGCCGCAACAATATCACCAACAGAATCAATATTGTCGAAAACGCTGCCGTAGCCAGAGAACGAACCGTCCTCAGCTATCTGATCAAACTTGATCTGCATCTCCGAAAAGTCTTTATTCTGCACAGCAAAACTCCTTGATTGCGCATAGAGTTTTGCCACTCCCAGTGGTGCTTGTCAATGGCGAAAAATCAACGGGTGGTGGCGAGCGGGGAGGAATCTTCAATGATCTTGTAGCGTTGAACGCATCGACAACGCACTGTGTTTGCGGCGCTGCCTCGTGGGTCCCCAGGGAATTCGAGCATTTCCCCGCCTACTTTGTATTTGTCTTCCATCTCAACTGTCTGCCCATTTGCAACGCTATGCGCCAGCCTAGTTCTGCCGTCTTCTGCAGAAATCCAGCTCTTTACGGTGCGCACATTATATTCCTCAGATAGCGCGCTAGTCATAGTGTTTTCGGCAAACATAGCTGCGCTGTGGGTTTCGGTTATTGCAATCGTCGCGGCGCGATACGAGGCTATTGCTGGCGCGATCTCGCGGATGTCGCGCGCCATTTCTGCGTAACCCACGCCCTCTTGCTGCCCCTCCCGGATAATGTCCCGAATGTCGTTCAATGTTGTTTCGGCAATCATCTTTGCCTTTGTCAGCGCCACACGCTCTACGTATTCATCAAATGCGTTTGCGTATTTTGCAGGCGGACGCACCGTCACGCGGTCTTCGCGCTGTGCCGCCTTTTTCGCCGGTCTTGCTCCTATCATTTCGGCAAACACCACCAACGCGCGGCGCGCAAAAACATCTTCCACGCGCCGATAATGCCGCCGCAAAAGCGATTCGAATTTCAGTGCCGCATAGTAGCCTGCCTGGTCGCTCAAATAGCCATTATCAGCCAACGAATCAGCTGATAGATTGTAGGCTTTCTCAAGCGCGTCTCTCATTTCTTGCTGTGTTTTTTTCTCCAAGCCAAGAAGCAATCTAATCTTCGCGCGTTTTTCGGTTTGCTCTGTTCGATTAGCCATAGATCAGCTCCACAACACTTCTTGCCTGCGCCTCCGCCATCCCGCCTTTGATCAAATATGCCTCATAGTCGGCCTTTGGTGCGTCTACGGGCGGCATTTGTGGCTCTGGCACCATGCCTACTTGATCGAGTGGAATTTGCGCGCTACCAACCAGCACAACATCGCCGCCCTCTATTGCGTCTAGGCCATCTGCTTTGCGCTTTTCATTTACAGTCATCCAGTCTGTTTGTTTGAGGCTTGCGCGCGTCTCTTCTTTGCGCAAAGTCAGTGCGGGGATAGAATCTTTATCGCAATCTAGGTAAAAATCTGTGCCATACAGAGGCAGGAGCCAGTGATTAACCTCTGCCAATACGTAGTAAATCAGCGGCAGCACGGTGCCTTCATAAAACGCCAGATTTGCCTCGCGAAGATTGTTGAATGTGCTATCGCCAGGGATTCCAAGCAGGATCGGAGGCACTCCAAACGCCAGCGCAATGTTACGCGCGGCGCTGTTTACCGATTCGATGTAATCCATATCTTTTGGAGAGAGGCTGAATTCTTTCCACTCAAGGCCGCCTTCTAAAAGCAGCGGCTTGCCTGCATTATCACCACCAGACATGCTGTCTTTTATCTGCGATCTTAAGGCCTCGAACTGTTTATCCGATAGAGTGGCGGAGGGGTTAGCATCGCTTGGTGTAACGATCAATGCGCCGCTTGGTCTCGCTCCGTTCTGCAGTAGCGCATAATTCCAGGCGCTTGCTTCGTTGTGCTGATCGATAGAGTAGGCGGCTGGCTCAGCCTGGCTCATGCCGCGCCAATAATCCATCGGCGAGTAATCCTTGATGTGCAACATGTCACACTTGCCGGTGATTTTATCCATCGGAAACGCCCGCTTTCCGGCTCCTGTAGTGTACTCATAAGCCGCCGGAATAGCACCGGCACCAGGCACTACAGTTACTAAGTCGGGCGCGTGCACGTAGAGTTCTTTTGGTGTTTTGCCGATCATCGTTCGCTCTAAGAATACCTCGCCACCTAGCAAGAATGTGCTGTAAAGTGCGCGGAAGAATGCATCATCACCTTGCATCAGATTCGGCCTGCATAGCAGGTCCAAGACCGGGTGATTATCCACTTGCGCGCGGTTATTGTCTCCTCCGCGGAATAGCTTCAAATCCACACCGGCGGCTGCTATGGCGATCTTGCGGATACATTGATTTGCGATCACGTTTTGCGAATAAACCTCGCGCGAAAGCTGCTGGTAAGAGCGGCGATTATGTTGAGGCCGCCCTAGTACATATTGCACAATCAAACTTGCGGCTGCACTTGCTTTTTGCTGCACGATAGGCGGTGTTTTGTTAAACCAACTCATAGAGCCCTCACTGTGTATTCTGGTTGCTGACTTTGTACCTTGCTCGCCCAATTTAAAAACTGTGTAGTTGAATCTACCTGGTCCTTGTGCGCCGAATTAGGAAATGTCATCATCTCACCTAAGTAGCTATAAAGCCAAGGAGTTTTTTTTGCTGGAATTAGCACCCTTCCCTCTGCAATAACGTTAGACACAATAGAAGCGCGGGTAATTTTATCGCCGTGAGGCTCGATTCCTTTGACTGCAAAATGAGCTTCTTTGTTGAGTTCCTGAATTAAGCTTTGGCCGCTGGATTTATCCTCTATCAGCATTAAGTCGACATTCCATTCGGCGGCGTGAGTGATAACTTTTGCTTTGAGCTCTGGATAGCCCATGCGACCAACAAATACATCTAACAAGTAATACTTGTTACTTGCCTTGGCCCATGTTGTGCAACAAGAAGGATCGTTTATTTCCTCCGCTTTATTCGCCGTGTCCCAACTTTGGATCACCTGATAGGATTCGGGCAGGTGCTCATAATCTACAAACCAGGCGTGCTTGAAAATTCCTCCTCCAAGCGGCGCAGGCTCCTGCTGATACTGACCGGCCCAGCCGTACTCAGTGAGCGCGATCTTTTCTTTTGCCATCTCCGCTGGGCCCATGCGCGCAGCGTGCAGAAGCTCACCTTCCTCTACTGTTTTTTGCTGCTTAGACCAGGGGAATATGTAGGTCTTGGCCGGTTGCTCAAACGGGATTTTTAGGTGCTCCCAGCCGCCTTTTTTGAGCAAGTAACCCGTAAGATCTTCTTCGTGTAACCTTTGCATCACTAGGACGATCACGCCGTTTTTTTTGTCGTTCAATCGGTTCGAAAAGACCTGGTCGCACCATGTGTTTGCGCGCTGCCGGAAGCTCTCAGAAAACCCTTGATACGCACTTAATGGGTCATCGATAATTAGATAGTTTCCTCCCTCGCCGGTCGCCTGCCCACCTACCGAGGTGGAAAAACGAAAGCCTCTTTCGGTGGTCATGAATTTTGACTTTGTGTCCTGGTTGTCTGCAATTTTTACATTTGGAAAGATCCTCTTATACCAGAGCGAATCCATTACTAGCCTGCAATCTTGCGAGGCGCGCACCGATAGATCTTTGCTGTATGAAGCGGCCATGATTCTTTGCGTTGGATCTCTGCCTAGAATCCACGCGGGCCAAGCCACAGAAACAGAAATAGTTTTCATAAATCGTGGCGGTATGTTGATTATAAGGCGCCTCATTTCGCCCAGCGTGCACGCCATAAGATAATCGGCAATCAAATCTACATGCCAGTTTGAGAGAAACTCTGATCCAGGATCCACGGTGTGGAATGTTTTGCGCGTGAAACTTGCTAAGTCCCTGCGCAACACCGCATCTAACAAGCGCTGTGGATCATCAACAATCATCTTCACTTTCTGTCTTTAGCATCTTCTGTCGTAGCACATACTCGCGCAGGATAATCTCGTCTTCTGGCGAGTCCATGTGGTTAGTGATTTCCACCTTTTGAGTTACCACCTCATCCGCGCGATCAAAGAATTGTTCCATTGCGCGCACATCGCCTTTTATCGCTTTTTTGAAGAGCGCGATAAGCATGAGTTGAGATGCAGTGATGTGTTTCTTGCCGCCGTAAAAAGTCTTTGACGGATTGTCAACTCTGTGGTCTAATAGCTCATTCATTAGTTTCTTGAATGACACGCCGCCCTTCTTTCTGCCGCCGCCGGGGCCAGCTTGGCCGGGTTTGTATAAATGCGCGGGCCTGGGCTTTGTTTGGGTGTTTTCTGGTCCGTCCATCTGGCTATTTCCTAAAATAAATTTCTTTTTCGATAAAAAACTTTATCCTCTTGACTTCGAAACGTCAAGTTTTTCAATCAGTACGCTATACTCTCCATGATGTATCATCGAAAAATCGCATACGATTACCCAGCCTTCTGGAAGGGGTTTGTTCTGGGGCCAGTACTGGAGAATTCTATCGTTGAAGCTCATTAAACGCCTTCCCGGTTTGTGTGTGCACAGCGTCTTGCTTTGATTCCTTCTGCCAGCGCCGAATTATCACATCACAATATTGAGGCGATAGCTCGCAAGCATAACACACTCTGCCCAGTTTTTCTGCCGCGATCAGCGTGGTGCCCGATCCACAGAATGGGTCGTAGACGCCCTCCCCTTCTTCCGTGTTGTTTTGTATCGGCCTGGCCATGCATTCTAGCGGCTTTTGTGTTCCGTGCCCCCAAGTCTCTTCTTTCTCACTGTTACCAAAACTATTGTTGTTCTTGATTTCCCATAGCGTGCTTTGGTCGCGCGCTCCCTGCCAGTTATGCTTTGCGCCCTTTTTTACAGCGTACCAGGCTGGCTCGTGCTGCCAGTGATAATCCCCTCTCGACAGAGCAAAGTGCTGCTTGGCCCATATGATCTGTGATTTAATTTCAAAGCCACATGCCTGGATATCGTTAGCCACGGTCGCGGAGAAAGTAGCTGCGTGCCACACATAAGCGACATCGCCAGGGAATAAAGCATAGGTACCCGGCCAGCTAGCTTGGTCATCGTTTAGCACCTTGCCCTTAGTTCTTTTTCCTACACCCAAATCGCTACCCTCTCTCCACTCCGGATCGTGGTTAACTCCATAAGGCGGATCCGTCACCATCAACACCGGCTTGGCGTCTCCGAGCAGCGCCGCAACAACATCGGCGCTAGTGCTGTCTCCACATATAAGCCTATGCGGCCCAAGTTGCCACACATCGCCAAGCACCGTGACGGCCTCAGGCTGCGGCTCTTCGCCTTCGCCTTCCTCAACCATGTCCGCCACATCGACATCAATCTCAACATCAAACCCCAGCTGCTCCATCAACTCGTCGTCGTCTATATCAGCGAGTTCGGTTTTTAGCATTTCGTCGTCCCACTCGCTCAGCTCTGCCACCTTGTTGTCTGCGAGTCGCAGGGCTTTGATTTTCTTCTTATCTAGGCCCGATACTATATGCACTGGCACCTGCGTAAGGCCTAGCCTCTGCGCCGCCTTTAGCCGCGTGTGGCCTGCGATAACCTCGTACTTTTCATCTGCGATGATTGGCGAGCGGAAACCAAATTCTGCAATACTTTTTGCCACAGCATTTATTGCTTCGTCCGATATTTTGCGCGGGTTTTTTTTGTAGGGCTTTAGTTGTGTGATATCTATTTCTTTCGAGTGCATTGCATTCTCCTTACGATATTATGGCGGCCAGGATTGCGGCTGCAACCCCGATCCAGAACAGGTTCCGCAGTATGTTACTTGGCTTTTTGTCCGTCATTTCGCGCGCTCCTTTGCCAGTTTTTCTAATTTAATCCGCATCCAGATTGCCGCCGCCAGCGTCATAATCAAATAAGCCCCGATAGGGTCTATCGTCCACACGAGGCCAACAAGCAAAACGCTAAACGCGCAGATAACCACGGGTTTTGTTAGCTCAAACTTCATCTCCACTCCCATCCCACCATATGTTTAAGAAAATCCCTTACTATTGGGTGCAAAGTTTCGAGCCGATCAAGCTCATCGTCCGATAGATAATATCTGTCGTCATAACCGGAATACATGCGCTCCAAAAACGGCCCTTTCTTTGTTATTACGCCATGTTCTTTCGCCGTCAGGATAGGCCCCCATGAATTCCAGTAGTATCTCATTTTTGCCCCCCATAATTTTTTATCAACCCACTCGCGCCACCCCATATTTCTAGCGAGGTAACCATCGAGCTCTTGCGCGCCAATTTTTTTGCGGCAGAATTCGTGTAGTTTTTGGGCTAACTCTGAAGGTGGCAACACAGCCGCACCGGCACGCGCAACCTGCCGCCCTCCGCATACACGACACTCCAGCACGAAATATTTAGGGCTCCCTACCAAATAGCCAAAGCTGACAAGCTCGCGCATATATTTTGGCAATGCATCCAGCTCCCGCTCATAATGTTCACATTTTTTCTTACACCAAAACCACCTCATTTCACATCTGCCGCCATGTGTGTCAAAAACCCCTGAACAGCCTCCGGCATAGCCTCTAGCTGTTCTTCCGAAAGTGCCGCGCGCAAAATCCCGTTTTCTGCCTGAAAAATCAACCAACTCCAGAACGCAAGCCCAGAGGACGCATGCAGGCGCTCAAACTCATCGAAGTTAAGCAGCTCAAGCTTTCCGCTGTTTTCAATCACAGCGAGAACGGCGCTAAGAGAGTTGAAATAATATTTCATAAAACTTTTCTCTCTTTTTGATCAAACAGCTCGAATTGCGGGCCCTCTGTCGTGCTAACGGAAATTCTTCGCGGCTTTCCATCGCCTATGCGCACCTCCAGGATCGCTACTGAATCAAGTAAGGTTCTTTTGGCCTCGTCGTACGTGGCCCATAGATGCTGGAGGTGGGCAATTATCGAGTCTTTCCAAGAGGCCTTGCTGTCAATGGGAATCCACGGCCCTGCATCTTCAATCTCAAGTTCGAGCCCTATGTCTTCGTGTTCGTACAAAACGATTTGGCGTATATGTATCTCTTCACTCATTTGATTCCCCCATCTGTATTTTGAGCGCCATATCTAGGTCAATCTCGCCGCGCTCTTCTAGGCCGCAATCCTCACATCTCCTACGATGCGGATAAAGGTTAGGATGCGAAACCACTTTTTCCCACCTATGCTCGCCGTCATTGAGACAGTCCGCTTTTCGCTCAGAGTGAAGGAGGACAACCGTTGTAGTGTAAGTAAATGTTTTGCTACACGACTCGCACTCTTGCTGATAAAGTTTATCTTGGTCGACTTCGTGAATGAATTCGTGCTCCGGCTCTTGCTCCGCTCTACAATACGGACATTCTAAATCTTCCATCTTTCTTCCTCCTCAAAAAACGCGTTGATAATGTCACAAAGCCTTTCGTTGACTTCCAGCTCCCTGGTGCGCTCGTCCCTCGATGGCTCCTCTAAAACAATTTCGTAATGCTGTTGCAGTATTGTCTGCGTCATCTCGCCCAACGTTTTGCTCAGGCGCTGCTGAAGCAACAGCTTTTCTTCCGCCAAACGTCGCAGATATTGGATGTGCGATTCTGCCGCGCTTAGCTCTTTTTTTAGGGCGGCGATTTCCTCTGGCATGCTTCCATACCCCACAATTACGAGGCTGTTGTCTGGCCCCGGCTGGACGTGCAACGGCGTGCCTTTATTCTCGTTATCCATTTTCATACGACTACCCCCTTATCGCTGTACATAATGTGCAGGCGATACTGATCATCGCTAGTGAGACTGTATTCCTTAGAAAGAATTCTAAACATCGTGTAGTAGTCTCCGGCGAGATCGATGCATTTCCCGGCGCGCGCCACATCGTTACGCTTGAGAGATAGCCGCGCGACAAACCACATAGACCCGCTACGCCGCCAGCTATCGAGCGCATAAAAATCTCTCAAAGAAATACTTGACCACGCAGGATAAGCTTTCAGCGCCGCTGCATATTCTGTCATGCCATCGTAATCTAAAGGGGTTTTCATACGACTACCCCCCTCTCGCTGTACATAATATGCAGGCGATATTGATCGCCTTTTATGATCTTATATTCCTTCTCAAGGACCTGCCGCATCTCATCATAGTAGCCGCGAAGATCAATATACTGGCCAGTGCTAGTACCAGTGTTCCAAACGGGTTTGCGCCTAACAGATAGGCGCGCAACGAAAAAATACCGATACGGATGCGGATCCGGATCTCGTTGCCACCGCTGAAACTCGGGCAACGTAATGCTTTTCCATCCTGCATTCAGCGCATACTCATAGTCCGACCACTGGCAGCAAGCGTCACAATTTTTAAAGCCCGATGCAACTTGTTGGCCGCAATTGTCGCAGATGGAGAAAATTTCAAAGTCATTGCTCATTGCAATTTTCTCCTTCTAACTTTTTCTGTGCGCCATCTGCGCGAAACGCCATGTAAAAGCAAACCAGCGCATAAGCCACCGATGAAAACATTGCCACGGCCATGAAAAGTAACCAGGCGGCGAAAAAATTGGGTAGTTCGAAAGTTAGCAAATCCATTTTATTTACTCCTCTTCCTGTTTTTTTCTTGTTTCGTTTTCAGCGCTGAATTGCAAATATTCTTCTCTGAACTCTATTCTTTTGAGCAAAGAATCTCTCTCCGCGCGCACCTTATCATAACACACAGAAAGCTTTTCTAGCGTATCGCTGAACCCAGCGTTCAGAGCTTTTAGCTTTGAATTTTCACATACAAGATCTTCATTGCTTTTAAGCGCCGCTTCTCGCTCCAGCTGTGTTTTTTCGAGGATTAGGCGCAGCTCTCGCATATCCTTCAATAAAGATATATTCTCACCGCGATTATACCGCAGCGCGCCGTCTTTTTGCTCATTATCTGATTTGAGCTTATTAATTTCATCGATGTAAGACAGGTTCATTTTGCTGATTTCCTGCAACGCAAGCGCAAACGCAGAATTAATTTCTCGCGCGGTTTCTATGCCCGTCACCAACAATTCCCTGACCTCATCAAGAGCTTTTTTTGAGTGCGCGCTCTCCCCTCTAAACAACCTAAACATTACCTACTCCTTTTTCTGTATTTATGAGCATGACCCGAGCGAAGCATCTGCCTTGACAAATCGCCGCCGCTATTACTGCAAGCTGCAAGCGTTCTTCCGTAGCGGTCACGCCCTTTTCGGCTGCAGGATATTTTCTGCCCCTCAACCATTTTGCGCATTTTCTGCTTAGCAACTTTGCCGCTCTGCGTGTTCATTTCGGGCGCGTCAATTTCTGTAAGCCTGACGCGCTCTTTACCGCATTTCAGCGTGTCGCCATCGATTGCCGCACACCCAATTAACGCTGTTGCAGCTAGAACTAAAAACATATGGACCTCAAAATTGGTGAGCGGCGCCAAGGAGACAAGGCCGTAACGCCGCTCGTGGGTTAACCCCTAGAAGGGTATTTCGTCATCAAGCGTAATGCTGGTTTTTTGCTCGCCTGGCGCAGGCTTTGATCCAACTGCTACATTGCTCGCACCGCCTCCGGCACCCGCTTCAGCGGGCATGTATTCCCGCGCAACGTTGCGATCACCGTATTGACCAGTTGTGTCTTTCTGCGTGCCGATTTTTACTTTGCCGGTTTTGTTAGTGAGCTGCTCCGCGTTGATCTCTCCTTTTTCGTACTGATCAGCCATTTTGATAGCGATGCAGAGCGAGAGAATTTTAAATTGATTGTCCGTGAGCAAGTAATCCCAAACAATGCGCTGATTCCCATTGTGGTCCCAAATCAGCAACTTGATTTTGATCATGGGGTTGCCGGCCTTTGAAACCGTTTCCTCAGCTGTTGCGATCTCAAAATCGTAGACGCCGTCAGCGAGAATTCCACGCGCTTCATTGAGTTCTTTTTTGATTTCTTCTTGAGTTTTTGGTGTGAATTGCATTGTTATTCTCCTTGTTTTTGATTTTTGAGATAGTTAATTGCAGCAGATAATCTTTCGCGCGGCATGTCTTCAAACGCTAGGATTCCTGCGCTTTGTAGCCATTTGTTTTGCGTCTCTTCTGGAACGTTTTTACTAACAAGTAGCGAGAAGAATTCCGAAAGCTGCTCAGGAGTCGCAACAGAAATTCCTTGCGGCTCGCGCTCTAATATTGATCCGTAGCGCTTAGAGAATTCCGCAAAGCTCCAGGGGAAAGTTGCTCCATCCGGGAATTCTTGGAGCCGGGATTTTTTGACTTGCGCCACCCGGCTTTCGCCCTGCTTGCGCACCTGCAAGCAAAGGTGCAGCTCGTATTCAAGCTTTGCCCAGCAGTCAAACGTAGTGCCTACTTCCGTCCGCTCTCCCTTGGTGTCAGTCCCAAATTGCGGGGCTTCGTGCGCGATCAGGATAACATTCATGTCAAGGTGAGGGAGCTTGGAAACCAACTGCTGCATCTTTCGCACCGCCGGTTTTTTGTCAGCACCAAAGCCGTTCTTATCACCAAGCCTACTTGCCTCCATTGCGATTTCCGATGCAAAGATCTTGCTGATCGAATCCACCACCAGAGTCTTGTAGTGGTGCTTTTCGCTAGCCAGCAACGTTACTTGCTCTAGCAAAGTGTCAAAGCTCATGCCCCCGTTTTCCGGGCCTAAGTATACACCACCAGAAGCCTTGAGTTTTTCCATGTAGTGAGGGAGTGCAGCGCCTCCCTCTGAATCGATGTAGTACACCGCCGGGAAATCCAGCGAGACCCAGGTCTTGCCAACGCCTGCGCGTCCGTAGACCAGCATCTTTGGCTTTGATAGCTCCGCAACTTGCGGCTCTACCGCACGTAATTTTCCTTTTGTCATTTTTTGTCTCCTTGATTGATTGATGTTATTTCTTGCGTGTTTTTACCTTCGTTTTTGGTTTGCTTTTTGTACTAACTTTTTCCTTCTTTTTTGTGGTTGTTTTTTTCTTGGTAGAACTTTTCTTGCGCGCTTCTTTCGCTTTTTGCTTTGCTTCCCACGCCTCAACGCATTCTTTGTGGCGATTAGTTATTACAGCAATAACGCACTCAATAAAATCGGCTGAAGGCGGCTCGAACTGCTGATCTTGAGGGTTGCCTAGGCACTCCATCAACCACAGCGCTTCAAGCACCAACGCCCGACTCTTGCGAGTCAAACGACAGCCTTTCAGTACAAATGCGATATCTTCGCACACTCTTTTGCCGTGTAAGGACACAACGCTTTTTTCGTTAGACATAAAGACCTCATAAAAGTTATTTCTCGCTCGTGCTTTTATAGTTTTTTATACAAACACGCAAGGTTTTTATTGTACATCTGCAAAATATTTTGCGCCGTGATATCGGCTTTCCACAACGCTCATGGGATCCAAGGCGGAATAAAAAACCATCTGCGCTGCCAGAAACGCCAGCAACATCATTCCGCAGATAAAAGCATCGATGTAATTACGCATGGCGAAGCCTCCTTCTGTACTCGTTAAAATCGATTACAACTGCTTCGTTTTTGCGCATGCTTTTTTCGATCGACTGGACAAGCACATCTAGTGCTTTTGTCATGTCGCGCGGATCAACGGCAGGGCCGCCTTTCTGCTCGTAGCGCTGGTTTGCTAGCAGTACCTCGTAGAGCATCTGCAGGGCATCTGTGTTTTTAAAGACCAGAGACATGAAACCCCTCCTCAGCAAATATTTCGCGCATAATCTTTTTATGCTCTCCGGCTCCAAGGAAATTGGCCAGCAAAGCCACTTGTGTTTCTGGCAATTTGTTTAAACAAATGTGCACGAATGCTGATGCCGCCGCCGCTAAATCTACTGCGTTTTCGTCATCAAGCATTTCGCTAAAGCGATGCACAATTTCTTTTATCTGTTCTTTGCTCTTCATGGTTTGTCTCCTTGATTGTTAATTTAAAATGGAAAGCTTGGAACCCTCCACTGCTTTGCCGCCTCAATCTTTTCTTCGATAGACGCGGATCTCGTTTTTCCAGCGGCCAGAAAAGCCTCTGAAGCAACAAAATTTGGGTATTCAACACTGCGCGAAATGTACCATTTCCGCTGCTTTGCCGACTTGATCCAGAATTGCGCATCGTTCTGCGCAAAGATTGTATCGTGCATGATTTGCATGATCTCCAAATATGGCGAATCGCAGTTAATCTTCATGCTGAAAAACCACAGCGCCGCCGCCTTATCTCTGATTCTCGTTGCCCACTCTATTTGCTTTGGCGAGCCCTTTAGCTCTGTTAGCTCTTCCACGACCTTTGGCGCGCTTTGCTCTGCCACCTTGCGCAAATAATCATTCACTCTTTTTGCCGCCGCTATTGAGCACACACGGCAACGCCCGGTGTCTTTTGCGAAAACCTGAAAGACCTCACTGCGCAACCAGTCGGAATCGGCGCGCACCATCTCTTCGTGTCCGCAGGAATATTGCACCCTGGTATATTGTATGGTGGCTTCTATCATTTTCTTGTCTCCTTATAAAAAACAGCATAAAAAGAATAAAAAACTATGCAAGCTAAAAAATAGAAAAAAGGAAATAAATATGAAATCAAAAATTGAACCTAAGGAATATGACATTTGCGATGCATTTATTAAGGCGATTAAGATCCTGACAGAGCTCAATCAGCTTGCGCCGGACGCTTATTATTTGCACATCCCCAATGGCCAGCGCTCTGGCAGCTACAAAAGCAGGCTTATTGCCGGTGGCAGAGACAAAGCAATGGGCGCTAGCCCCGGCGCAGGCGATTACCTTTTCCGCCGCCCCGGCTATCCAGTGCTTTGGCTCGAGGCCAAAACAAAATCCGGCACACAAACCCCAGCCCAAAAGGCTTTCCAAGCCAAGGTTGAGGCAGCAGGCGACATCTACGCGCTTTTTCGCAGCGTAGATGCCGGCCTTGGCTTGCTTAGAGTGCACGGGTTTCTGCAGGTGCCTGCAAGAGGGGTTGCGCAATAAGGAATACGCACAGCGCCGGAACCCATACCGGCACAAAAACGACTACTCCAACGCACCATTTTGCAACGCGGAATATTCTGCGTAATTTCTTTTTTTGATTTCTGGTCATTTGCTTTTTCTCCGTTGAGAGTGGTTAAAAAGTTGCGAGAGAATCCTTTAAAAAAAACTTAATTGCAATGGGCTAATCAGTGCCCCGGAAAATATGCGGCCCGTCCTCGTCCCGCTCTTCTATATAAGCAAAACGCTTTACCTGCTCGAACCACGCTTTCCGCCAACTTCCATTTTCTTTCGTTTTAGCGCAATTACACCAATGGTGGCTACACCCGTAGCTTGCGGTTGTTTTTCTCTTCTGTGCGTCAAAGTTTTTGCCCCTAGCTTCCATGTTTGATCCCTCCCCAGATAATTTTTTGATCATGTTTTGCAAAAAGATTCTTGATCAGCGACCCGTATTGTTGCGTGATGTGCTGTTGCTGAAACTTGCTAGCGGTTTGTAAAACAACGATATTTTTATCAATACTGCACTTGAGCGGCGCAATCAATCCCGCGAAAACGCCCGGCCCGACATGCTGCTCTATATCGCGCCGGACGGCGCTCCATAAGGGCTGTCCAGGCACTTCCGTCTGCGCAGAGACGCCGAGCTCCAATTCTCGCTGCTCCGGCGTGGAATCAAGCCAGGGGGCGTTTTTCAGCCATTTTGCGGGGTAAGGTGGCGAGGGGACAAAGCCATCTCTCTGGCTCCAGCCGCGCTTCGCGCTCTCCAAGCAAGCAAGAATTTCCTCAGCCCTTACCGCTTTCAGCGCAGATTTCCAGGCTTTCAGCGCGTTTTGCTTTTCTTTTCGCATCGCTTGTGGGTACGACTTCCAAAAAATCAAAAAGTCTTCGGGAAAAACAAAATCCGTGGAAACCGATTTTTCGGTTTTCGCGGTTTTTTCTGTCTCTGTCTCTGCCTCTGTCTCTGTCTCTGGTGTATCATCATGATATCGCCCTGATATCGCCGTGATATCATCGTGATATCGCTCTGATATCAGCCAGTGAGATAATTTTTCAAGCTCTTGTTTTACTTCACTTTCCTTCATGCGAAGTCGGAAGGAAAGTTTTCTGATGCAGGGCAAAGTGCCTGATTGGGTCTCATCCTCGCTGGCTATCAGCCAAAGCATCGTAAGTACCTTCGCCGACCGTCCATCAAGCTCGTGCCAGTCGGGATCATCTAGCAAATCTCTGTACAATTTCACCCACGGCGGCGTTCTGTCTTTAAAATGCTGGAACTTTTTCCAATCCTTAATTTTTATGATCATTACTTACCTCCAAAGGTAGGCAAATTTAAGGTATAGTCTTGAGCAAGATTCGTTTCTTGCGGCTTGTGATGTCTTTGCTTGTGGGGAGAGTATAAAATAAGCTTTGATTTGCTATATAGCCCGCTTTGAGCGCGGAACTGGTACTGATGCCAGTTTTTGATCTGCATGATGCATTCCTTTCGCATTAAGGATTCGCAATAAAAATGGCGGGGCGGCGACCGCGTTGCGTGCGCGGGTTTCGGGGATCAACCTAGCCGCCCCATAAACTAAAAAATCAGCATAGACTCCTTTGCAAAAGATGAAAGCTTTTAAAACTTTCAGTTACACAAAAAAATCCGTCAAAGAGAGAGTTAGAAAGTGTAGTTCTTCGATTTCAGGCTCAGCACGTCCCCACGCGAAAACCATAAAATCCTTCTGTTATTCTTGACCTGTATTTCCGCCGCTTGCAATCCAAATCTCGTTTGCAAGATGCAGCGCCGCCACAAGTAGCGGAACCGTTCGTATCTCATACCTAGCTCGCGCGCCGTGCGAACGGATGACCAAAGACCTCGCCCCATCACCTGCCCTACTTTAGCATCATCACGCGCAACCTTTTTTGCCGCCGCAATAACGTCATCGCGCCGAAACATAGCGGCCTTGCCACGCCCTCCGCCTGCCGCGTAATCCAAGCCGTACAGGCTTTGCAGCGTGCCGCGGAAGATGCACACGCGCAGGCCGCTTGGCGTAATGCCCAGCAACTTGGCTGCTTCCGTTACCGTTATTAATTCTGTCTTTTCTGTCTTCTTCATTATTTTGCCTCCCATTGTTATTTCAATCTCGTTACCGATCTCTAGAGACGGGTAACGATGTGGAAATAACCTGCTAAGCGCAAATCATTTTGTAATGCACGGCGCCGCTTTTATAGCGAGAGATGGTGATTTTATGGCACCAACCGGAACCAATCACCAGCTCCGCGAATTCATAATCGTTGCAAGCAAAAACGTCTTCCTTAACCACCGCTTGCGCGGCCTCCAAATCAAGCACCGCGCGCTCTCCAACAAAATAAATAAGCTGCTCCCTGCTGTCCATGATGCAACGTGCAGCTGCTTTTGAATGAAGCATCAATAAAACATTAAACAGCCATTCTCTATTCTTATAAAATAAGTTCGCATCATCAGAAAAAGTGTCGCCCAGATAAGCAAAATGGCCATGGAATCCACGCGCGGAACTTGGTAGTTTTTTCTCAAACCGCTGGCACATCTTATCCCATGAATCACAATTATTAGACGGCATGCCGTGCACATCATTCCATCTTTTTACCGCCGCCACGAGGATATTTGGGTTTATTCTAACGGCCCTGCAATCCTTCAAAAATTTACTTTCCATTGTTTGTCTCCTTGATTAGGGAGCGCCACTTTGCCAAGGGCGACAAAATGGCGCCAAGCTACTAGTAAAATGTCACAAGCATCTTTCTCTCTCTTGTCAGCTGCTTCTTAACAAAATCAATGTACTTATTCCAAGAATCAGGCCAGCAGTTGAGCCAAATAACCTTGAAAAGGGCTTCTCCACACAAACTCCGCTGCATCTGCCCAGCTTTAAAATCCCGCCTATTTAGCCGATCATCAGCTGCTCTTGCGTACTCTAAAGCTTCTTCTGGAGACTCAGCGATTGCTAAAGCTACATCTGAAAGCTGGTGAGAAAACTTCCCAAATTTGAACGTATCGGTCAAAGTGAGCTTGGAAGAATGGCGCTCGCGCTCATTCCAAACCCTCACAGCTTCATTCGCAACATCTTCCATAAAGTTCACAAATTCAATCTGCGAAATCTTGGTTACATCGCCGCAGCTAATAAAATAACAGTTCATTTTTTGTCTCCTTGTTAAGTTCCGCCCGCGGTTATTTCCGGGGCGTGAATTGTTTATACGAGAGCAAAATCAGGATTGCAACATCTTTTTTCACGAGCGCGAAATTTAATGGATGAAGGTGGTAATCGGCACGCCGTCACAAAGCAGCTTGATCTTATCAGTCGCCTGTTCTAGCGAAATATTTTCATTAATAACGGCGTAGATTATGTCAGCATAAATCTTTGCCGCCAGGTGCTCGTAATCGTAGATCACTATGCGCAACTCACCATCAATAACGATCTCGTAAAGTGTCGACATTATAACAAGCCGTAATCCGTATTAAGAATTGAGTATACTTTTTCGTTGATTTCCTTCGCCTTCTTTTTTCGTAGATCCATGTAATAAAAGGCTTCGAGAATAAAATTAATGATGAAAGAATAATCGTCGGAGCTTGGATCATTGTGCCGGCGCTCTGTCTCAAGGGCCCGTTTACAGCACCATTTTCCTTGAGTGCGCGAGTAAGAAATTTCCTCCGGCGGCTTTCTCACGCTCTGACCTGGAGCCGCATTCATCGTAACTATTCTTCGCCCAATCGAAATTTCCGCGTCCTCGCACGGGTAAAGAGAGTTTTGGATGTACAGGCCGCCAGTGTGAACACTCCACTCAAATCCCCTGAATCTACGGTAGTATTGATACCGACCAGGATCAGGCTTTTTTAGCTTTTCAATTAAATCGCCGACAATTTTAACCATCTCATCATATGATAAAACTTGCGAATAATCGGGGCCGGTTGGCAGGCCTAGCGAGTAGTCAATATGCATATCGTGCCTCTATCTTGTAAACCCGCGCGAACGCAGATGATTTTTATATTGCTCCGCAAGCGATGAGCGGCGCTGCTCGTGCCCCGGCTCAGGAGTCGCTACAGGAGCAGGAGGCTCAGGCGTAGCAGGTTCTGGCACATCAAATTGATCTTCTGGGCTAGGCGTTTCTGGCCGCGTTGGCGGTGTAACATGTTCATAAAATGATGTTTCTTCGTCAATGATTTCTAAATTTATCTCGTGAGTCTTAGACATTCTGCATCTCCCTGAATTAGCAAATTGGTTTGTACGCTTCGCGCAATTTATTTAATTTTTCTGCATCTTTTTCCGTGCCCATAATGTCCCACAGCGCCGGAAAAGCTTTGCAACTCCGGCGTACGAAAGTGACAAATTTATCGCCGAAATCTAGCACCGCCCATCTTGGGTTGTCGGGCCAAAGTTTAAGCAAGCTGGCGTGTTGCTGGACGTCCAGCGCCGCGCGAGCACAATCAACAGCTTCACTCGAACAGAATGCACTAGCCCGCTCGCCTAAACAGCGTTTTATCAGTTGATCTAGGTCGGCATATGCCGAGAAAGGTTTTATCTCATCGGCGCACGCTAGGTTTATCTCGTGGATTTTCGACATTTTCTTACTCCTTTTTTGGTTTTAGCTGATCGGCCTCCTCAAGCAACTCGCTGTAGCGAGCTTGCAGCTGCTCCTCAATCAGCGCACCCATGCGCGTGAGCACGTCCGGATAGTGCTTTTGCAGCTCTGCGGCAGCAAGCGCAAGATTATCGCCGGTTATGTGCGCGCGAAAGTAAGGGGCACACCAACGCGCATCACCCCAGGATGTACCGGCGGACCGCTCCAAGCCGACCCACGGCTCCCATTCAAAAAACCAGAACGTCCACCGATAAACACACTCGCTCTGCGCCAAACAAAAATACGGCGATGAAATACTGACATACAGGCCGCGCCGCACCTCTTCGTAGAAAGCTTCTTTTCTTCCCCCGCGAAACAGCTCGTCCATCTCAGGACTGGCCTCTTTGTCCGAGTGCAGCTCCTCAATTTTTGCAGATGTCAGTCGCCGCATATCAGAGTTGATTTGAGCGATCAGCTCTTTTAGATCCCGTTCTATCGTATCCATCTTACACATCTCCATATAGTTTTGGTTGAGACATAAAAACCGCGTCTCGGTGCGGGAGTTTTTTGATTTTTAGGTCCGCGAGGTCGTGTAGATTTTCGCGTAGCTTATCCAGCGCTTCGAGCGCTTCAGCTTCCGGCTCCACGAGCCGACCGCCGCACACAGCCAGCATCGTCTCGTACTTTTCGCACATAGAAAGCAAGGCGTGGGCGTGCCACGCAAAAGCGCGCGCAGCCTCGTAATCCTTTCGCCAGATGTCATCTTCGTCCGCTAGCAGCGCAGCATTGGCCAACTGGCAATACTTCGCCGCCTCCGCCGATAAACAGTGCGTGTTTGTTTCCGGATTAAACCATATTGGCCCAATGTCCGTATTAACCCACCGTCCCGCGCTTTTTGTTTCTTCTGGCGGCGCCTCACCCACTCCCGCGCCCTCGCTGCAAAAAACCTTTTCGGCAGGCGGCTTTTCTGTCGGCATGTAACTACGCTCTTCTGCTTTTTTGGTTTCGTCAGTCATTTTCATCGCTCCTTGAGTTGATTGTCAGCTCAGCTTGCGCATTCTGTTCTGCTAGCCAGCTGGTATAAGCTTCTTTCGCCCTCTCGCCCACTTCTTCCGCGTAAGGGGCCAACGCATTTGCAGCCATAGCCAGCAAAGTAAGGCTATGCGCCGATATTGGGCGCTTCCCAGATTCCAGCGCCATCTCGTACTCTATAAAAGATTCTGCGAGCATGTAGGTTTCCTCCGAGCTATAGCTTCCAGTCGGCTGATCCGAATACTTCGCCGCAAAGATCTGGAGATTGACCTCTCCATCTTCGCTCTTTTGCGCCACTATATATCCCCAAGCCCGCGCGAGTGAGCGAGATAGGCAGCTGCCGTAATCATGCGAGATTCCGGGTCTTACAAACCGCCTAGCAACTCTCCATGCAAGCTCCATATCTTCAACGCTTTTAATTTCAATAGCCATTTTCACCCCCAACAATTTCACGGCGCACCCTCAGCAAACTGCGAATTATAGTAGCAACTGTAAGAAGCTCGTCCGCGGCCAGAGAGGATAGGTCAAAGACCGACGGGCCATCGTCATCCTGATCAACTTTGATCTCGTATCTTTGTTCCCCCATCTTCAAAAACATCTTGTCGAGGGCCCTAACAGCGAGAAAACTTTCATCGTTCGTATGCAGCCCCATAGTGCCATCGTCGCTGCCGCCAAGAATCTCCCACAACTCAAGGAAGTCTTGACGAGCAGGGGCGCCAAAAGTGGCGTAGCATAATGCCGTGACAAAATCGCGCGCAAGGTCGTAAAGTTCGCGCCTTCTGTGCGGTTCAGATAGTTTTTTTGTGAAGTCAAAAACATAAACATGGTTCCAATCCAGATAGAAATCTATTGCGTAAGCGCTAATAGGCTCGCAATGCCCTGGTCGCGGGCCCTGCCGCGAAAAAGATAACCACAAACATAAGCCAGGATTATCTGCATACTGCCTAATCACCGCGGTATATTCGCCGCGATCCGCACCTTCCGCAGTGATTCCAAAGCCGCTATCTCTCCGAATGCTATACCTATCCCGCCACGCCTCAACTATCTTTTTCAAAACAATCTGCAGCTTTTCATCCGTTATTTCTTCGATCATAAAACCTCCTGGTTTTTTGTTTTTTTATTTATTTGTTGTAGTCGGGGTGCGTGTAAGCGCAAGCGCTCCTTAAGAAAGCGCGCGGCGCTACTAACCTCATGCCCTCGATAGGGGCAATGGCGTTCCACGCATCAACTTGTGCCTGCGCCTCCGCTTCAGTAAACGTCTGATTAGCATACGCGTATAGTGCATCACGCGCGGCCTGACTTATTTTTTTCTGATCTTCCGTTAGGCGCTTGCCAGTTTCAATAATACTTCTTGGCGCTCTCATGTTCTGTCTCCTTGTTGGTTGTTTCTTGTTCGTGAAATCTTTATAAACGAACAAGAAATAAGCGCAAGCACTTTTTTACAAAACATCGCACCTTTTTTATTGCCGCCCTGAATGCGGCTAATTCTCTAGCGTTCGGCGCGCCAGCTGATAGGCAGAATGCTTTTTTCTTTCCTCTTTGCGCAAGAAGGAGACGATATCAATCAGATAAAAAAGCTCGTTGCCAGGCGGATCCGCGCAGGCGTGAGAAAATCCGCGCGCGTGCGCTTCGGTGAGAACCGCCCACAAACTTTTAAAACAGAAATCAATATCGCGAATAACAAAACCATCTGGCGTATCTGCGATATAGCAGATAGAGCGCACATCATCATAACCCATCACGCCGAGCATGCTCTCTGCAATGTGCGCAGAAATGCGCCGTGGGGGGCGCTGCATTAGCCAGATGAGCTGTTGCGGGCTAACGCCGCTCTTGCGCGCAAACCAAGCCCGATTGCGGGAAGCTGGCAAAGATGTTTTTAGGTATTTGTGCAGCTTGTCGATGACGACTTTAGTTTCCTCCTCATTGAGCATAGTTCTCATTGGGGGCTTTCTTTTTTTCTTCTCTTCCATTTTAGACTCTTCTTTGCATCGATGGTGATCGATCTCCGAACCACCACGTAATCGCGCAGGCGGCGGTGTCTAGCACTGCGAGCACCACCATTTCCTGCAGCTTTTCATTGTTACTTTGTAACAATGCTATCCATATAATCGTTTCAAAAATTAGCGCGTACATCGTCACGATTGGCCGCACCAAACGAACGACATTCATCACCCATTGACTAGCACCCACCGCGTCAGAATCGTGTTTATAGCTTGCTGTCCGTAAGTCTGTTGCTGCTTGAGTTTCAGCGGCTTCCTTCTGCATCTGATATTGCGCAGTTGCCATTCTAAACTCGTGTTCGCGCCTTGCTTCATCGGCTTTGATTTCTTGTTTTTTTTCAGCATACGAAGCCGCGCGATTTATCACACTTCCGGCAAGTCCTACGAGCGCACCGATGATCATTATCGCACCATGTTTTTTATGTTAAGAACGAAGCCCTGACGATAAGAGGCCATTAAATTTCCTAGTGCCGTTCCTGACTGCATAACCGTTGGTAGGCCCTTGGTCGTAAGGCCTAGAGTCATTCCCGGCATGATGCACCCTTGCGTATCGGTGACTTCGTTCCCGGCGTGAATCAATATCGCCTCACGCCCCGGCACATTATGCAGCTCAAACGCGCGTGCGAATCTTTGTGATACGTAATTCGTGCAGCTGTATTTTCCTTCCGGTATGCACGAGATATTTCTGGCGTTATCTCTCCACGGCCTCTCGAGCGTGTAGGTCGGCGCATTGCGGCCTTCTTCGAGGTATCCCAATGTAACTTCAGGCCCCATAAAAAACCGATATAGAGTAATTTCTTTCATCTGCTCCCCCGCGTATATAGCCGCTCTTCCAGCTTCTCTGCTTTCTGTTGCGTGCGGTCTACCTGCTTTTCTACGTTCTGGACAGCGGCACCAAGCGCGCTGATTTCATTTCCTAGGCGCGAAACCGAGACGCTCAGATTCGCAAGGTTAGAGCTGGTTTCCAGGAAGATATAAATCACTAATCCAGCAATTACCCCCGCGACAGAAACCAAATATTTCCAGTTTTTCTGAACAAAATTGTCCATCGTTTTGTCAACTAGCGTTGCCAGGTCTTCGCGGAATTTCGGGAGCTGCATTAGCTTCATCAATCTAATCATGTCCTCCTCATCATCAGAGCGCGCCTTCCCGTTTGGCGAATCGTGGGAAGACGTTGAAACAGTTACTCCACAAATTCCATTTTTCACCGACCAATCGACGTGCTGCATCGATTTCAATTTGTCCGATTCGCTCATATATAGCCCCGCTCGTTGAGAAAGTGTGTTCTCTTTCTATCACTTCTCCTTGCGAAAAACAAAATTCTTTGGTGCCGACAATGAGGCTGCACCCGCCGCCCGGCCTATATCCCAGGGCGACAGCAAGCAGACCTTGCAGGCGCTTTGGCTCCGCGTAACGTAAATAACAATCTTCTCTTGTGGTTATTGGAGTTTCCCCCGCGCGCGTGTATTTTCTGAAAGCATATACAGCAGCGGAGCCACTAAGCACCGGGAAGGTGGCAAACCACGCCGCATGCATGCTTTCGGAGATAAATGACAGAACAAATAGCGCCGCTAAAGACCACCAGCCGATGCAGGCCAGTGCAAACGAGGCGAGCTTTAAAACCGCCTCCTGGTACGTAACTCGTACAAAAAATAAGGTTGCCAGAAAGGCAAAAGAAAATACGTTTAGAAAATCCCAGGAAATCCAGGCGAAATCAGACATAGAACCGGCCAGAACATAATATGCCTGGCCGGTGTGGGACCGGGCCACACTCGAAGACCTCGCCCAGGTCATGGCCGACGCTTCGATCTGTGGCCTCGGCCAAGCCGCGCCCAACCCGATCCGCGGCGTGCTCGAACACTTTGCCCACGAGGTGGGCGCACAGGCCCAGCCATGAGCAGTGCCGACACCATCAGCTTCACCCTCAACGGCCAGCCGGTGCAGGCGCCGGCGGGGCAGAGCCTTTTCAACATCGCCCGTTCGCTGGGCATCGACATTCCGCACCTGTGCCACAAGGACGGGCTCGCACCCGACGGCAACTGCCGCGCCTGCGTGGTTGAGATCGCGGGCGAACGCACGCTCGCGCCCAGCTGCTGCCGCAGCGCCGCGCCCGGCATGCAGGTCCAGACCGACACCCCACGCGTGCAGCGCAGCCAGAAAATGGTGCTCGAACTGTTGCTGGCCGACCTGCCCGAGCAAGGCCACAAGTGGCTGGACGACCGCGCCGAAGCGCCACACGGCGAGCTCAGCCAGTGGGCCGAGCGCTGCGACGTGCAGGTGCGCCCCGCGCTGGCCGCGCTGCGCCGCGCGCCGGTGGCGCCCGACCTCTCGCACCCGGCGATGGCGGTGAACCTGGACGCCTGCATCCAGTGCAACCGCTGCGAACGCGCCTGCCGCGACCTGCAGGTCAACGACGTGATCGGTCTGGCCCACCGCGGCGCGCACACGCAGGTGGTCTTCGATCTGGCCGACCCCATGGGGCAAAGCAGCTGCGTGGCCTGCGGCGAATGCGTGCAGGCCTGCCCCACAGGCGCGCTCATGCCCAAGAGCCACATCGGCCCGCAAAAGGTGGACCGCGAGGTCGATTCGGTCTGCCCCTTCTGCGGTGTGGGCTGTCTGGTGACCCTCCAGGTCAAGGACGAAAGGATTGTCA
>ERZ650311.177-NODE-177-length-43183-cov-7.436816_pt1 | contig 43183 bp, 42 predicted proteins | sample MGYA00376247_ERZ650311 | MGnify/ENA primary metagenome ERZ650311 (study PRJEB26733, sample SAMN07839324) | wastewater metagenome | biome: small river; feature: stream; material: water | place: USA: North Carolina | collected 2016-07-28 ... | reverse complement strand
CGGACGACGGGGTTCGAACCCGCGACCTGAACCTTGGCAAGGTTCCGCGCTACCAACTGCGCTACGTCCGCAAACTTGCGAGGCAAAATCTAGCCTAAGAGGTAAGGCTTGTGCAAAAGCGCTAAATTCACCGCCATGGAGAGCGCTTATTTCTGGATGGGCGGGCAATTAGCAACTGAGCTAATCGCGACTACCAACGACCCAAAAGATTTAGATGATGGATTCTGGGCGATCACCACAACATTTGATGGTCAATTTACTGGTGCCAAATTTGGAAAAATTTCTAAAAGTAATTGGAACCATCCATATAGACCTTTGCAATCTGACAAATGGATCTCTTCACATAATAAAGATGAATATTGCAAATTAGTTGAAGATCTTCGTGAAGAGATAGCAAATGGAAATGTCTATCAAGTTAATGCTTGCCGAGTTTTAACTTTAGACACCAATGAGAATATTGAAGGTTTAGTAGCCGGCTTCTTAGCAAATAATCCCGCAAAGTATGCAGGTTATTTGAAGATCCCAGGTTTGGAGATTGCATCGGCTTCACCTGAACGATTTTTGGAACGCCGTGGAGAAATCTTGAAATCTTCACCAATTAAAGGCACCAGGGCTGCCGGTTTATCGGGTCCTTTTCCTGAAAAAGATGAATCCGAGAACATCATGATTGTTGATCTAATGCGAAATGATTTAGGGCGAGTGTGCATTGAAGACTCAGTTCATGTCCCAAAACTTTTAGGAATTGAAGAGTTACCAGGCCTTGCACATTTAGTAAGTGATGTCGTGGGGAAAATAAAACCAGGGACTTCTTGGAAAGAAATTTTCGATGCCACCCTTCCTCCGGGATCTGTTTCAGGTGCGCCAAAATCTTCTGCGATCAAATTAATCGAAAAGTACGAAGCTATTGATCGCGGTCCATATTGCGGTGCCTTCGGGTGGGTGCATGGAGATCAAGCAGATTTAGCAGTCGCAATTCGTACCTTTTGGAGTGATGGAAAGTCCGTGAAATTTGGAACTGGTGCTGGGATCACATGGGGTAGTGACCCTGTTTCAGAATGGGAAGAGACGGAACTTAAAGCTGCGCGCCTAATTTCAATTGCGACAGGAGAATTCAAATGAAGAATCTAGGCGATGCTTGGGCAAGTGGCAGTGGAGTATTCGAAACAATTCGCGTTGAAGATAACCAGGTGTTTGCACTGCACAGACATCATTGTCGTGCCAAAGAAGCCGCTGAGAAGTTGGGTTTCGAGATACCTTCAGAAGAATATGTTTCAAATGAAAGTTATCAAGTTATTCGAGCCGAGGATTTTGAGTTAGGGCGTTTGCGTTGGCACTTTGATCGAAATGGTGAATTTACGATCTCTTACGTTCCGTTCGAAGATCCAACAAGTCCAGCGAAATTAACAATCGTGGAGAAACGTTCCGACAATTACGAGATGCGAAATAAAGAATATCCTTACAAAAATCTAGAGTTGCTAGAGAGGATCAAAGCGGATGGATTTGATGATGGAATCATTCGTACCAAGGACGGCCAGTTCTCCGAGACTGCAGTCGCATCGTTGTTGTTAAAAATCAATGGCCAATGGGTGACGCCACCTCTTTCCAGTGGAATCCTCAATGGTGTGGTTAGGGCTTTAGTTATTGAAGCTGGTCTTGCTTTTGTTCGTAGAGTTAATGAATTCGAGCTAACAAATATTGAATCAGGTTTACTTTTAACATCGCTTCGAAATGCTCAGGTAATCGGAGAAATAGCGGGTGGAAAATTGGAAATTGATTATGAAAAGTGCGCTGAGATACATAAATTAATGAATGAATTCAAAGGGCGTTAGGTAGACTTCGACACATGTCCGATATTTCAATCAAGGTAGATGGCCAAGCGCGATCCGTCGCCGCCGATCAAAAACCTACCCATATCTTCGCCGACCAGAAAGAGATTGTGGTCTGCAGAGTAAATGGTGAATTGAGAGATCTCTGGACTGATCTAAAGGATGGGGATGTAGTAGAAGGCGTAAGCATCTCTTCACCAGATGGGCTAAACGTACTGCGCCACTCAACTGCCCACGTTATGGCGCAGGCTGTTCAGCAAGTATTCGCGCAGACACGTCTTGGTATTGGTCCTCCGATTAAAGATGGTTTCTATTACGACTTTGATCCAGAGCGTCCATTTAATCCAGAAGATTTAGAGAAGCTAGAAAGCGCGATGCGCAAGATCATTAAAGATGGTCAACGTTTCCGCCGTCGCGTAACTACCGAAGCTGATGCGCTAAAAGAATTAGCCCACGAGCCATATAAATGTGAATTAATCGGTTTGAAATCAGATCAAGGCGACGAGTCATCAGTCGAAGTTGGCGGTAGCGAATTAACAATTTATGACAATTTAGGTCGTGATGGTCAACCTGTTTGGTCTGATCTCTGCCGTGGTCCGCACCTACCTTCAACTAAACATATTCCAGCATTTAAATTAATGCGCACCGCTGCTGCATATTGGCGCGGTTCAGAGAAGAACCCAATGCTGCAACGAATCTACGGAACAGCGTGGCCCTCACCTGAAGAGCTACAAGCATATTTAGATTTACTTGCCGAGGCAGAGAAGCGCGATCATCGTCGATTAGGCAACGAACTCGATCTCTTCTCATTTCCAGATGAGATTGGTTCTGGTCTTGCAGTCTTCCATCCAAAGGGCGGCATCGTTCGCATGGCGATGGAAGATTATTCACGTAAACGTCATATCGAAGAGGGATACCAATTTGTGTATTCACCTCACCTAACTAAATCAACGCTATTCGAAGTTTCCGGCCACTTGGATTGGTACTCAGAAGGCATGTACCCACCAATGATTATGGATGAAGAACTTCATGCAGATGGCACTATCAAAAAGCCAGGGCAGAAGTACTACATGAAGCCAATGAATTGCCCGATGCATATCCTTATTTATAAGTCTCGTGGCCGCTCATATCGCGAACTTCCACTACGCGCCTTCGAATTCGGAACTGTTTACCGCTATGAAAAATCTGGCGTGGTGCACGGCTTGACTCGCGCTCGTGGATTTACTCAAGATGATGCGCACATTTTCTGCACCAAAGAGCAGATGCCAGCCGAGCTAGATTCACTTCTAACTTTCGTACTTAACTTGCTTCGCGATTATGGTTTGCAAGATTTCTATCTGGAACTTTCAACTAAGAATCCTGAGAAGTATGTTGGCGATGATGCAGATTGGGATGCAGCCACAGATATTTTGCGCAAGGCAGCCGAAGCACAAAATCTTGAACTTGTAATGGATCCCGGTGGCGCTGCCTTCTATGGACCAAAGATTTCAGTTCAAGCAAAAGATGCAATCGGTCGCACTTGGCAGATGTCTACCATCCAAGTTGATTTCCAGTTGCCGCAGCGATTTGAAATGGAATACCAATCAAGCGATGGATCACGTCAACGCCCGGTAATGATCCACCGAGCTTTATTTGGCTCTATCGAAAGATTCTTTGGAGTGCTCACCGAACACTATGCAGGCGCATTCCCTCCATGGCTTGCTCCAGTACAAGTTATGGCGATTCCAGTAGCGGATGCATTTGCACCTTACCTACAAGAAATTGTGGCAAAGATGCGCGCTGAAGGTATTCGAGCAGAGATTGATTTATCTGATGATCGTATGCAGAAGAAAGTTCGCAACGCCCAGATGGAGAAGATTCCATTCATGATCATTGCCGGTGAAGAAGATCAAGCTAATGGCGCAGTTTCATTTAGATTCCGTGATGGTTCACAGAAGAATGGAATTCCAGTAGCTGATGCAATCGCCGAAATCGTTCAAACTATTAAGGATCGTAAGCAGGTTTAAATGGAGTACCTAGAAGGCGGAGCGGGGATGCCAGATGCCTGGCAACGTCTCTGGGCGCCACATCGACTTGGATACATTAAAGGTGAAAACCGCCCACTAGATTCAAACGATGTGCCATGTCCTTTCTGTGAAATTCCAAATAAAGATGATCGCGAAGGTTTAATCGTTTATCGCGGCACAAAGGCTTACGTGGTTATGAATTTATATCCATATAACCCGGGTCATTTACTGGTTTGCGCATTTCGACATGTTGCTGACTTAACCGAACTTACTGAATCAGAACGAAATGAAATTTCTGCGCTAACTTCACATGCAATGGTTACTTTGCGAAAAGTTTCATCGCCCGCCGGATTTAATTTAGGAATGAATCAAGGTGCAATTAGTGGTGCTGGAGTTGCGGCTCATATTCATCAACATGTCGTGCCGCGTTGGTCAGGCGATGCAAACTTTATGCCGATTATCGGACAGACCAAAGTTTTACCGCAGCTACTTTCCGATACTCGTGATGCGTTAGCTGAGGCTTGGTAATTTACTTAAATACTTCTTCACAATATCTACGCCTAAATTGAATTCAGGATCATTTAGCAACACTGGGATAGCTGGGAAGAAGATCCCCGAGATAAACCCATCTTCACCGGCGGCCTCTTTTTGCGCCAAATACTCTTCTCGGAAATCTGCCACAAGTTCCAAATGTTCAGGGTCCGCTTCAGTGATTTCGCCGTTTCGATAATTATTTATCTTCAAAGTATCTAAATCAATGAGCGCACAAGGGCTTCCATCGTCATCGTGTAGGACAAGTACTGGAGTAGCAACATCATCAAGCAATCGCTTTGCTAGTACTACTGCGTCATCAAAATCTTGTAAACCTTCATTGAATCCAGTTATAACTAAAATACGAGGCAGAAGTAATTCATCGAATTGGTGCCAGAGATCTACAGTCTTTTGATCCACACCTGAACTGGCATTGATTGCAAAGATTGCAGCCGCGATTTCAGAATCAACTACCTCAGAAACCGGTGCGCCTAGCGCATTTGATAATGATGCGGTAGCAGCACTTGGGTGGCCGTAAAGGCGCCAAATGTTTCCAGTTTCCATGGACTAAAGCCTACGATGTACCAATGATTAGTTCGCGCATGAAACCAGCGGTGGTCAAAGTAATCACACCGTTCTGTCGTGGACTGCTCAAGGCAGGTGTGACACCTGACATGATGACAATCTTTGGAACTCTGGTTGTGGTTTTAGGTTCCTGGTTTCTCTTGGCACAAGGAAAGCTTCTCGCTTCTTTAATCATTATTGGATTAGCGCTGCTTACAGATTTATTGGATGGAACTATGGCTCGCATCTCTGATCGAGGTGCTAGTAAGTGGGGAAATTTCTTAGATTCAACTTTAGACCGGATCTCTGATGGTGCGGTTCTTTTAGCTCTTGCTTACTATCTTGAATCAATCAACGATCGGCTATTTGTGGCTGCGATGGCAACCTTGATGATTGGTGCGCTCGTTCCATATACACGTGCAAAGGCAGAGAGCCTTGGCATCGAATGCAAAGGTGGATTTGCTGAACGTACTGAGAGATTAGTGATGCTTGGCTTTGCTGGAGCGCTTCATCTTGCAGGAATCACTTGGGCACTTGATGCAGGAGTGTGGACGTTACTAGCGCTCTCTACGTTTACTGTTTATCAACGAATGGCAATAGTTTGGAGAGCAACTAGGTGAGCGCCTACGCCTATCTAATCGGATGGCGCATCGTAAGGTTCTTACCTGAAGCAATCGCTTACAGACTCTTCTATGCCATCGGCGATTATGTTTATCGCAAAGATGGCAAGAGCATAAAGAGGTTACGTGGCAATATGCAGGGAGTCTCTGGAAAGACTGGCGCAGAGTTAGAAGTTTTAACTAAGGATGCGATGCGCTCATACATGCGCTATTGGTGCGACACCTTTCGTATGCCTGATTGGTCGGCTTCAAAAATCAAGCAAGATGTCGAACTTGTTAATTCTGAAGTTTTATCCAAGCCACTCGATGAGGGCAAAGGAGTGGTGGTTGCTCTTCCACATTCTGGAAATTGGGATCATGCAGCCGCTTTCTTCTTAGGTAAAGGTTATAAAGCAGTTACCGTTGCAGAGAGATTAAAACCAGAGAAGGTATTTCAAGCCTTTTTAAAGTATCGCGAAAATTTAGGCTTGGAAGTTCTTTCAACTGATATGCGAACCATTCCAACTTTGGTGGATCGCGCAAGAGAAGGCTTTATCGTGGCACTGGTTGCAGACCGTGATTTAAGTTCCAATGGAGTTGAAGTTGATTTTCTAGGAGCCACTGCCAAAATGCCGGCAGGGCCAATGGCGATTGCGAAGAAAGCAGAAGTTGACTTAATCGGCGCTTTCATCATGTATACACCAACTTCAATAAAGATTTATTTTGAAAAACTTGGTTACTCCGTTCAAGCTGAGGCTGATTTCTTCGCAAAGCATTTGAAAGAACATCCAGTTGATTGGCATATGTTGCAGAGGATCTGGATAAATGATTGATCGTCCGTTAAATATTGGAATTGTTTGTCCCTATGGATGGGATGCCCCAGGTGGAGTGCAAGCACATATTGCGGATTTGAGACAGTACTTAGTAAATAAGGGTCATTCAGTATCGGTGTTAGCGCCTAATGCAGATGAAGATGCGCTTCCAGACTGGGTGGTAAGTGCAGGAAAACCGATTTCAATTCCATACAACGGTGCAGTTGCTCGAGTTCTATTTGGACCCGTAGCCTTCGCAAAAGTTAAGCAATGGATTAGTGATAACGAATTCGATTTACTTCATCTTCATGAACCCGCAATTCCAAGTATTTCTCTTCTAGCTTGCTGGGCAGCCGAAGGTCCTATGGTTGGAACATTCCACGCCTCTGCAAAGAAACAGAAGGCAAGTTTTGCGATTGTTCCAATCCTCGAACCAGTTATCGAGAAGTTAACTGCGCGAATTGCGGTGAGTGAGGCGGCTAGGGAAACTTTAATTGCACATCTAGAGACAGATGCAGTGGTTATTCCAAATGGTATTTATGCAGCGAAGATGGCAGGAAAAGTACGTCCTGAATGGAGCGGAGAGACTCTGGGATTTATGGGGCGCTTTAATGAACCTCGTAAAGGTCTAAAAGTATTGATCGATACGCTTCCGATTATTTCGCGCTTCTTGCCCGATATTAAAGTTTTAGTTGCTGGTCCAGGAGATCCCGAAGAATTTCTAAAAGAGATCGACCCAGAACTTAGAAGCAGAATTCAATTCCTAGGTAAATTAAGTGAAGAAGAGAAGGCTGACTTCATGTCTTCAGTCGGAGCTTATGTTGGACCTAATACCGGCGGTGAATCATTTGGAATTATTCTGGCAGAAGCACTTGCTGGTGGAGCGGCTGTGGTGGCATCTGATATTCCAGCCTTTGCAGCGGTTTTGCAAGATGGAAAATATGGAAAACTCTTTAAATCTGAAGATTCAACAGATCTTGCCAAAGTAATCATCGAACTATTTCGCAATAAGGAAAGTCGAGATCAATTGGCGCGAGAAGGTCAGAAGTATGCGCAGAAGTTCGATTGGGATGTTGTGGCTAACGACATCTTTGAAGTTTATGAAATGGCAGTAGTAGGTAACGGTAAAGTTGGATTAGTTGCAGATAATCGACCTTGGAACAGGATGTGGAACCGCTAATGTCGAAAGCCCCGCTCTACATAGCGCTACTAGTTTTATTTCTCTGGTATTTATCTTTCACCGCAACACGTCTTGACCGCCTTCATCATCGCGTCGAAACAAGTTGGGCTGCGTTAGATAGCCTTTTACAACGTCGCGCCGCAATCGCACTCGAAATTGCACATTCCTCTTTTGCAGATCCGGGTTTAGCGTTAATTCTCAATCAAGCAGCTCATATGGCAAGAGAGGCAGATATCAGTGAACGCTCTGAATCAGAGAGCGGTTTAACAGGTTCATTAGGTCTCTTGCTCATGAATGTTCATGAAAATACAGATGATGCGTTACTAAAAGAGCTCAGCGATATTACCGACAAGATCCGAGTTGCTGTTAAGTTACATGTTGAAGCGGTAAATCGAACCCAACTCGTTAGACGCAAATTGATTGTCAAGACATTTCGTTTAGCAGGGCGCGCACCATTACCTTCTATTCACAAATTTGAAGAAGATGCGATTTAAAGCGCTGGCGCTAGTAGCGCTAATTACATTGACCGCCTGCGGTGGCGGTAAAACTTCGGCACTTAGTGGCAAAGAGGCTCCTGATGGACCAATCATTGTTGTAAAGATTGATGACACTAACGAGGCGCATCCACAAATTGGTATCGATAAAGCTGACGTTGTTTACATTGAACAAGTTGAGGGTGGATTAGTTCGTCTGGCAGCTATCTTCTCTACCGAGATTCCTCCTGCAATCGGCCCGGTTCGTAGTGCGCGTATTTCAGATATTGATTTAATGGCTCAATTTGGAAAAGTTGCTTTCTTTTATTCCGGAGCGCAATCAAAATTGTTGCCAGTTATTCGCTCCGCAAATCTTCATGATCTTGGCGCCGAACATGAATCACCAAAGTTGTACACCAGAGATGCAACACGAATCGCTCCATACGACATGGTGCTCTCAGGTCCTGAAATCAAAAATCGAATAGCCGATTTAGATGTTGCAAAGGCGAGCAATATCGGTTGGAGCTTTGGCGAACTTTCCAATAAAGGTAGAAAAGTATCGGCAGTTAAAGTTCGATGGCCCGCGGCAAATTACACAGCTAAATGGAACGTGAAGAGTTGGGATCTTTTCCATAACGGTAATGCTGACTTAACTAGTGATGGTGTCCAGATTTCTCCGACGACTTTTATCATTCAAAAAGTGTTAATCACTAACTCCATTTATAAGGATAAGTTGGGCGGAATCACACCGCTTTCGGTAACAGTTGGGGAAGGTACGGGTTGGGTTTTACGTGATGGAGTTGCAATAAAGGCGATCTGGAACCGCCCTGATGCATCATCTGGAACAACTTGGAGTGATTTAGAAGGTAAGGAAATCAAATTTGCAGCTGGCCAAGTTTGGATTGCGCTTACTGACCAAGAACCCGAATTTACGGCTGCGCCAACTAAGAAGTAGAATTACCGACATGGCTGAATACACAGGTACAGCGCGCGTTAAGCGCGGAATGGCGGAGATGCTCAAGGGCGGCGTAATTATGGACGTCGTAGATTCAGAGCAGGCGAAGATTGCTGAAGATGCTGGCGCAGTTGCGGTTATGGCGCTCGAACGTGTACCTGCAGATATTCGTGCACAAGGTGGCGTAGCTCGTATGTCAGATCCTGACATGATCGAAAAGATTAAAGCAGCGGTTTCAATTCCAGTTATGGCAAAGGCGCGTATCGGTCACTTCGCTGAGGCTCAAATTCTTGAATCACTTGGAGTTGATTACATCGACGAATCTGAAGTCCTAACTCCTGCAGATTATTCAAACCACATTGACAAGTGGGGCTTTAAAGTTCCTTTCGTTTGTGGCGCCACAAATCTTGGTGAAGCGCTTCGTCGCATCAACGAAGGTGCTGCGATGATTCGCTCGAAGGGCGAAGCTGGTACCGGCGATGTTTCAAACGCAGTTACTCACATGCGCACAATCGGCGGAGAGATTCGACGCTTAACTTCGATGCGCGAAGATGAACTTTACGTTGCGGCTAAAGAGCTTGCAGCTCCTTACGAATTAGTTAAAGAAGTAGCAGCAACAGGAAAGCTTCCAGTTGTGTTATTCACCGCTGGCGGAATTGCAACCCCTGCTGATGCATCTCTCATGATGCAACTTGGCGCAGATGGAGTATTTATCGGTTCAGGTATCTTCAAGTCAGGCAATCCGGCACAACGTGCATCTGCCTGCGTGAAGGCGACAACTTTCTATAACGATGCAAAGGTTGTTGCAGATGTATCTCGTGGATTAGGCGATGCAATGGTTGGAATCAACGTTGCAGATATTCCTGTGCCACACCGATTGGCAGAACGCGGCTGGTAAATGCGCGTTGGCGTTCTTGCGCTCCAAGGTGATTTTCGCGAACACATTGCAGCCTTAAGTGCAATTGGCGTCGATGCAGTTGCAGTTAAAACTGCCACCGAAATTAATGCAATAGATGCTCTAGTTTTCCCAGGTGGCGAATCAACAACCATCGCCAAATTAGCGCGCATCTTCGAAGTTTTCGAGGTTATCCAGAAACGGATTCAATCAGGCACACCTGTTTATGGATCATGTGCGGGTCTAATTCTGTTGGCAAATAAAATCTTGGATGGAGCAGAAGGCCAAGAAACTTTTGGTGGGTTAGATATCGTTGCTCGCCGCAATGCATTTGGCCGCCAAGTTGATTCCTTTGAAGGCGAAATCGAATTTAATGGAATCGGTAAATTAAATGGCGTATTTATCCGGGCTCCTTGGGTTGAGGAAGTTGGTCCAGAAGTTACGGTTTTAGCAACTTCTCATGGCCATCCAGTTGCAGTTCGACAAGGAAATATTCTGGCAACATCTTTTCACCCTGAATTAACTAACGATCATGCGGTACATCGCTATTTCGTTGAAGAGATTTGCAAGGGCAAGTAATATATGCCCGCTAATAAAGGTGGGTGTTAAAAATGTCAGGCCATTCCAAATGGGCGACGACCAAGCATAAGAAAGCCATCATCGATGCGCGACGTGCTAAGAGCTTTGCAAAACTAACAAAAGCTATTGAAGTTGCAGCACGAAATGGTGGTGCTGATGTATCTGGAAATCCTGCGCTTTATGATGCGATTCAAAAGGCTAAAAAAACTTCAGTGCCTAACGACAATATCGAGCGTGCAGTTAAACGTGGCGCTGGACTTGAAGATGGCGCCGCTACATATGAAACCATTATGTATGAAGGCTACGGCCCAGCCGGCGTAGCGATAATGATCGAATGTTTAACCGATAACCGTAATCGCGCTGCTTCTGAAGTTCGCGTTGCAGTTACACGTAATGGTGGCAATATGGCTGACCCTGGTTCTGTTGCTTATCTCTTTAATCGCAAAGGGGTTGTAGTCGTACCTAAGTGCAGCGGTGCTACCGAGGATTCATTAATGGAAGCAACCCTTGAAGCTGGCGCTGAAGAGATTAAAGATCTTGGAGATACTTTTGAAATTATCTCTGAAGCTTCTGACTTAGTTGCGGTTCGTACTGCGCTACAAAATGCAAATATTGATTACGATTCAGCAGATTCATCTTTTCTTCCAACTATGTCGATTCCAGTTACAGATCCAGAGGTTGCAAAGAAACTTTTTGATTTAATTGATGCTATTGAAGAGTCCGATGAAGTTCAGAACGTATACGGAAATTTCGATGTATCTGATGAGGTCATGGAGAAGGCAGCGAGCCTCTAAGGTAAAAGCGCCGCTCTAATTTAGGATTTGGAGCATGCGCGTCTTGGCTATCGACCCGGGTCTTACCCGTTGTGGCATTGGCGTAATCGAATCCAACGGCATGAGCCTTATCGCAGTCGGTGTACTTAAGAGCTCGGCCGATTCGGCGATCGAATCTAGATTAAAAGATATCGATGCTCAGATCCGGGAATGGATTCTGCTCCACCAACCAGATGTGATTGCCATCGAACGAGTCTTCTCGCAACAGAACTTGCGAACAGTTATGGGAACAGCGCAGGTTGCCGGAATCGCGCTACTTGCTGCGGCGCAATCGGATATTAAAGTTGTTATGCATACGCCATCTGAGGTGAAGGCGGCGGTAACCGGGAGTGGTCGTGCAAAGAAAGATCAAGTGGCAGATATGGTCCAACGAATTCTTAAATTGGAGACCATTCCAAAACCGGTCGATGCGACCGATGCGTTAGCTTTAGCTATCTGCCATGTGTGGCGCGGAAGCGGCAACGATCGAATCGCAGCAGCCGTTTCTAAAGAGAAGAAGCGACTTCTTGCGTTAAGGAGTGCGACTTGATTGCATCCCTATTCGGAACAATTCGTTCTTTAAAATTAGATCAAGCGGTTATTGATGTAAATGGGGTTGGCTATTTGCTTCATATAACCCCAAAAACTTCAGCTCATTTGAGTATCGGTCGTGATTATCAAGTTTTTACTTCACTTGTAGTCCGCGAAGATTCGATGACTCTCTATGCCTTTATTGATAGTGATCAACGCGAACTCTTTGAATTGGTCCAGACTGTTTCCGGAATTGGCCCAAAGGTTGCGCTAGCAATTACTTCGGCTATGAGTATTGATGATTTGGCGCATGCAGTTAATACGAAAGATGAAGGCGCAATCGCAGCAGTCCAGGGCATCGGCAAAAAAGGCGCCCAGCGACTTATCCTCGAACTAACTGGGAAATTAGATTTCACACACCCGGCAAGTAAGAGCGTTGGATTCTCTTGGCGCGATCAACTGATTGACGCGCTAACTGGTTTGGGTTTTGCCAGACGCCAAGCAGAGTTAGCCGTAAATGAAATTGCCGCAAATAGAGATGCTTCCGAATTAAGTTCACTCTCGCCATCTGAACTGTTAAAACTGGCCCTTTCACACGCAAATACCCAAAAAGGTTTAGGTAAATGAGCGACCGTATAGTTTCACCGGATGCAGGTAGCGATGAGAGCGCATCCGAACATGCACTTCGCCCAAAATCCTTAACTGAATTTGTAGGTCAACAACGAGTGCGTGATCAAGTTAGCGTACTTTTACAATCTGCAAAAAGTCGCGGGGTAGCAGCAGATCACATGTTGCTATCTGGTCCGCCAGGACTGGGTAAGACCACGCTCGCCTTTATTTTGGCCGAAGAACTTGGCGCACCGATTCGAATAAGTAGTGGCCCTGCCATTACACATGCTGGTGATTTAGCTGCGATTCTCTCTTCACTAACTGAAGGCGAGATTCTCTTCTTAGATGAAATCCATCGTTTAACTAGACCTGCAGAAGAGTTGCTCTATCTCGCGATGGAAGATTTCCGCGTTGATGTGGTGGTAGGTAAAGGCCCTGGTGCAACCGCGATTCCATTAGAGCTACCAAAATTCACTTTAGTCGGTGCAACAACTAGAGCCGGGTTGCTTCCTCCTCCACTTCGCGATCGTTTTGGTTTCACAGCACATATGGAATTTTATGAAAATACAGATTTAGCAAAGATTATTGAACGCTCATCAAAATTGCTTCGAATTGATATTGATGGAAAATCAGTTGCTGAAATTGCAGGTCGCTCTCGTGGTACTCCACGAATTGCTAATCGATTGCTACGAAGAGTTCGTGACTTTGCGTTAGTTAAAAATGTTTCCAAGATTGATTTAGTTACAACTCAGAGCGCGCTAGAGATGTATGAAGTGGACTTAATAGGTTTAGATCGCTTGGATCGAGCGGTTCTACAAGCTTTGGTTGAAAGATTTAATGGTGGGCCAGTAGGACTCTCAACTTTGGCCATTGCAGTCGGCGAAGAGACTGAGACAGTTGAATCTGTTGCGGAACCATTTTTAGTTAGACAAGGATTAATGGCGAGAACTGCACGTGGTCGAGTTGCAACCCCTGCAGGTTTTAGTCATTTGGGCCACAAATCACCTCAGGGATGGAGCCTTTTCGACAGTTCGGAAGGCTAGGCAATAAACTCTCGCCCTATGTCTACGAACACACAGGGACCAAAGGGCCAACGCCCGGTTAGAACTCTGCTGGCTTTAGCCCTAGTTCTAATTATCGGAATCGCATCTGCCGTAATCTCGAAGGCGACCTCAATTAACTTAGGTCTAGATCTTCGTGGCGGTACGAGCGTCACACTTCAACCACGTATCTCTGAAGGTGCATCAGGAAAGGTAACAAGCGCTGCGATTGATCAAGCAGTATCAATCATCCGTAGCCGCGTTAACTCACTTGGCGTTGCCGAATCAGAAGTTACTGCGCAGGGAAGTGGAGCTAATCGCCAGATCGTGATTTCAGTTCCAGGTGACACTGGTCGTCGAATTGTTGAGTTAGTTGGAAATACTGCCGAACTTCGCTTCCGCCAAGTACTCGCAGAATCAACTTCAGGTGCCACATCAGGCACTGGCGCATCAACACCAGTTGCTGGCGTTAGCGCAGATATCAACGCTAAATATGCGGCTATTGATTGTTCTACAAATGCAGCGCGACAAAATCTAGGTGGCGATACTCCAGAACAAACAATCGTTACCTGTGCGCGTAACTCCGCAACCAAGTACATTCTTGGCCCTGCAGAAGTTGTTGGTCGCGAAGTTTCAAAGGCCTCTGCAGGTTTAGATACCCAAGCTGGAAACGTCTGGACAGTTCTGCTTACCTTTAATAATGACGGTACCAAGAAGTTCGGTGCGATTACTCAGCGTGTAACTGGTCTTGCATCTCCACAAAACCAAGTTGCAATTGTGCTAGATGGACTGGTTGTTTCAGCTCCACGAATTAATGAAGCGATCATGTCTGGCAATGCGCAGATCACCGGTTCGTTTACACAACAAGAGGCGACAGATTTAGCAAACGTGCTTAAGTACGGCGCACTTCCACTGGCATTTGATCGCGGTGAAGTACAGCAAGTTTCGCCAACACTCGGTAAGGATCAGCTACATGCAGGTCTACTTGCAGGCGGTCTTGGTCTGCTGCTAGTTATGCTCTACATCTTCTTGTTCTATCGTGGTCTTGGAGTTGTTTCAGCAGGTTCATTGATTATCGCTGGAGCGTTTACTTATGTAGCCTTCTTGTTACTAGGAAAAACCATTGGATTCACGCTGACTTTGGCCGGAATCGCCGGAGCCATTGTTTCTATTGGTATTACCGCCGACTCATTTATCGTCTATTTCGAACGTGTTCGAGATGAAATCCGCGAAGGTCGTTCACTCCGTTCAGCAGTTGAAACTGGCTGGGTACGTGCACGTCGCACTATTCTGGTGGCTGACTTTGTTTCGATTATTGCAGCCGCGTTGCTCTATTTCTTCGCAGTAGGTGGCGTACGTGGATTCGCATTCACACTTGGACTTGCCACACTTATCGACTTACTTGTGGTCTTCTTCTTCACCAAACCAATGATGAGTTTGATTGGTAGATCAAAGTTTTATAACTCTGGCCGCGCGATAACAGGTGTATCGCGTAAGAGCCTTGGATTGGAGGCGTAAGAATGTCAAAAATATCAGGCTTATCAGGTTTAGGTGGACGTCTTTATACCGGCGAAACTTCAATCGATATCATCGGAAAGAAGAAGCGTTGGTATGCGTTCTCAGGTCTATTGATTATTCTTTCGATTGCAGCTCTCTCAACTCAGGGCTTAAAACTTGGAATCGAATTTAAAGGTGGAGCTTCATACACAATCAACAAAGCTGGCGCTGATTTAAATCCAGCCTTAGAAGCGATTACCCAAGCAAATATTCCAGGTGAACCAATTGTGCAATCAGTTGGTACCGATAAGGTCCGAGTTCAAACTGGATCTCTAACTGCTGCGCAATCAACTGCGTTACAAGATGCGCTAGCTGCGAAATATTCTGTTTCCATCAATAGCATTGATACTCAGATCATCGGACCTTCATGGGGTAAGGAAATTACTCGCAAGGCGCTATATGGCCTCATTGGATTTATTGTCGTTGTACTTCTCTATCTAGCAATGGCTTTCGAACCAAAGATGGCAATCTCAGCGATCATCGCTGTTATCCATGACGTCTTTATTACCGTTGGAATTTACGCACTTGTTGGTTTCGATGTAACACCTGCAACCGTTATCGGTTTCTTAACGATTCTCGGTTACTCCCTCTATGACACCGTTGTGGTCTTCGACAAGATCCGCGAAAACACCCGTTCAATTACTGCGACCGGTAAGAGCACCTTCTCGCAAGCAACAAACTTAGGTGTTAATCAGACCTTGGTTCGTTCGTTGAATACCTCGCTAATTGCGCTCCTACCGGTAGGTTCAATCTTGTTCGTTGGCGCAGGTTTACTCGGCGCTGGAACCCTTAAGGATCTATCGCTTGCGCTGTTTATTGGACTTGCAACTGGTACCTATTCTTCTGTATTTATCGCGCCGCCAATCTTGGCAACTCTTCGCGAACGCGAACCTGCGATGCAAGCACTTGCTAAGCGAGTAGCTTCACGTAACGGCGCAGCTCCTGCAGATGTTGTGGCACAAGTTGAAACAAAGATTGCAGAACGCGGTCCACGTAATCAACCAAAGCGTAAACACCGCCGTAAATAGATTCTGATTATGACGGACCTAATTGCTCCGGTAATAGCAGAGGTCCGTCTTCATCACCCTTCTGTTAAAGGTGAAGATATTCAGCGCGCTTACGAAACCGCTGATAAGGCGCATAGTGGACAGTTACGTAAATCTGGTGAACCTTATATAACGCACCCAGTTGCAGTTGCTGGCATCCTTGCGGAACTTGGTTTGGATAAAGCAACAATCATCGCAGCGCTGCTACATGACACCGTTGAAGATACTCCATATAGCTTGGCTCAACTTCGATCGGATTTCGGCGATGAAGTTGCAAATCTAGTTGATGGAGTAACCAAGTTAGACAAACTAACTTATGGTGAGACCGCGGAAGCCGAAACCGTTCGCAAGATGGTCGTGGCAATGTCTCGCGATATTCGAGTATTAGTCGTAAAGCTTGCTGATCGCTTACATAACGCTCGTACTTGGGAATTCGTAGCACCAGAATCTGCGCAACGTAAGGCGCGCGAGACAATCGATATTTATGCGCCACTTGCACATCGACTTGGTATGAACGCAGTTAAGTGGGAACTTGAAGATTTATCTTTCAAAGTATTAGAGCCAAAGAAATATGAAGAAATTGCGCGTTTAGTAGCTGATCGCGACCCGATGCGCGAGAAGATGACCGAAGAGGTTGTTGCAACCCTCAATGAAGATCTAAAACGCGATGGCATTGATGCAGTTGTTACTGGCCGGCAGAAACATTATTTCAGCGTCTATCAAAAGATGGTGGTCCGCGGTCGCGAATTTAACGAGATTTATGATCTTGTTGGTGTACGTGTATTAGTTGAAAACGTCCGCGATTGCTATGCAGTTTTAGGTTCGATTCACGCTCGTTGGTCACCAGTTCCTGGTCGCTTTAAAGATTACATTGCGATGCCAAAATTCAATCTCTATCAATCACTACATACAACAGTAATCGGTCCAAACGGCAAAGCTTTAGAGATTCAGATTCGTACACATGAGATGCATGCGCGAGCTGAATTTGGTATTGCAGCACATTGGAAATATAAGAAAGGCGATAAGAGCACAGGGGAGACTCCCGAGATGCTCTGGTTGCAACAACTTCATGCTTGGCAACAAGAAACTCAAGATCCTTCTGAATTCTTAGATGCGCTCCGTTTTGATTTAGGTAGCCCAGAGGTTTATGTCTTCACACCTAAAGGTAAAGTAGTTGCACTTCCAGGAGGTTCAACTCCGGTCGACTTTGCATACACAGTCCATACCGAGATTGGTAATAAAACCGTTGGAGCAAAGGTAAATGGTCGCTTAGTTCCATTAGAAACCAAGTTAAATAATGGCGATGTAATTGAAGTAGTTACAAATAAAAACCCTCAAGCAGGACCAAGTCGCGATTGGCTTAATTTCGTAAAGAGCCCGCGTGCTAGAAATAAGATTAAAGCTTGGTTCACTCGTGAACGTCGCGAAGAGGCGATTGATGCCGGGCGCGAATCAATTGCACGCCAGATGCGTAAAGCAGGTCTTCCACTGCAGAAGATCTTTGCTAGCCAGTCTTTATTAGAACTTTCCCATGATTTGCGTTATCCAGATATCGATTCACTTTATGCAGCAGTAGGCGATGGCCATATTTCTGCCGCAGCGGTAATCGATAAATTGCAATTACTTCTTGGTGTCGAGGATTCCCATCCAGAACCAACGATGGAGATTCCTTCCAACGATGCAATTGCCAGACGTACTTCTAGTGCAATTGAAGTAGAAGGTATCGATGATGTAGTTGTGAAACTTGCTCGTTGTTGTACTCCAGTACCTGGTGATGTGATTATGGGTTTTGTTACTCGCGGAAATGGCGTCAGTGTTCATCGCACGGATTGTGTAAACGCAGAGGACCTGCAAAAACACCAGGGCGATCGCGTTGTGCATGTTAAATGGCTCCAAGGTGCATCATCTGTCTTCTTGGTGAATATTCAGGTAGAGGCCTTAGATCGTGCTCGATTACTCTCTGATGTAACGCGCGCTTTATCTGATGCACAAGTTAATATTTTGAACGCAGCAGTTAGTACCTCAAAGGATCGAATTGCGGTATCTCGATTTACCTTTGAAATGGCAGATGCCACCCATTTAGATTCAGTATTGGCAGCGGTGCGCCAAGTTGAGGGTGTTTACGATGTTTATCGAATCACCAATAACTAATTAACTAAATTCAGCTAAACCTTTTTGCGCTTCGGTTAACCAAGAGCGACGTGCCTCAGCAGCAGCTTTGGCTTCAGCAGCCTTCTTGGTGTTACCAGCTGCAGTAGCTTTAGCAGCCGCCTCTTCATAAGCCGCAATCGCTTTAGTAAGTTGTTCGACCACATCATTTGCACGAGCCTTTGCAGCCGGGTCGCTACGACGCCATTTCTCGGCCTCTGCTTCCTTGATTGCATCTGAAACTTTATCAACGCGTGCATCAAGCGCGGCACGCTTGGTGCGATCAGTTAAACCAATCTTGCTCCATTCCGCCATAAGTTCACGGAATTCTTTACGCGCTTTATCTAAATCTGTAATTGGCAAAATCGCTTCAATCTTTGGAATTAAAGCCTCGCGCTTTGCAAGATTTTCAACCATTGTGCCTTCGCGCTTCTCAAGATCGGCATTCTTGGCAGCAAAGAAAGTATCTTGCGCTGCTTTAAATCGCGCCCAAAGTTTTGCATCGTCAGATGCTTTGCCTCGACCAGCTGCCTTCCATTGATCCATCAGCGACTTGTACGCACGTGCTGTTGCAACCCAATCAGTTGAATTTGCTAGTGATTCTGCCTTCTCAACTAACTCTTTCTTGGTTGCAGAGACGCTCTTTTGTGCAGCATCAAGAGTTGCAAAGTGGGTACGACGACGCTTATCAAACTTATTACGAGCAGAGGAGAAGCGCTTCCATAGATCGGTATCTGCCTTCTTATCCAAGCGAGGCGCTGCTTTCCATTGATCAAGCAATTCTTTTAGACGTTCGCCAGTTGCCTTCCATGATTCGGAATCAGCTAGTGATTCTGCCTCAACAACAATATTCTCTTTTTGAATCAGGGCATCGGCACGCTTTGCTTCACGTTCTGCCTTCTCAAGTGCTTTCTTCGCTTCATACTGAGCCCGATTACCTTCAATAATTTCTGGCAATTGATTTAGAGACGCATGTAGCGCTTCAAGATCGCCAACTACATTGCTATCGATAATCTGTTGGCGCAATTTATTGACTGCATCATGAGCATCACTTGGAACCATGGCGCCACCGCGGATACGTGCGCCAAGGATCGCCACCTCTGATGCGAGCGCTTCGAATTTGCGAACAAAGTATTGGAGCGCCTCTTCTGCGCTCTTACCCGGATAAGAACCGACAGCTTTATCGCCGTAAGGAGTTCGGACAAATACTGTTCCATCGTCTGCGACATAACCAAACTTCGCAGGATCTCCGATCAACGCTGTGGCCGCTGATGGATTAATGTGTGATGCAACTTGTGATGGATTCTCGGTCATTTGTAACTCCTTGCACTTAAGAGTTTTCACTCTCTCGTTGTAAGTCACTCAATATGAGCGACGGCGTTTAGGTCAGTTTTAGGTAAGAAGGCTACCCTGAGCCATGCTCGTTACCAACTTTCAGGCGGAGGCCTTCGCTACCAACTGCTGGATCTTGAGCGTTGGGCGAGGGCAAGAGTGCATCGTGGTAGATCCCGGCATGCCTAATGTGTCAGAGCAGCTGGCAGAGAAGTTGGCTGAGTTTGATTTGAAACCAGTCGCCACCCTTATCACCCATGGACATTTAGACCATACCTTCTCAGTCCAACCAATCTGCGATGGCTATGGAATTCCGGCGATGATCCACGAAGCAGATCGAGAATTACTTTTACATCCAGAACGCGCACATGGTGCAGAGTTCATCAAACAATTAGCTGGAATCGAATGGATTGAACCTAAAGATGTTATCGAGTTAAAAGATGGACAGATCTTTGATTTGGTCGGACTTCAATTTAAAGCGATACACGCACCAGGGCACACCAAAGGTTCATTGATGTTTGAAGTAAATGGTGAGGTTTTGATTTCTGGAGATGTGCTCTTTGCCGGTTCAATTGGTCGCACCGATTTGCCGGGTGGTTCATTCGCGGCAATGGAGAAATCCTTGCGCGAGAAAGTCCTGCCGCTACCTGATGTGATGCAAGTTCTGCCTGGACACGGTCCAGAAACCTCAATTGGGCGAGAGAGAAAATACAATCAGTTCCTACTCAATTTGAAAGGTTCTAACTGATGGGAATGAACTTCCAAGCGCCAAAAGGTGTAAGCGAGTACATCCCTCCACGTTCAGCAATCTTTGAATTGGTACGTGATCAACTATGTGCACCTGCAAAATCGGCGGGATATCAGTACATGGAGCTCCCGGTCTTTGAAGATACCGCGCTCTTCGCACGAGGCGTCGGCGAATCAACCGATATCGTTACTAAAGAGATGTACACCTTTGAAGATCGTGGTGGTCGCTCAATCACACTTCGCCCTGAAGGTACCGCCGGTGTAATGCGTGCAGTGATCGAACATGGTTTAGATCGCGGACAGTTGCCGGTAAAGGTTCTTTATTCCGGCGCATATTTTCGCGCTGAGCGACCTCAGAAAGGCCGGTATCGTCAGTTCTATCAAGTTGGAATTGAAGCAATTGGATTGGATGATCCGCTAATTGATGCAGAGGTCATCTGGCTTGCAGATCAAGCCTTTAAGAACATCGGCCTTAAGAATTATCGACTAGAAATTACCTCACTTGGCGATGCAGAATCACGCGCGGCCCATCGCACAGAACTTTTGAAATTCTACGAAACTCTTAGTTTGGATGAAGCAACTGCCACTCGTGCAAAGTTAAATCCACTTCGATTATTTGACGACAAACGTCCAGAGATGATCGAAGCGATGTCTAAAGCGCCAGTATTGCTCGATTTTCTCAACGAGAAATCGAAGGAACATTTTGCAAAGGTGCGAAAGTATTTAGATGCACTTGGCGTCAAATATGAAATCAATCCAAAGTTAGTTCGTGGTTTCGATTACTACACCGGTACCACTTTTGAATTTATTCATATGGGGCTCGGCGCGCAATCAGCAATTGGCGGCGGAGGTCGTTACGACAAATTAATGTCCGAACTTGGGGGACAAGATTTATCCGGTATCGGTTGGGGACTCGGAGTAGATCGCACAATTCTTGCAGCTGAGGAAGAGGGCGTAATTCCTGCTGATCTTGGCAATGCCGATTTATTTATCATCCCACTTGGTACTCAAGAGGCAGCGATAAAGATTGCAACAGAGTTACGTACCGCCGGTAAAGTTGTTGAAATTGCCTTTGGTGATCGCGCACTTAAGGGCGCTATGAAAGCGGCCGATAAGTCAGGCGCAAAATATGTAATTGTGCTGGGTGAAAATGAAGTATCAAGCGGTTCGGTAGAGCTAAAAACTATGTCTACCGGAGATACAAAGAGCGTTAGAATTAGCGACTTAGTTCATCAAATTTAGTAGATATTAGGGATTAGGAATGCTTCGCACACATAACGCAGGTGAACTGCGCGCTAGCCACGTTGGCCAGACCGTCACACTTACCGGTTGGGTTGCCCGCCGTCGAGATCATGGTGGCGTTGCATTTATCGATTTACGCGATGGTTCAGGTTGGTGCCAAGTTGTCATCAACGATGAAGCTACCGCAGGTTCACTACGCGCTGAATGGTGTTTAAAAATCGTCGGCGAAGTTATCGCTCGTCCTGCCGGTTCTGAAAATGCAAAAGTTGCAACAGGTGCTATCGAAGTTGTTGCAAAGGAAGTAGTTGTACTTTCCGAAGCGGCGCCGCTGCCATTTCCAGTTGATTCAGGCGATGAATCAGATATCTCTGAAGAGGTTCGTCTTCGCTATCGTTATTTGGATTTACGTCGTGAAAAGCCAGCCGCAAACCTACGTTTACGTTCAAAGGTAACTTCTGTTATTCGTCGGATCATGGAACAAGAAGATTTCCATGAGATCGAAACACCATATTTAACTCGTTCGACCCCTGAAGGTGCGCGTGACTTCTTAGTTCCGGTACGTCTCCAACCAGGTTCTTGGTATGCACTTCCACAATCACCGCAGCTCTTCAAGCAGCTATTAATGGTTGCCGGAATGGAGCGTTACTACCAGATTGCACGTTGCTTCCGCGATGAAGATTTCCGTGCTGATCGCCAACCTGAATTTACTCAATTAGATATCGAGATGTCATTTATTGATCAAGAAGATATCTTGGCTCTGATTGAAAAACTTCTAGTACAGATTTGGAAAGAAGTTAAGCAGTACGACATTTCGCTTCCAATTCCTCGCATGACATACAAAGATGCGATGGATCGTTATGGTTCTGATAAACCAGATCTTCGTTTCGGTTATGAATTAACTGAGATGACTGAATTCTTTAAAGAGACCACTTTCCGTGTCTTCCAAGCACCATATGTTGGCGCCGTTGTAATGCCAGGCGGTGCAGATTCACCACGTCGTGAACTTGATGGTTGGCAGGATTGGGCGAAGGCGCGCGGCGCAAAGGGTCTTGCGTATATTTTGGTTCAAGAAGATGGAACGCTTGGTGGACCAGTAGCTAAGAACCTCTCTGAAGTTGAAATCGCAGGCGTTGCTGCAAAAGCTGGCGCAAAACCAGGAGATGCCATCTTCTTTGCAGCGGGAAATCGCGCAGAATCTCAAGCGCTACTTGGCGCTGTACGTTTAGAGATCGGCAAGCGCCGTAACTTAATTGATGAATCCAAATGGGAATTCTTATGGGTCGTTGATGCGCCAATGTTCGAACAGACTGATAATGGTGGTTGGACTGCAGTTCACCATCCATTCACTGGTCCAAAACCAGAGTTTGCAAAGACATTTAAGGCAGATCCAGGAAATGCACTTGCTTACGCATATGACATTGTTCTTAACGGTACTGAACTTGGTGGCGGATCAATACGTATCCACGATCAACAGATTCAGCGCGATGTCTTTGAGGTTATTGGACTTACCGATGAAGAGGCACAGAGCAAATTCGGCTTCTTACTTGATGCATTCCAGTACGGTCCACCACCACACGGTGGATTAGCGATTGGTATTGATCGACTTTGTGCTCTTCTGGCGGGAGCAGATTCAATCCGCGAAGTAATTGCCTTCCCTAAGACCGCATCAGGTGGAGATCCATTAACTGGCGCACCAACTCCAATTACCGCAGCGCAACGCAAGGAAGCAGCGATCGACGCGAAGCCTGAGAAGCCAGAAGATAAATAATGTTAAAACGCATTGCAGCTGCAACTCTTGCACTTGTGATGCTTAGCGCCTGCACACCTTCCAAGCAGTATGCAGGAAGTAAAGATGACGGCGCTTTCTTTGCAGTTCCTAATGGCTGGACCAAGATTTCAACCGCAGCTCTCAATAAAGAAGAGAGTAAGTCTGCCGATCAGGCATCGTTGGATCGGTTATCAATGGTTACCTATCAAGTTGGTTTTACAAAAGCCAAGAAGATTAGTGCGCGTGAAGTTTTTATGCTAAATCCAACTGATCAACCTGTCGTGTTTGCACGCTTTCGGGATCTATTTCCTGAGGAACGAAATTCAATAAGTTTAAATGCTTTACGCGATGTTATCTTGCCGGTTACGCAATACCAAGATGGTACAAAGGTAAATGATCGCAATTTCCAACTATTTGACGATCAAGAAGTGGTCGAAAAGGGCGGCAAAGGCGTCAATCTGCTCTATAGCTTCGATTACAACGGCGTTAACCAGACCATCAACCAAGTGGCACTCTATTCAAATGACCAGAACAAGATTTACCTCTTTGTGATTAGGTGCTCAACGACCTGTTACAACAAAAATATTGACGAAATTGATCAAATAGTTAAGTCTTTCACCGTTAGGGGAGCGCGATGACCGAGAAGGAATCAAGTAGAAAGAGAGATTCAGAGCGACGAACTCGCGTCCATTTATCTCTATTTGATCGCGCTAAGTTCTTTCTGCTCTTTGGCCTAACCTACTTAATTTTGGTATGGGCGCTTCTCTCAGAAAATCCAATTTATAGCGTTAGCGACGCCGCAATAGATGTGGCTAATTCGCATATGTGGATCTTCTATTTGGCAGGTTTGGAAGCGCTTCGTCAGATTCACTTTCTGATATCAGAATTTATCTCGCCTTATCATCGACTTTGGCAGTGGTATTTCAAAAGCGTCGATCGCGTAATTCATTTAGTCTCAGATTGGAATCGTTACCGAATTTCGCGAGTAGTAAAAGCTCTAATCTGGATTTTAATTCTTGCAGTAATACTTGGTGCAATCTATAACCTGCCTCCTGCGCAGGCGCTATTTATGGCGCCACAGGCGCTCTGGTCAGCGCTACCTATGTTGGCGCAGTTGCTATTTGCGGTCGTTTTTATCTTGATTCAGTTCGTTGCGATGTTCTGGTTCTTAAGTCGCGGTGGAATCGATACCTATTTTCCTGATGACATCAATACACGCTTCAGCGATGTTTGGGGACAGGACCATGTTGTCGAACGAATTCGAGAGAACCTTCTCTTCTTAGAAGATCCAGAATCGATTGAACGTCATGGTGGTTATGTTCCAGGCGGACTCTTACTTTGGGGCCCTCCAGGAACCGGTAAAACTCTGATGGCCGAAGCGATGGCAGGAGAGACTGGAAAGCCATTCATATTCGTTGATCCAGGTGCATTTAATAATATGTTCTTTGGCGTTGGCGTTATGAAGGTGAAATCTTTATTTCGCAAGCTACGTAAATTAGCTCTTCGCTATGGCGGAGTAGTTGTCTTCTTCGATGAGGCAGATGCGCTAGGTAATCGTGGCATTGTTACGACCGGACAGCGAATGAATTCAGATCATTGTCATGGAGGCAATTACCTATCTGAATCAGCGGTAAATGTTTTAACGCGCGAGAAATTTGTAATGGGTGGCGCTGCCAATGCAGGTGGCGGCGGCGGTATGGGTACTTTGCAAGCGCTACTTACTGAACTTTCCGGATTGAAGAAACCACGTGGATTCTTCAATCGAATTGTGCGACGAACATTGGGTATGCGCCCTAAGAATCCACCTAAGTATCGAATTCTTGTCGTAATGGCGACCAATATGCCAGAAGCGCTTGATGAAGCTCTGCTTCGACCAGGTCGTATCGATCGTATGTATCGCGTTGGTTATCCAAGTAAGAATGGTCGAGTTCGTACCTATCAAGGCTACTTAGATAAAGTTTCACATCTTCTTGAACCATCAGAGATTGAGAAGCTTGCGATTATGACGCCCTATTCAACAGGCGCAACTATTAAAGACATGATCAATGAAGCTTTAATTATCGCAATTCGTGATGGTCGCACTGCTATTACTTGGGCTGATGTACTTCGTGCCAAGCAACAGAAGGAGCTTGGCCCATCTGAAGATGTGGAATATATCGAACGTGAACGTCATGCGATTGCAGTTCATGAAGCCTGCCATGCAGTAATTGCCCATCGAGTTCGACAACATATGAATATTGATCTTGCCACAATCGAAAAGGGAAGTGATTATCTTGGAATGGTTGCGAGTATTCCGCCAGATGATCAATTCACCAGATGGAAGAGTGAATATCAATCAGATATTTTGGTATCGCTTGCCTCTTTAGCTGGCGAACGAATGTTCTTCGAAGGTGATAACTCATCTGGTGTCTCTGGCGATTTGGAATCAGCTACAACGATTGCAAGTTTGATGGAAGGTCATTGGGGAATGGGTTCCACAATCTCCTCACATGCTTCGAATCGCCGTTTCGAAGTTGGCGCACCAGGTGGTAAAGGTGGCTCTATCGGAAGAGATCAAGATGATCGCGAACTTCGCCGTGCACTCTCTGATCGAATTGAAGATAACTTGAATCAACTGCTAGTTAAGGCAGAGCAGTTGCTGCAAGAGAATCGAAAAGAAGTTTTGGCTCTAGCTCATGCGCTTGAAACTTATAAAACCTTGCCAGGTGATGATGTTGCCGCAGTGATTAACTGCGAAAAGGGAACCATTGCAGATGGCCAGCCATATTCCGACTCTTCCTTTATGAAGGAGATTGAGGAGTATCACAAGGCTTGTGTATCTGCTCACCGGGAACATCGCACCCCAGAAATTCCGCTTCCGGTCTATAAGGGTTGATAGGCTAAAGCCATGGGTCCAGGTGGAATTGCAACAATCATCGCAGCGTGCTCCTTATTAGTCATCGCAGTAGCGCTCGGTTATGCGGTAATCCGTTTAAGTCGTTTGATTGATGAAGCGAAGATCTCGCTTAAGGCATTTACCGATGAGACCGCGCCATTAATCAAAGAATCTACCCGTACCGTAGAACTAGTAAATGGTCCGCTTGAGAGTATCAATCGCATCACGAAGAATGTCGAGAGCGTCTCAGAGAAGGTTGTTGGTGCAACCGATAACTTCATGAGCAAGGGTGGGCCTGCAGTAAAAGCTTTAGGTTTTCTAGCATCAGCTGCCACCGCTACCAAGAAGCGCGGAAAGAAAAAATAATTGGAATCCGCAGATATACGCGCACGTTGGTTGCGCTTCTTTGAGTCTGGAAATCGCGAGAACCTTCCACACGTAGTTGTCCCATCAGCATCGCTAATCGCCGATGATCCAAACTTACTTCTCGTAAATGCGGGAATGGTTCCTTTTAAGCCTTACTTCTTAGGTGAGGTGAAGCCACCTTACAAACGTGCCACCTCAGTTCAAAAATGCGTTCGAACTTTAGATATTGATGAAGTTGGTAAAACTACTCGCCATGCATCTTTCTTTCAGATGTGTGGCAACTTCTCCTTCGGTGATTACTTTAAAGAGGGCGCGATTGCTCTTGCTTGGGATTTATTAACTAGACCAGTTGCAGATGGTGGTTATGGCTTCCCTGAAAGTCGTCTCTGGGTAACTGTTTACGAAGATGATGATGAAGCCGCTGATATTTGGCACAAGAAGATTGGCGTTCCTAAAGAGCGAATCCAACGTCGCGACATGAACGATAACTACTGGTCTATGGGTGTACCCGGGCCATGTGGACCTTGCTCTGAAATTTATTATGACCGTGGACCTGAATATGGACGCGATGGCGGACCAATTGCCGATGAAGAGCGCTATTTAGAAGTTTGGAATTTAGTTTTCATGCAGTTCGAACGTGGAGCTGGCGCAGGTAAGACTGATTACCCAATTCTCGGTGAACTTCCTAATAAGAATATCGATACCGGTCTTGGCCTTGAACGTATGGCTGCAATCTTGCAGGGCGTTGAAAATATTTACGAAATCGATACCACCAAAATTATTTTGGATAAAGCGGTTGACTTAACTGGAGTCAAATACGGAAGCGCCCCGAAGAGCGATGTCTCACTTCGCGTAATTGCAGATCATGCTCGTACTGCGGCGATGTTAATTTGCGATGGTGTTACGCCAGGTAACGAAGGACGCGGTTACGTACTTCGCCGAATGATGCGTCGCACGATTAGAAATATGCGTCTGCTAGGTTCTCAGGAACCAATCATCAAAGAGCTAATTGATGCCTCTATCAAAGCGATGGGTCCGCAGTATCCAGAGTTAGTTACAGATCAGAGTCGTATCCAAAAGGTTGCCATAGCCGAAGAGGAATCTTTCTTACAGACTCTTAAATCCGGAACACAGATTTTTGATACCGCTGCAACTGAAATTAAGAGTGGTGGCGGAAAAGTTCTATCTGGTGATGCTGCATTTAAATTGCATGACACCTATGGATTTCCAATTGATTTAACTTTAGAGATGGCAACCGAGCAGGGCCTTGAGGTTGATGCCGATGGTTTCCGCCGTTTGATGAAAGAACAGAAAGACCGTGCGAAAGCTGATTCAAAGGCTAAGAAAAGTGGTCACACAGATTTAACTGAATATCGCCGTATCGCAGACGAGCAAGGTTTATCTGAATTTATCGGTTATGCATCAATTGAATCAGAAGCGAAAGTTCGCGGCCTTCTTGTCGACGGTAAATCTTCAATGTCAGCTTCCGAAGGCGATGAAATTGAGATTGTTTTAGATCGCACGCCTTTCTACGCAGAGGGTGGTGGACAGTTAGCTGACGGCGGATTAATTACTTTAACTAACGGAACCAAGATTCAGATTGATGATGTGCAGGCTCCGGTTCCTTCGCTAAGCGTTCATCGCGGTCGAGTTCTGGTCGGTTCAGTAGAAGTTGGCAACGAAGTTCACGCGGCGATTGATTTAGAGCGCCGCCGCGCCATCTCGCGCGCGCACTCAGCAACGCACATGGTTCATAAAGCGTTCCGTGAAATTCTTGGTGAGACTGCAACCCAGGCTGGTTCAGAAAACTCTCCTGGACGCTTCCGTTTTGATTTCCCTTCAACTGGTGCGGTGCCAACATCGGTACTAAATGACGTTGAATCACGCGTGAATGCACTTCTTCTTGAAGATTGGGAAGTAACTGCAGAGATCATGAGCCAAGATGAAGCGAAGAAGTTAGGCGCAATGGCGCTCTTCGGTGAGAAGTATGGCGATCGTGTGCGCGTTGTAAGTGTTGGCGATTGGGCTCGCGAACTTTGCGGCGGAACTCACGTAGCGCGTACCGGTCAACTTGGCGTAGTTAAGTTACTTTCAGAATCATCTATTGGCGCGGGAGTACGTCGCGTTGAAGCCTTAGTTGGAGCAGATGCCTACAAGTTCTTGGCTCGCGAACATATCTTGGTTAATCAATTGACTGATTTGATTAAGGGTGCGAAATCCGAAGAACTTCCAGAGCGAATCTCCGATTTAATCAATAAATTGAAAGATACTGAAAAAGAGTTAGGACAAGTTCGTTCTCAACAGGCTCTTGCTCAAGTTTCTGGGTTACTTCAAAACGCGAAAGCGATCGGTGATTTTAAGTTCCTAGCTGCTCAGATTGGCGATGGAATTTCAGTCGAAGATCTACGCACTATGGCGCTTGATATTAAGAATCGTTTAGGCGAATCAGTCGTGGCCCTGGCAAGTATTAATGCAGGTAAGCCTGTCGTTGTAGTTGCGACATCGGATGCACCACGCGCTAAAGGTGTTAAAGCCGGCGCGTTAGTGAAGGTTGCATCAGGCGTACTAGGTGGCGGTGGCGGTGGCAAAGATGATTTCGCGCAAGGCGGCGGAACCAATCCAGCTGAAATCCCTAACGCACTTCTTGCTATTGAAAAGGCGCTCTCTAACTAATGTCATTCGGCCGCCGGCTGGGTATTGATTACGGTCAGGCACGCGTTGGTATCGCAATCTGCGATGTCGATGGGATGGTCGCGACCCCATTAGTAACTTTAAAGAATGATAAAAGTTTATTTACCAAGTTAACTCAGTTGATTGACGAACATAATATTGTCGGCGTTTACCTAGGTAAGCCTAAACATCTCAGTGGAGTAGAAGGCGCCACAGTTGAATTGGTATCAGCGTTCGCACAGAGATTTAGTGAAAGTTTTGAAATTCCAATCACTTATGTGGATGAGCGCTTAACAAGTGGTGGTGCCGAGAAATTACTTAAGGCGGCGGGAAAGAACAGCAGAGAATCTCGCGGTCTAGTTGATCAACTCGCTGCCGTTGCCATTCTCGAATTAGGAATACAAATTGAGAAGCGTATTTAAAAAGTGGTGGCCAGCGGCCGCCGGCTTAGCATTTACTTTTTTATTGGCGCTCTCGCTTCATCTGGTCAGAACTAATCTTGCCACCGTTGAAAATTATCCAACACGATCCGTAAGTGCCAATGAAAAAACTGTGCCTATTGAAGTTTCCGAAGGTGAGTTGGGGCTAGAGATCGCTAAAGAGCTCTTCGCAAAAGGAGTCACCGCTTCCATAACCTCTTTTTATCAATTAGCAATCAATGAACCAAAGGCGATGGTGATTGCTCCAGGAACTCATCAATTGAATTTGAAGATCTCAGCTCGCCAAGCTTTAGAGCAGCTCTTAGATCCTAAAAGAAATGTTGGATTAATTTCGATTATTGAAGGAACTTGGCGTAGCGAGATTGCATCAAAGATGAAAGATGTTGGTTTCACCGATGTTGATAATGCCTTTGCAAAGTTGAAAGTACCATCAGGTTTTAGCGTCGCTGAAGGAATCTATTTTCCAGCGCAATACTCTTTCGCTAAAGGAACCTCATCGGTAAGTGCTCTACAGAGTATGGTCGATAGATTTATCAAAGAGTCAAAAGCGGTGGGTTTAACAAAACTAGATGAGTTGACAATTGCTTCACTTATTCAAGCAGAAGGTGATCCTCAGGATTTCAATAAGATTTCTCGAGTTATCTACAATCGCTTGAAAATTGGAATGCCGCTCCAACTAGATACCACCGTGCAATACGTCTTAAAGAAACGTGGTTCGGTATTTCTCTCAACTAAATCCACGCTCATTAACTCTCCCTACAACACCTATAAACGTTATGGCCTTCCACCTGGACCAATCGGAAACCCAGGAATTGCCGCGATGAAGGCGGCTTTAGCTCCAGCAGAAGGGGATTGGCTCTATTTCATCACCGTTAAGCCCGGAGATACTAGGTTTACCAAGTCGCATGATGAGTTCTTGATTTGGAAGAATGAGTATCAGAAAAATTTACAGGCAGGAGCATTTAAATGAGAAAGCGCGCCGCGGTATTGGGCTCTCCAATCGCGCACTCACTATCTCCATCGCTACATAACGCTGCGTATTTAGCCTTAGATATTGAAGGTAAATACGACGCTGTAGAAGTTAAGGCAGGCGAACTAAAAGGTTTTATGGATCAAGTCAGAAAGACTGATGCAAATTGGATTGGTTTTTCATTAACGATGCCGCTCAAAGAAGAGATCTTTGAAGTTGCAGACAAGGTTGACCCGCTTGCTTCACAGATTAATTCAGCCAACACGCTCATTCCAACTTTAGATGGTTGGTATGCAACGTCAACAGATGTAGCAGGCTTTATCTGGGCACTTGCAGCTAACGGTGTAACTGATTTCAAGAGAGTGCAAATCATCGGAGCTGGTGGCACCGCTAGAGCTGCAGCTGCAGCAATAGATGCTCCAGGTCGAACTATCCAAGTGATAAATCGAAACCCAGAACGTGAATCGGCGATGCGAAACTCAATCACTATGGCAGAGCTAACTTTTACTGATTGGAATAATGTGATTCTCGATGGAGATTTGGTTATCAATACGACACCAAAAGGTGTGGCAGATAATCTTCCAAGCGGCAATGGAGTCCTCTTCGAATCTTTGTATAACCCATGGCCAACAGAGCTCGCCGCCAAATGGGATGGCCAAGTAATTGATGGCCTCGAGCTATTGATTCATCAAGCAATTGATCAACTTCATCTTATGACTGGCTTTGTAATCGATCGACCATTAATGGCGCAACTGCTTCGCGCTGCCGGAGAAGCCGAACTAAAAGACCGTCAATGATTTGGCTGCTAATCACGGTAGTGGCAGTAGCCACTTACTTTGATTTGAAATATAGAAGGATTCCAAATTGGCTAACTTATCCAGCGCTAATATTGACAATCTTCAATTTTGATATTTTTCTGATTCTAATTATTTTGGTGGCGATATTTATCGCTTTAATTTTCGGAAAATACATTGGGTCCGGAGATATTAAATTAGCTGTAGTAATCGCTTCCTGGAGCCACATATATGGTTTCGCTCAAGATTGGATTATTTATGCGCTTGTAGCCGGAGGTGTTGTTGGCCTTATTTATAGGCGAAAATCTCTACCATTTGCACCATATTTGGCGCTTGGTGTAGTCATAGCAAATGTGGTGCGAGATCGCGCAATCTTCTGAAATAATTCTCCAATGCGTTGGTTAACAGCAGGCGAATCTCATGGCCCTTTATTGACTGCGCTTATCGAGGGGCTTCCTGCACACATTGAAATTACTACCGCTGATATAGATGCGGAACTTGCACGCCGTCGACTCGGATTTGGCCGCGGAGCTCGCCAGAATTTCGAAGCTGATAAAGTCACAATCACTGGTGGCGTTCGTCTAGGTAAAACTCAGGGCGGTCCCATTGCTATTCAAGTTGGTAATAGCGAATGGCCTAAATGGGAGAAGGTCATGTCAGCCGATCCTGTTCCTGAAGAGGAAATTTCAAAGTTGGCCCGCAATGCGCCTTTAACACGTCCGCGTCCAGGACATGCAGATTTAGTCGGTATGCAGAAATATGCTTTTGATGATGCAAGACCAATTTTAGAGAGAGCTTCTGCGCGTGAAACTGCGGCACGAGTGGCACTTGGCGCAATCGCGAAAGCATTCCTAAAGCAGAGCGTAGGAATCGAAATACTTAGCCATGTAGTTTCAATTGGCGGCGCTAAAGTTTCGGAAAATGCACCGCTTCCGGAATTTAAAGATCTAAAACGAATTGATGAAGATCAAGTTCGCTGTGCAGATGCTGATGGAAGTGCCGCTATGGTTAAAGAGATTGAAGCGGCCCATAAGGATGGCGACACTCTTGGCGGCGTTGTCGAAGTAATCGCATACAACATGCCAATTGGTTTAGGTTCACATACCCATTGGGATCGTCGTTTAGATTCACGTCTAGCTGGTGCTCTTATGGGTATTCAAGCTATCAAAGGCGTCGAACTCGGTGATGGTTTTACAACTGCAACGCGTCGTGGCTCTGTAGCTCATGATGAGATTGAATTAAAAGATGGACATGTGGTTCGTCGGTCAAAGCGCGCCGGTGGCACCGAAGGTGGAATGAGTAATGGAGATTTGCTTCGAGTCCGCGCCGCGATGAAACCAATTTCAACTGTTCCGAAAGCTTTGGACACTATTGATGTGGCAACTGGTGAGGCCGCAAAAGCAATCAATCAACGATCTGATGTCTGCGCAGTTCCTGCAGCAGGAGTAGTTGCTGAAGCTATGGTTGCCCTGGTACTTGCAGAAGCGGTTCTTGAGAAATTTGGTGGCGATTCGGTTGCTGAAACTCGCCGCAATTTTGAAAGCTACACAGAGAATCTTCCGTATAACTGATGGCTCCTCGTCTGGTTTTAATCGGTCCGATGGGGGCAGGAAAGACCACAGTCGGAAGCGAAATTGCTAAAGAACTCAACTGCGAATTTGCAGATACTGATGCTTTAATTGAAGCTGATCAAGGTAAGTCGGTAGCAGAGATTTTTGTAGAAGATGGCGAGCCACACTTTCGGTTGGTAGAGGAGAGCATTGTGATTGATGCGCTCATCTCTGAAGATGGCGTTTTATCACTTGGCGGCGGTGCTGTGATGAACGATGCAGTACAAGAAGCCCTCAAAAAATCTCCAGCCAAGAAAGTTTTTCTAGATATCTCACTTGCTGCAGTTTCGCCAAGAGTCGGTTTTGATAGCGCACGACCTCTTTTGATGGTAAATCCACGTCAAAAATGGTCGGAATTAATGACGGCTCGCCGACCTGTTTATGAATCCCTTGCAGATTTTTCTATAGATGTAAGCGACAAATCAGTTGCTGAAATTACTTCAGAAATTATCGGTGCGCTATGAGAACAGTGCCAGTTAATGCAGAACGCGCTTACCAGGTTGAGATAGGTGTTGATTGGAAAGTTGCACTTGCTGATTGGGTTAAAGGGCGCAACAAAGTTGTAGTTATCACCAGTGAAAAGTTTCCGGTTAAGACAGATTTTCCAACCATTGAAGTTCCAGATGGCGAAGCGGGTAAATCGCCAGAAACTATCGCAAAAGTTTGGGCGCAACTTGGCGAATTAGGTTTAAATCGCAATGATCTAATTGTCGGTATTGGTGGCGGAACTGTCACAGATTTAGCTGGGTTTGCTGCCGCAACTTGGTTACGTGGTATTGATTGGATTGCGATTCCGACAACTGTTGCCGGAATGGTTGATGCCGCAATTGGCGGCAAGACCGGAATAAATTCCAACCATGGAAAGAATTTAATTGGTTCTTTCCACTCACCAGTCTCTGTTTTAGTCGATTTGGATTGGATTAAAACTTTAAGCGAGCGAGATGTCGCAGCCGGGATGGCTGAAGTAGTTAAATGTGGTTTTATAGCGGACCCCGAGATTCTTGCACTTCTAAATAATAAATCCCTGAAAGATGTCTGCAACGATGTCGATCTGCAACTAGAGTTAATTCATCGCGCTGTTTCTGTTAAAGCTTCAGTAGTAGGCGAGGACTTCAAAGAGAGTTTCTTACGAGAAATTCTTAACTATGGCCATACGTTAGGTCATGCGATAGAAAAGCATGCAAACTACCAATTACGCCATGGCGAAGCGGTTGCTATTGGGATGTGTTTTATCGCTGAACTTGCTGGTGCGAAAATTGGTTTACCTAAAGAGGTAATCGATCAACATTATGCAATTTTGAAATCTTTGAAATTGCCAGTCAGCTACGAGCGAAGCGCTTGGCCGGATCTACTTTCTACTATGGGGCTAGATAAGAAAGCGAAGTCTGGTTCATTAAGATTTGTAGCAATTGAAGATATTGGTAAATGCACTCGCATCGAAGCGCCAACTTCCGATGAATTATTAAGAGCCTATGAGAGAATTTCCCAATGAAGGTACTCGTTCTCAATGGTCCTAACTTAGGGCGTTTAGATATCCGTGATTCAAAACATTATGGTGATTTAAATTGGGAGCAGTTGAAGGAACTTATCTCGAAAGGCGCAAAGGATCTAGGTTTAGATGCCGATATTCGCCAGAGTGATGATGAAGCAACAATCGTTGGTTGGCTACATGAAGCAGCGGACCAAAACCTTCCAGTGATTATTAATCCAGCAGCTTTTACCCATTATTCGGTAGCGATTCATGACGCTGCAGAGATGGTTAAAGCGCCATTGATTGAAGTGCATTTATCAAACCCAATCGCACGCGAAGAGTTCCGTCATACTTCGGTGATTAGTGGGGTAGCTAAAGGAACAATTGCAGGATTTGGCCCAAATTCATATTTATTAGCGTTAAACGCGCTCAAATCTCTGATTTCTTAAATCTTTAATAGGGCCTGTAAACTTCGCAGGTTACTTTCTATAGGAGATTTTCGTGGCAACAACAAATGACCTAAAAAACGGCATGACTTTAAATATCGATGGTTCGCTATGGACCGTCGTTGAATTTCAGCATGTTAAGCCTGGAAAAGGTCCAGCTTTCGTTCGTACCAAGATGAAGCAGGTTTTGACTGGCAAAGTTGTTGAGAAGACATTTAACGCAGGTGTAAAAGTTGACGTTGCTGTAGTTGAGAAGCGCGACATGCAGTACCTATATAAAGATGGCGCAGATTTCGTATTCATGGATACGACAACCTATGATCAAATGACAATCCCTGAGGCGGTTGTTGGCGATGCAGTTAATTTCCTTCTTGAGAATGCAGAAGTTAACGTGGCAATCCATGAAGGTAATCCGCTTTACATCGAACTTCCGGCATCTGTAGAACTTGAAATCACTTATACCGAACCAGGTATTCAAGGAGATCGCTCATCCGGAGGCACCAAGCCTGCAACAGTTCAGACAGGTATCGATATCCAGGTTCCGCTCTTTATTAAGCAGGGCGAAAAGGTGCTCGTCGATACACGCGATGGGTCTTATTTGGGCCGCGCTTAAATGGCGCAACGTTCCAAAGCTCGCAAAGAGGCTCTAGATCAACTCTTCCAATCGGATTTGCGTAACTCTGAAATTTCCATTGGTGAGGTTCGCGATTACGCGGCTGAAATTCTTGAAGGTGTTAAGAGCAATAGCTCGCGTATCGATGAATTGATCCGCACCTATATTCAAGGTTGGGATTTCGACCGTATTCCAAGTGTTGATCGAAATATTCTCCGCCTTGCAATCTGGGAACTTCTCTGGAGCCAGACCCCGGAAGGCGTCGTAATAGATGAGGCTTTGAAATTAGCTACCGAACTTTCAACTGAGAACTCAGCGCAGTTTGTACATGGCGTGCTCAGTAAGCTCGCGAGCCTCAAGGGGCAGATCGCGCTCTAGTCGGATATACTTCCGCAACGATCCTTTAACGACCCATCCAGAGAGGTGGGGAAGGTGGTAGTAAATGAATTCTGCGGATATTTCGCGCGCGCTTACGCGCATCTCTCATGAGATTCTCGAACGTAATTCTGGTTCGGAAAATTTAGTAATTCTCGGTATCCCAACTCGCGGGGCACATTTAGCAAATCGCATCTCAAAACAGATCTCCGAAATTGAAGGCAAACCAGTAGCAACTGGCACCTTAGATATAACTCTGCATCGTGACGATTTACGCACTAGAGCACCCCGTCCGCTAATGCCAACCAATATTCCAACTAGCGGCATCGAAGGTAAAGATGTGGTTCTGGTTGATGATGTTCTCTTCTCGGGCCGAACAATTCGCGCAGCACTTGATGCGCTCGGAGAAGTTGGCCGTCCACGAACCGTGCAGCTTGCAGTCCTTGTAGATCGCGGACATCGTGAACTTCCGATTCGCGCAGATTTTGTGGGCAAAAATCTACCTACTCAACGCACGCAAGCGGTCAAGGTACTACTGACTGAAGTAGATGGACGAGACGAAGTGGTGGTCGAATAATGAAACACCTACTTTCGATTAACGATCTCTCTTACGACGAAGCAGTTCAGATTTTAGATACGGCCCAAGAACTTGCTCGAGTCTCTGATGGACCGATGAAGAAGCTACCAACACTTCGCGGTCGTACCATCGTCAATCTCTTTTATGAAGATTCAACGCGTACTCGCATCTCATTTGAGGCAGCTGCAAAACGTTTATCAGCTGACGTGATTAACTTCAGCGCAAAAGGCTCTTCGGTATCAAAGGGTGAATCACTCAAAGATACTGCGCTCACTTTGCAAGCGATGGGTGCGGATGCGGTAATCATCCGTCATAACGCATCAGGTGCAGCAAGGCGTCTTGCTGATTCGGAATGGACTGCAGGATCTGTAGTAAATGCCGGGGACGGAACACATGAGCATCCAAGCCAGGCTTTACTAGATGCGTTTACAATTCGTAAACACCTTGGCCATGGTGCAAATGATTTAGCGGGTCTTAAGATTGCGATTGTCGGCGATGTACTTCACTCGCGTGTTGCGAGATCAAATGTTTTACTACTGCACAAACTTGGTGCGAAAGTATTTTTGGTAGCGCCGCCAACTCTGCTTCCAGTCGGTGTCGAACAATGGCCGGCTCAAATTTCTTATGATTTAGATGCTGTGCTGCCTGAGGTAGATGCGGTGATGATGCTTCGTATTCAGATGGAGCGGATGTCAGATTCCTTCTTCCCAAGTGCACGCGAATATTCGCGTTATTTCGGTCTAAATAAAGAGCGTTTAGCAGCGTTAAAACCAACCGCAATTGTGATGCACCCAGGTCCAATGAATCGCGGTTTAGAAATTACTGCAGATTCCGCAGATTCTGCGCGCAGCGTGATTGTCGAACAGGTAAGTAACGGTATTAGCGTCCGAATGGCCATTCTTTATCTATTACTAGCAGGTGAGATGTGAAATATTTAATTACCAACACAGAGTTAAATGGTCAACAGGTTGATATCGCAATCGCAGATGGTCAGGTTGCGGAGATTGGCAAAGGTTTAGCAAGCGATGGATTTACCGTTGTTGATGGCAAGGGCACGGTTGCACTTCAAGGACTTGTAGATCTACATACACATCTACGCGAACCAGGTAAGGAAGATTCCGAAACTGTTGCATCAGGATCTCTTGCAGCGGTTAGAGGTGGCTTCACCGCTGTTTCGGCGATGGCAAATACTTCACCGGTTGCAGATACTGCAGGAGTTGTCGAACAAGTTTTCCGTTTGGGGCAAGAGTGCGGTTTAGCTGCGGTATATCCGATTGGTGCAGTTACTAAGAGCCTTGAAGGCAAAGAGCTAGCTGAACTTGGAGCGATGGCAGATTCAACTGCTCAAGTACGAGTCTTTAGCGATGATGGTCATTGCGTAAGCGATGCACTTGTTATGCGCCGAGCACTTGAATACATCAAAAAGTTTGATGGTGTAATTGCACAGCATGCACAAGACCCACAGTTAACAGTCGATGCGCAGATGAACGAAGGTTTGATTTCATCTCAACTTGGTTTGAAGGGCTGGCCGGCAGTTGCAGAAGAAGCAATCATTGCGCGCGATGTTCTATTAGCTGATCACGTTAAATCACGTTTGCATATCTGTCACTTAACAACGGCTGGCGGAGTTGAAATTATTCGCTGGGCCAAAGCACGTGGGATAGATGTGACCGCTGAAGTAACTCCACATCATCTTCTGTTAACCGATGATTTAGCAACTTCATACGATCCGGTATATAAAGTAAATCCACCATTACGTACTGAAAAAGATGTGCTGGCACTGCGCGAAGGTTTGGCAGATGGCACGATTGATATTGTCGCAACGGATCATGCTCCGCATCCAGCCGAGAGTAAAGAGTGTGAATGGCAGTATGCGGCATTTGGAATGCTGGGCCTTGAAACAGCACTCTCAATTGTCTGGCAGACCATGATTGAAAGTAAGTTGATGAGTATCGAATCGCTTCAGGCGCGAATGTCGACTAAACCAGCGGAAATTGGTCGGTATCACAGCCAAGGTAAGGCGCTAGTAAAGGGCGCTCCTGCTAATTTGACCCTCTTCGCACCAAATAGACCATGGAAAGTTGATCGCGATCTAGTCGCATCAAAGAGCAAGAACACTCCATTCCATGGAATGCAATTTGGCGGCAGCGTAGTAGCAACCTATTTCGAAGGTAGAGAGAGTTGGAGGGCTAATTAGTGTCTAAAGCATTTCTAGTTCTCGACGATGGGCGAATCTTCGAAGGTGCTGCATGGGGAGCAAAAGGTAGAACCTTTGGCGAAGCAGTTTTCGCAACTGGAATGACTGGATACCAAGAGACTCTCACTGATCCTTCGTACCACAAGCAAGTTGTCGTCATGACCGCGCCACATATCGGCAATACCGGTTGGAATCTAGAGGATAACGAATCATCACAGATTTGGGTCTCAGGATTTGTAGTTCGAAATCCTTCTCCAATTACCAGTAACTGGCGTTCATCTGAAGATTTAGAAAGTGAATTGGTTAAGCAGAATATTGTAGGTATTTCTGGTGTAGATACTCGCGCACTTACTAGACATTTACGTGATCGCGGAGCGATGCGCGTTGGAATCTTTAGCGGCGAAGAGCTATCTCGCGAAGATATGGTTATCGAAGTTCGTAAAATGGAGCAGATGTCAGGTAGCTTCTTATCTGAAGATGTTTCAACTCGCGAAGACTACACAGTCACTGCGCCAAATAAGAGATTCCATGTAGTTGCCTTAGATCTTGGAATTAAAGCGGCAACACCGCGTTCTTTTGCAGAACGTGGGGTAGAGGTAACTGTTGTTCCTTTTAATACCTCGGCAGAGAGAATTCTTGCGATGAATCCTGACGGCGTATTTTTATCAAACGGTCCAGGTGACCCATCAACTATGGATCACGTAGTTGAAACTGTTCGGGAAATATTGGGAGCTGAGATTCCTACCTTTGGTATCTGTTTTGGTCATCAGATTCTCGGACGCGCGCTAGGTTTTGAAACTTACAAGTTGCAATTTGGCCATCGCGGAATCAATCAACCAGTTATGGATAAATTAACTGGCAAAGTTGAGATTACAGCGCACAATCATGGCTTTGCGCTAAAAGCTCCAACCGAAGGTATTTTCACAACAGTTTATGGCCGCGGAGAAGTTACACATGTTGGTTTAAATGATGGCGTTGTTGAAGGTTTGCGTCTGATTGATCGTCCGGCATTTAGCGTTCAGTATCACCCAGAGGCAGCGGCTGGACCGCATGATGCCAATTATCTATTTGATCGTTTTGTTAAATTGATGGAAGAGAGGGCTAAATAATGGCTATTGATTCCAGCATTAAAAGCGTACTTGTTATCGGCTCTGGACCAATTGTTATCGGTCAAGCTTGTGAATTCGATTATTCAGGTACCCAAGCATGTCGAGTGCTTAAGGCTGAAGGTATTCGCGTAGTTCTTATCAATTCAAATCCAGCAACCATCATGACCGACCCTGAATTTGCTGACGCCACTTACGTCGAACCGATTACACCAGAGGCAATCGAACAGATATTAATTAAAGAGAAGCCAGATGCAGTTCTGGCAACTCTTGGTGGACAGACTGCGCTAAATGCAGCGATGGGACTTCACGAACGAGGCATCCTGCAGAAGCACGGTGTGCGATTAATCGGAGCGGATGTTGACGCAATCAATCGTGGTGAAAATCGCGAACTATTCCGTGCCATTGTCGAAAAGGTTGGCGGTGAATCAGCTAAGTCGATTATCTGCCACACAATGGATGAATGTTTTGCTGCAGTCACCGAACTTAATTATCCAGTGGTAGTTCGCCCTTCATTTACGATGGGTGGATTGGGTTCTGGAATTGCATTTAATGCAGAGCAGCTCGAACAGATTGCTGGCGCTGGATTGCGTCATAGTCCAACTTCAGAAGTTTTGCTTGAAGAATCAATTCTCGGATGGAAAGAGTACGAGCTAGAGGTAATGCGTGATCGCAAAGATAACGTCGTTATTGTCTGTTCGATTGAGAACTTAGACCCGATGGGCGTTCACACAGGGGATTCAATCACTGTAGCGCCTGCGCTAACTCTTACTGACGTCGAATTCCAGAAGCTGCGTAATTTATCCATCAACATCATTCGGGAAGTTGGCGTTGATACTGGTGGCTGCAATATCCAATTTGCAGTTAACCCTGAAAACGGACGTATCGTGGTAATCGAGATGAATCCGCGCGTTTCTCGTTCATCTGCACTTGCTTCTAAGGCTACCGGATTTCCAATTGCAAAGATCGCAACAAAGTTAGCGATCGGATACACGCTCGATGAAATTCAAAATGACATCACGAAGGTAACGCCAGCCTCTTTCGAACCTACTCTTGATTACGTTGTAGTTAAAGCACCTCGTTTTGCTTTTGAGAAATTTGCTGATGCGGATCCACGCCTTACTACCACCATGAAATCAGTTGGTGAAGCGATGGCGATTGGTCGCTCATTCCCGGAAGCGCTACAGAAGGCGCTACGTTCGCTGGAGCGTAAAGAAGCAGTATTTACCTTTCCAGCAGATAAATCTCGAATCAATGTTGGCTCGCTTTTAGATTCTATGCGCATTCCAACTGAATATCGTCTACAACAGGTTCAACAGGCGATGTGGGCTGGAGCGACTATCGAACAAGTTCACGAATCAACAAAGATTGATCCTTGGTACTTACATCAACTTGAGATCATCAATCAAAAAGCGGAAGAGTTGGCCCAACCTGGTGAACTAACTGAAGAGCTTCTTTTTAGCGCAAAACAACTCGGTTTCTCAGACAACCAAATTGGTGCGATTCGCGGAATTACTCCAAACGATGTTCGCGCAGCGAGATTGCATATGGGTGTTCGCCCTGTTTATAAAACGGTTGATACATGTGCTGCAGAGTTTGAAGCATTTACCCCGTATCACTACTCAACTTATGAAGAAGAGAGTGAAGTTGAACCGCGTGACAAACCAGCAGTAATTATCTTGGGATCAGGACCAAACCGCATTGGCCAAGGTATCGAATTTGATTACAGCTGTGTACATGCATCTTTCACATTGCGTGAAGCGGGATTTGAAACCATTATGGTTAATTGCAATCCAGAAACAGTTTCTACCGACTATGACACAAGCGATCGCCTTTATTTCGAACCATTAACACTTGAAGATGTACTAGAAGTAATTGCCGCGGAAGAAGCAGCTGGTCCAGTGCTCGGAGTAATTACCCAATTAGGTGGGCAGACACCTTTAGGACTCGCGCAGGGTTTAAAGGAAGCGGGCGTTAATATCCTCGGAACCTCACCAGAATCAATCAACTTAGCTGAAGAGCGCGGAGCCTTCGGTCGCATCCTTGAAGAACAGAAGCTAGTCGCACCAGCCTACGGAATGGCATCTTCACTTCAAGAGGCGCAAGATATTGCCGCTCGAATTTCATATCCAGTTTTAGTTCGTCCATCATTCGTGCTTGGCGGACGCGGTATGGAGATTGTCTATGATGATCAAGCGCTAGCCGGATTTATCTCACGCGCTACTGAGATTACTCCGGGACACCCAGTCTTAGTTGATCGTTTCTTAGATAATGCAATCGAAATTGATGTCGATGCGCTATTTGATGGCCATGAACTCTTCCTTGGCGGCGTTATGGAACATATTGAAGAGGCAGGTATTCACTCCGGCGATAGCGCTTGCGTACTTCCAGCAATGACTATTACTCCGACACAATTAATCGAAATCCGCGAAGCCACAGAGAAAATTGCTCGTGGTGTAAATGTGCGCGGACTTATCAATATTCAATATGCGCTTGCTAATGGACAACTTTATGTACTCGAAGCTAATCCTCGTGCATCACGTACCGTTCCATTCGTTTCTAAATCAACAGGGATTCCTCTTGCTAAAGCAGCAGCGCGCATCTCTGTTGGAGAAACTATTGCGCAACTAAAGAGCGAAAGTTTGTTGCCAAAGGGCGATGTAAAACCAAAGGCAGTTTCCGTAAAGGAAGTTGTACTTCCGTGGAATCGCTTCCGTCGCCCAGATGGTCGCGGAGTTGATGCAGTTCTTGGACCTGAAATGCGTTCGACGGGTGAAGTTATGGGTATAGCTGCAACCTTTGGCGAGTCATACGCCAAATCTCAGATAAGTTCCTTCGGTCCGCTTCCGAAATCCGGAACCGTCTTTATCTCCTTAGCTGATAAAGATAAGAAGCACGGAGTTCTGCGGCCCGCTTAAGTTACTGGCAGCGCGCCCCTTCACCGAGTTTACGGTTTGTTTGCCCATTTCAGGCACAACGATGGTCGTATCAACCTTGATGGAGGCACGCGAGGCATGGCTTCGGGAGCGCAACTGACAGTTACCGACCTGCGCCAAGCGACCCGGCATCCGGTCGATCACAGTGTTATCGGTGAGCATCGCCGACTTGGCGACTTACAACTCCGGATTGTCAACATTTCCGCCAACGGCTTTATGACCGAGGGCGATACTGGCTTGGATCGGGGTGAACGGGTTGTGATCCGCCTGCCCCAGATCGGCCAGCAATGCGACCTGGGCATCGCCATCGGTGGTGACGGCACCATGCTGGGCGTGGGCCGCCAGATGGCGCAGCACAACCTGCCGCTGATCGGCATCAACCAGGGGCGCCTCGGTTTCATCACCGACATTGCGCTCAAGGATTACCAAAGCGTGCTGGCGCCCATGCTGCAGGGCCGCTACCAGACCGACCTGCGCAGCCTCAT